>Ga0209402_10001954_pt1 | contig 21552 bp, 14 predicted proteins | sample ArcticOcean_MG_C_3_FD_187437 | JGI IMG/M metagenome (GOLD analysis project Ga0209402, IMG submission 187437) | Marine microbial communities from western Arctic Ocean - ArcticOcean_MG_CB8_126 (SPAdes) (version 2) | ecosystem: Environmental > Aquatic > Marine > Oceanic | place: Arctic Ocean... | reverse complement strand
GACGAGTTCTACCTGGACCTCGCCGGCACCGAACGCCTTTTCGGCGAAACTTTGGAAGCGACGGCCCACCGCATAAGGGAGACGGTCCTCAAGGCGACCGAAGTCTCGGTGTCCATCGGGGGCGGCACGCGCCGAATGATCGCAAAGCTGGCCTCTGGGGTCGCCAAACCCGGCGGTGTCCACATCGTCCCAGCCGGCCAGGAAGCCGAGTTCATGAAGGGGCTGGACCTGGCCGAAATCCCGGGCGTGGGCCCGGCGCTCGTCGAAGCCCTCCGTAAACGAGGGCTGGTCCGGATCGAAGACGCGCTGGGTGTCCAATCGGCGTGGCTCGAACGGTGGTTCGGGGCTCGACGAGGCGAGTGGCTCTACCACCGTATGCGCGGACTGGACGCCAGTAACGTGGATCCGCGGGAGCCTCGCAGGTCGATCAGTTCGGAGCGGACCTTCCTTCAGGATTTGAAGTCGGACGAGGATCTGGAACGAATGCTCTTGGGCCTGAGCACGTCGGTCAGTCGCACCCTCCGCAAAGCGGGCCTCCGAGCAAGAACCATCACAGTCAAGCTCAGGGACGGTGACTTCAAGACCCGCTCACGCTCACAGACCGTGGCTGAGCCTCTCGAGACCAACGGCGCCATCTATGGGATTGCCCGAGACCTCCTGGCGGACTTGAGAAGACGTCGTAGAACCCCGGCCCGCCTCCTCGGCGTGGGTCTCACTAACCTGGGGTCGGGCGACGAGGCCGCTCAGTTCGGATTGTTTGCGGACAAGAACACGTTGGAGGGCCCTCGCGAACGTGCCCTCGGTCACGTGTTGGACGGCCTCAGCGAGCGCTTCGGAGACAGCGCGGTCGTACCGGGCCGCATCATCGGGGATTGAGATGGGCCGGTCTGCGGAGGCAAGCCAAGTAGTGGCCCCCGGTTCCGCTCCAGATCACCTCGGTGCTCCAGCCAGCGAGCCCGGCCCTTTCTTTCAGCGTAGCCGGGTCGACGAAAAGTTGCGGAAACACGTCACCGGTGTGATCACCGACGGAGAGTTGGTAGTGTAGCTCGCCCAAGTAGCGACCGTCGTGAGCCGACTCGGTGTCGGATTCCGCTGCGGAATCGATCTCGATCTGAGCATCGGGCTCGGCCTCAGAGTCTGCAGCGAGCTCTGTAGTCGGATTTCGCTCACTCCAGGCGTAAGGGGCTTGAAGCAGGTCGGTCGAATCCAGGACGAGTACTCCGTCTGGTTCTAGGACGCCCCCCACCGCCTCGAGCAGCCCATCGAGGCCCGAAAGTGTCTCGGCGATCATCGAACCATTCATGAGGAGCATGGCCGTGTCGTACGTAGGCGTGGAGGGCAAATCAAAAATCGTCCCCTCCCTCACGCTCGCCACCCCTCTCTCCTTCATGATTCGGACCGCCTCGGCGATGGGTTCCAACGCCGTGACTTCATGCCCTCGTGCCTGAAGCACCAGGGCGTGGGCTCCGACGCCGGCTCCGACGTCCAAAACCCGTCGACCACACTGGCCGAGCGCAATCAACTCCCACTCTTCGAAAGAGTCTTCGCCGCGAAAAAACAACGATGCCCGAACTTCTTCCGTCGGGCCAAAGTCGTTGCGGATGGTTACTGAGAGATCTTCCCCCCGATCGTAGAAGGCGGCCAAGGCCGATCCGAGGGGTGTCCACGGGCCGCTCAAACGAGTACGGGAGCGACGATTCGCCGCCCCCGCCTCAACCACCCCTCAGCGCCCACCGGCTCTCGCCGGCGCATACCGGAGCCCACCAGCGCCTACCAGCGCCGCAGATCTGAAAACGTTGCTCAATCGACGGCCGTTCTAACGGGTCCCGCTCGTCTTCCACGGCTTCCGTTCGAAGTAGTCGTCCGTGAGTTCCTTGATTTTTCCCGAAAGCAGCACCAGAGCGATCAGATTGGGGAGAATCACGATCCCTAAGGCAATGTCTCCCAACTCCCAAACGAGATTCAAGGCGACCACCGCCCCAACGTAATGCATGATCAAGTAGACGACTTTATACGGAAAAACGGCGCGCTCGCCGAACAGGTAGATTGCGCACCGATCCCCATAGTAGCTCCAGGCTATCGCCGTCGATATTCCGAACAAGAAGACGGAAAAGATCACAACGATGTGACCCCAGTCGCCGAGCGGCGCGAGCCCCTTTCTGAAGGCATACATCGTGAGGGGGGCGCCGCTTTCCACCGCCATCCCCCAGAGTGACGTATGAAGCGCCCCGCCAGCTCCGACCGCCTCTCCGCGGTCCGGAAATACCGAACCCGTGAACGCCTGGGTCATACCCTCGTCCGTGAACAGCCGTTCGATCGCCACCTCATGCCAAGCCACGACCGCGGTACTTCCGACGGCCTGCGTACCGTTTTGCACTTGGATCTGGGTGGGGGGTGCCGCGTCGGCATATCCGGCCTGTGCGCTTCCGGACACCCAGCTGAGATCACCACCAGCGAGGGTTATTTCGGTCGGGACGCGCTCGTTGTAAACACCCGTCATGACGATCACGAGCGCCGTCATCGTGACGATCATGATCGTGTCGATGAACGGTCCGAGTAGCGCAACGACAGCCTCCGAGACGGGCTCCTCCGTCTTCGCGGCGGCGTGCGCGATGGGCGCGGAGCCCTGGCCCGCCTCGTTGGAGAAGAGGCCTCGATTGACCCCCCAGATCATCGTGACCAAGATGGCACCCACCCCCGTGCCCGCGACGCCGGCGGTCGGATTGAACGCCTCACTGAATATCGTCACGAAGGCGGGGATCACCTCTCCGACGTTCAAGAGAATGATGATCAGCGCGGCCAACACGTAAATCGCGGCCATCAACGGGGCGAGAATACTCGTGATACGCCCGATTCGGGTAATGCCCCCCAGAATCACCGAGGACACGATCACAACCAGAATCGCACCCGTGATCCACGGGCTTATGCCGAACGCGGTCTGCGCCGTGTCGGCAATCGTGTTGGCCTGAATCGCGTTCCCAGTGAAGAAGGCCGTGAAGCCGAGCATAGCGGCGAAAAATACGGCCATCCACTTCCAGTTCGGTCCGAGCCCGTGTTCGATGTAGTACATCGGTCCGCCAGAAACAGTGCCAACGACTGCATCCGCGTCCTTGTGCACGGCCCGGTAGTGCATGGACAGGGTCACCTCCGCGTACTTGGTGGCCATGCCCAGGATGGCGGTCAACCACATCCAGAACAGCGCACCGGGGCCTCCCCAGTGAACGGCCAGCGCGACGCCCGCGATGTTGCCGATGCCGACCGTGGCCGAGAGCGCAGTCGTGAGGGCTTGAAAGTGCGAAACGTCGCCGGTGCTGTTGGGATCATCGTAACGGCCCGTGGCAACCGCGACACCATGGCCGAAGTGGCGCAGCTGAATGAACCCGAGCCGGATCGTGAGAAACGCACCGGCCCCAATCAGGGCGATGACCACCAAAGGAATGGTGGAGTCCCCTACAGGAATGCCCCACTCCCATACGAAAACCCGGATGGCAGTGACCACGTTCTCGAGACTTTCCATTACGCATCCCTTGTAGGGTGTGGAGGGGGTAGCTACAGCTTCGGCCAGGAGAAAGCGAGGAAGATTGGTCGGTCAGCTCATCGAGGCAAGGCGATCCGCAGCACGCCGGCTCACCTGCAAAGAGAGCTTCGGGCACCGGCGGAGGGGGCTCGGGTCGTCCGCGATAGTTTCGCGTCACTCATGATCCGACAACATCCTTCCGAGGGGACGACCACCCAGCAGGTGCAGATGCACGTGAAAGACCTCTTGGCCACCGTGGGCACGGCAGTTCAGGATCAGTCTGTACCCCGCCTCGTCGATCCCTTCTTCTTCAGCGAGACGGGCCGCCACCCTGATCATGCGGCCGAGAGCCGGCTCATCGGCATCGGTCACGTCAGCGAGGGTTGGAACCGGTTTGTTGGGAACAACCAGAATGTGGGTAGGAGCTTGGGGTTGGATGTCCCGGAACGCCGTTACCAGCTCATCCTGATAGACGAGATCGGCGGGCACTTCCCTTCGGACTATCTGAGCGAAAATCGTGTCCATTCTTCTGAAAACCGTCCCGCGTAGGGGCGGCCCCCCGCGGCCACCCGATCGTGGCCGCGGTCGTACCCGTTGGGGTCCCGGCTAGCCCACCGCGTTGATCATGTCGAAGATGGGAAGATACATGGCCACGATCATGCCACCAACCACGACGCCAAGCACCACGATCATGATGGGCTCCATGGCTGCCAAGAGCACCTCGACGGCCGCGTCGACCTCGTCGTCGTAGAAGTCCGCGATCTTCGTCAGCATGTTGTCCAAGCCACCGGTTTGTTCACCCACGTTGATCATCTGCACCACCATCGGCGGGAACACACCCGATTCTTTGAGTGGCCCGGAGATCGTCTCACCCCCGGCGATGGACGTACGCGAGCTCATCACTGCGTCGTGGATCACACGGTTACCCGCCGTCTTGGCGGTGATCTCGAGCCCTTCAAGGATCGAGACACCGGACGACACCAGCGTTCCCAAGGTCCGCGTAAACCGCGCCACGGCCGCTTTGCGTTGAAGATCGCCCGAATGGCGAAGAATGCGCCCACGACCCCGCCCGCGACGGCCCACCAGAACCCCTGCAGGAACGCCGACATCCCAATGACGACTCGCGTCGGAAGCGGAAGGGGGATGCCTGCCGATTCGAACATGGTCTGGAAGGTCGGGATCACGAAGATCAGAAGAATGACGATGGCCATACCGGCAACCGAGAAAATCACGCTCGGATAGACCATAGCTCCCTTGATCTTCCGAATCAGCGCGTCATTTTTCTCCAAGAAGGTGGCCAGACCCAGAAGAATGGTGTCCAGGATACCACCCGTCTCACCGGCCGGCACCATGTTCACGAAGAGTTCCGTGAATACCTTCGGGTGCCTCGCCTTCGCGGCCGCCAGCGTGTGGCCCGACTCGACGTCGTACAGCACTTCTCGAAGGACCTTTGCGAACGCCGCGTTCTCCGTCTGCTCGGCTAGGATATCCAGGCTTTGCACCAGCGGCAGACCCGAGTTGATCATGGTCGCGAACTGACGCCTGAAGATGACGATATCACGCGTGGTGATCCCGGTACCGAACTGAAGATTGAACTACTTCGGCTTCTCCCGGACGGCAACCGGAATCAGCTTCTGCTTATGTAGAAAGGCGACGACGTCTTCCTTCGTTGCAAGATCGATCGTCCCTTCTTTGATGTCGCCGCCCGCTGCCGGGCGGGCACTCCAATCGAAGGTCGCCATATTAGTTTTCCTACCTCTTCCTTAAGTGGGTCAAGCTGTTTCTGCCGGTTCACCAACCGCGCGCAAAAATTCATTCGGGTCCGCGGAGCGCTTAAGCGCCGCGTCTTTCGTGATGAGGCCCTGCATGTAGAGCACCTCGAACGCATCGTTCATCGTCTGCATGCCGTGTTTCTTTCCAGCCTGCATGAGCGAGTAGATATGATGGATCTTCTCGTCACGAATAACGGCACGGATGGCCGGAGTGCAGATCATGATTTCCGCAGCGGCGATGCGCCCCCGGCCCTTGGCCTTGGGAAGTAGCATCTGGGTCACGACGCCCTCGAGAACGAAAGCGAGTTGGGCACGTATCTGTCCCTGTTGGTGAGACGGAAACGTGTCGATGATCCGATTGATGGATTCGGCGGCAGAGTTCGTGTGAAGCGTCGCGAGGACCAGGTGACCGGTCTCCGCAATCGTGAGCGCGGCGCTGATCGTCTCGAGATCTCGCATCTCACCGATCAGGATAATGTCGGGGTCCTGTCTTAATGCGTACTTGAGCGCACTCGTGAAACTACCCGTATCGGCTCCGACCTCACGCTGGTTCACCATGCACCGTTTGTGCTTGTGGATGAACTCGATCGGATCCTCGATCGTGATGATGTGCCCTCGGCGTTCGCGGTTGATCTTGTCCACTAGAGCGGCCAGCGTAGTCGATTTTCCCGCGCCAGTAGGGCCCTTCACGAGCACGAGCCCCCGCGGGCGATCCGCCAACTGAGCGAGCACGGCAGGCAGGCCGAGCTGTTCGACCGTGGTGATTTCGTATGGGCCCTCGCTCCTTCCGCATGGTCAGGATGCGGTCGGCGAGCGCAGGCCCTATCCCCGGAAGGCGCTCCAGCTCTTCCCGGCTCGCTCGGTTGAGACCGAGAGGTACGATACGGTCGGCAGGAGCCCCGACGGCCACATCGAAAGACCTCGATGACGTGTCTCGCACGGCCCCAGTGGGTGCTGCTCCGGTCGGCAGTTCGAGGTAGGGGGCGATCTTGGCAAGCGTTGCCCGGCCCACGCCCGGGACGAGCAGCAGGTCGCTCACCACGGTGAAGGGCCCCTGGTCCACTCTCATTTTTACGATCCTCCCGGCCACGGCCGAGCCCACTCCGGGGAGGCGATCCAGATCTTCCTCCGCGGCGGTGTTCGGATTGATGCGCTCACCGGGGGTCAGCGGTCCCGTGCGCCTATGGGCTTCGTCCCGGCTGTCCCTGCTCTCATGTAAGAGCTCTGCGAGCCCGGACGAATCGGGGACGGCCCCGCCTCGGGTCGAGACTGGACTCCCGACGCCCTCCGCGGCAACGCGAAGGAGCGCGAGTCCCAGGACCAACAGTGCTGAGTGCGTAAGAGCGCGGGTCTCGGAGGACGTCATCCGCTACGGTGCCTCCGCCGCCCGGGCGGCACCATGGCTGCCTAGGCAGGGTTACCGGAAAAGCGCGTCGTCCGCGATCACGAAACGTCCGAACAGACCGAACTGAAACTGCGAAGACCCGGACTGGAGTCCGACAAACGATTGACGATCCGTATAGGACAGTTGGAGTCGAACATCGGTGCGGGACACCGCGGTTTCCACTCGGAACACCAAGCTCCGAATCAGTTCGTCCAAAAACGGTACGCACTCCGCCCGGGTTGCGGTGGTACGGCAGTTTTGGTCCGACGCATACTGCAGGAGCGCGGACATCGTGATCGGGCGGGTCAAGCGCGCGGCCCAGCGGGCTGGCGGGCGCATCGCAGACGTGAGCGAGACCGTATGGTTTTGCCTGTTTCTCTCCGTCGCGCCGGTCGGGTCGCCTCCTTCCCCTCTCGTGACCGAGCCGCGATAGCTCGACGACAAACCGGCACCCCAGACGAGCGCGATCTCGAACGGGATCCGTGAGTCCCGTTGAAATCTCCTTTGCTGGCCGAACCCGCCGAACGCCGTCCGCTGCCTGATTCTCTGGAACCCCGCCGACAAGTTCGCTCGCCGGAGAAGCGCCTGATCGGGGAGCGGCAAACCCGCGACCGAAAGCGTCAGGTCGGGCCAAGTCTCACGCCGGAGCGTCCGGTCACTCCGTGTATCCAAGGTGTTCGCCGTAGCCAAACGGTACGTCACGCCTACTTGTAGGGCGGCAGGCAAGCGCGCGCTCGACCGCACGGTCCAGCCGCCACGATCGGTGAGCGTGGTCGCGGTATCCGCCCCCAGCACCCGATATTCGTCTCGATCAGCAAAGCCGAATCGATAGGAGAAGTCTGGGTCTACCGGATCGCGATCGAACCTCGATGTCACACCATCCTGGTACGTGACCGTAACCGGTTCGACAGCTCCCACCACCGCTCCAACGGCCCTTCCAAGCGCGGTTGTCGCTGACCCCCCCCCACCGAGCGAACCCACGACAGCAGCGGGAATCAACGTGACTTGTCCCGTGAAATCGCGCCGGCCGTTGACGTTGCGCACAAGCGATACCACCGTGTCGCCGGCGAGGTCGGGGACCCGGCCCACAAGGGTGGCGCTACGATCGGTGGAATAAAACGTCTGCCAGCCGAGCGCCGTCCGGACCCAATCGCCGAAACGTGGTTCGAAGCTATAGCGCGTACGAAGGGCTTGATCGGTCTGCCACCCGAGATCGAGTCCCGCGACGTCCAACCTCTGGGCATTCAGCAGGTCCTGAACCTCGGGATTGGCGATCGCTTTTTCCGCGTCGAGAAGATCCCGAATCGACACCATATCGGCTTGCGCCGAAAGCGTACGGAAAGGCCGAAAAACGATCTCGAATGCACCTTCCAGGGATTCTCTGGGCGACCGTGTCGCCGTGATCTCGGAATCGCCAGTCCGCTCGACGATTTGATCGAACCGTAAGGCCCTTTGATGGCTTCGCGCATAGGACGCACCGAAAGAGAAGCGCTCGGGACTCCACCGAAAGCGACTACCTACGACGGCGTCTTCGAACCTACCTGGGAGTAACCAGCGGACCACCGGTCCGAGAAAACCGGGCACGAGACCGAAGTCGTGCCGACCGACGGCGCGCCCGTAACCCAGGTGCCCGTCCGCCCCCTCAGAGGACCCCTCGGAAGTGATCGTCGTCGACGCGGCGGTGAAATACCCGATCCGAGCCTCCAGCCCGTCCAGCAAGAGGCCGATCACTGGGTTCGCCGCGGGCGTGCGTTTCCGGAACGCGGCGTCGACTCGAGTTCTCCGCGAACCGGTCTCACGGAGGTCCCGAACGTTATTCGCCCGAATGTCACTGCCTGCGAGGAAGTGAGGGTCCTGGCCCGCCCTCACGTGCGTTACGTTCACGGGAATCTCGACCCCCCAACCGGCCGGAGTCATTCTGTCCAGGTTGAAGGTCGACCCGACGGTCACGATCCGTTCTCCCTGAAATGACGGATTCTCGACCAATTGCCTGAACAGCCCGCCCCGGTTGCTGACGGCCACGCGCGTAGTCCACACGTCAGAGGCCTCGACGTCGAGGGCGAGATGAGACGCGAAGCCCGCGTCCTGCAGCGGGGACGAAAGCCTCATCTCGTTGATCCACACCTCGCCCATAGTGGGGAAATCCCCCCGGTTCCAGACACCGATCGACAGCTCGCGGACAGCCGCGAGGTTCGGGGCCCGCGCTCGGTCCTTGAGTACCACCGCGTACGTTGAGTCCTGGGACCAAACCACGGTCGGTGGATCCCCTGGTCCACCCCCGTCCGAAAAGATGAGGGTCTCCTCCGCCTCCCGCCGCAGATCGATCCACCTCCCGAAATCGATGGTAATCTCAGGGAGCCAATCTTCCGGTGAGACTTGGCCCGGATTGGGCACGGGCAGAAGCGGGGTCCGATATAGATAAAAGTTCTCAGCGTCCTCTCCGACTTTTACGAAAAAAGACACCTCGTCCATCGGGCCCCAATCTCCCGCCCGTGCCAGCGCCCACAATTTGAGCTCTTGGTACGCCAGAAAGTCTCTCGGGCGCTGCGGAAAGCGGTTGTATATTTCGGCCCGCGACCCTGGCTGGACACCCTCGTACTCCAGCTTGAGACCCTTCTCGTTGAACTCCAGCCCCAGCCCGCCAAAGGCGGCCGCCGGGTCGTCCAGTTCCTCAATCACCCCGGGTGGTGCCTGGTACGCGTCCCCCTCGGTGACCGCGCTCACCGGGCCCACTTCGGCGCGCCCGAAGATACTCGCGGTGTCGCCCACGATGCCGTCCATCACGCCCGTGTCGGTTCTTTTCACCCAGTGCGCCCCGACCAAGCGCATCCGCGAGAGCGTGACACTCTCACGACGCTGGCCCGTGAGCGTCAAGCGCATGTGCTTCACCGCCCTCAAGTCGGCCTCCGAAAAGGGTCCGGGCACCTCGGTCACGAACCCCCCCCGAATCGGAATCCGATAGAGTTGGAACTCGGTCCCCGTCTCCGCCCGCGTGCGAACCAGGAAAGGGGACGATCCATCGAGCCGGACCACGAACCGGAGGTACCGTTCGAGGGCATCCAGATTCCCATCCCCGTCCAGATCTTCGGTGTCCTCATCGCCATCGCCCCGAGTGCAATTGGCTCTGGGGTCGCCGAGATTATAGACCGCGCCGGGCCTCGACTGGCACGTCTCTCCCCACACCCCCCTCTGGTCGGCCTCGTCACTCCAAATCTCGCCCAGCCTCGGGTCCGCCTCATGATCTAGGCGCCCAAGCCCCCATGGGGCCCCGTTCTCCTTCACCCCGGTGAGGCGGCCTTGCGCATCGAAGAAAAGGGCGTCCTCCGCCACCACGCCCAGATCGATCACCAGGTTGAGGGAGTCGCCGTCCGCGGCGTAGAACTCGAGCGACTCGGTCTTGCTGAGGTCCAGACCCGTGGCGCTCAAGCTGGTCGTAATCGATCTCCAAGAGGGTTCGGTGGGGTCGAAGGGACTCGGAGTGAAGCTCATGACGAAGCCGGACTCACGGGCCTGACTCCCCGTGACGTTGATCTGTTGGTCGATATCGACCTCCGGCAGAAAGCCGGCGAACACCCCGACGCTGTCCTGCCGGGCCCCACGAATCACCCAGGTATGTTGCCACACGAGCCGCCCCGCCGAAGATTGGTCAAAGGATGCGGGCAATACGCTCTCGCCTCCGTCTCTGAAGCCGGGGGCACTACCCAGGACCCAATCGGGCGCGTCGAGTGAGAGCGCCCGTTCGTTGGACGCATCGAAGTCGTCGAGAAAAGCGTCGGTGCGAATGTTCGGATTGGGTAGAGAAAGAGCGAGTTCTCCCTCCAAGCCAATCCTCGAGGGGCGCCCGACTCGCAACGCTGGGACGCCCTCCAACAAGCGGTCGAGTCCGATCGCTGGGAAGTCTAAATCCATGCTCAATCCACTCAGCGTGATCGCCGCCGGCTCGGTTCCCAACTGTGGACGGTTGACCAAGGCCTGCTGGCGCTGGTGGAGGGCCAAGACGTTGAATTCTCCGTAGGCACCGGCTTGGAAGCCCCCGTTGAAGCCGAAGACGGTGGTGGGCGTGACTTGGAAAATGGATTTCTGCTCCCAGGCCGCGCGTACTACCGGCTCGGAAGCCGTCGCGAACAGCACCTCCGGCTGGCTCAACGTCACCTGCCCGATCGCGTAATCGATGGTGTAGTCGATGCCTCGCGTCAGAAGACGATCCCCGAGGAAGATGCGTTCCGAGTCGTCACGGATCCCCAGCGCCCCCAGCGAGAAAGAGGAGATAACGCCTCGGCTCCGAAGCTCGAAGGGGATATTCAGACGGTAAAGGCCGCCGCTCTGACGCACGAAAGGATCTTCGGCCTGGTAGATGGTCGGGTTGCCGTCGGCCCCGAGAACCTGCGCCGTCTGAGCCGCGCCGAGGCCGAGAACGGGAACGGGCGGAGGGGCCTCGAACGGGCGGAGTGTCGGAAAGACGATGAAGACACCGGGCACCACAGGCTGCTCTTGGAGGAACTCGTCGTTCGCTCGGTAAAGTCCCGACGGATCGACAACATCCACGGGGGACTCCTCGTCGAGCCCAAAGAGTCTCAGAAACGTGATGTCCCGCCCCGCGAGATCGCGGGTGAAAGTACGACCCGCACTGACCTCCCCCAAAGAGATGGACAATTCGACCGAAGACGGATCCACGTCCGGCGAGGAAGAGACCCGGTACACCTGGTGCATCTCATGATCCCACGTCGGGCGGCCGGGCCTGTGGTTGGCCGCCGAAGCCTTCAGCAACTTGAGTCTGGGGCGCCCGCCCGCGTTGTAGACTCCCTCCGGATTGTAGGTGCCGATGGTATCGCCGGTCGCCGAAACGTACGTCAGGGCCAGCATCTCATCTGGGCCGAGGGGCCTCCTCAACGCCACCCACAACCCGCTCGAATGGAGCGTATAGTCGATGCCCGGAAGAAGGAACCGGAACCACCCCGACTCCTCCACGGTCACGCCGTCGCCACTTGCGAACGCGTCGGCCTGAATGAGCCCATCCACCTGCTGGCGCGTCACGGGATCCGTTTCGAATCGATAGATCTGCACCGGGTCCACCCCGGGCACGATGTTCAGAGGTGCCATGGACGGATCCAGCGCCAAAATGTCGATGTGTGGGCTACGGTCGATCTCCTCGGGATCGACGAGGAAGAAGAACTGGCCTCGAACGTAGTCCGCGTCATCGAGAACCAGCGTGTCGGCTTGAACGAAACTCTCTTGGCCGACGGCCCCACTCAGACGAAACTCCCTGCTCGAAATGTCGCCTCTCTGCTGAGCCCAAACCCCGCTGAAATCCATGGGACCCGCTTGGCCCGTCAACAGGAATCCGAAGTTCCCTGCCGGGATCCCCTGGGTTAAGAAGCGCGACTCGGGCAGGGCGAAGGTGACGTCCCCCAACGACAACGTTTTCAACACGGCGTCGTCGTCTCCCTCGTAGAAAATGTTGATGTTGTTGGCGGCCGAAAACTCACGCGCCTGATCGAAGTCCACGTCCAGTCTGATACGATCCGTGATCCTTCCCGCCGCGCGAACCGCGAACTGGAGATCCGGATTGAGTTGTGGGAGCAGACTGGGTTCACAGGAGGACTGCACTCGTGTATTACACGGCCGGAATCGGGTCCAATCACCCCCCAATTCGCCCTGACCGACAATCTCGAAGTCCAAGCCTGCGAGCCCGTCCACGAGCTGAATATCCGCTGGACCGCCGGCGGGCAGGGGCCGTCCGGGGCCCAAGGTGAGAAGGTCCCCACGCAAGAGCGCCATCCGCCGGCGAATCAAGACGGGGCCCCGACCCACGGCCCAGCGAGCGAGGTTCGACGCAGGTCCATCCGTCACGGTGGCCGGTGCGTCGAGGGAGATCGGCACGAGGAGCGGCACCACTTTGAGGCCTATTTGGCCAACGCTGTCCGGTCCCGGGTCCGAACGGCCGGGAAAGGGGGAGAGAAAGGCGGGGAGCGCAAGCTCCAACGGCGGAAGCCGAACGGTGTCGGCACGCGACGGTAGTCCTTGCCCCTGCGCTACCAGCGGCGCCATCATCGTGAGAAGGATGCCGAGCGTCAAAGCCATGATGTAGGCGACTTTACTCGGATCGGATCTCAGCGTCCGGTGTAGGGGTCTCGCAATGAGAATCATCACCAGATATCTGATCCGTGCCCACGCCGGGCCGTTCCTCTTCGCTTTTTCGGCTCTCACCGGGCTCCTATTTCTGAACGCGGTCGCTCAGCGAATGGACGACCTCGTGGGAAAAGGACTACCCTGGAGTGTGATCGGCGAGTTCATGCTCCTGTCGCTCCCGCACACGGTGGCGCTTACGCTTCCCATGGCCATCCTGGTCTCCGTACTCTACACCTTCAGCGAGCTTACCGCCGCCAACGAGATCACCGCCATGGCCGCGGGCGGTATCAAACCGCATCGGATTCTTCTCCCGCTCCTTACCATGGGTACCATCCTCGCGGGCCTGATGTTGTTTTTCAACGATCAGGTGCTTCCGGAGGCAAACCATAGACTCAAGAATATGATCATCGACGTGTCGCAGAAAAGTCCCACTTTCTCTTTGCGCGAACGTGTCATCAATGAGATCGAGACAGAGGACAGAGTGGGCTCCGTGTACTTGCAAGCGGCCACCATCGATCCGGTCTCGAACCAGATGACCGAGATCGTCATCTACGATCTGAGCGACGCGAACGCTCATCGCACAACTTATGCCTCACGTGGCAGTATGGCGTTCAGCGAGAGCGGTACCGATCTATACTTGACCCTCTCCTCCGGATACATCCTGCAAGCCGATCAAAGCCGATCCGGTGAGTTCAACCGATCGGAGTTCGACGTCCAGATCGTTCCGTTACGGGGTGTCGGAGACGAGCTCCAGCGAAGAGAGGGTGGTGGCGTACGGAGCGATCGCGAGATGTCCATTATCCTGCTACAGGCCGAGATCGACAGCCGACGTGAAGACCTCGTCCGCGTGCGACAACAGAGCCTCGAGCAGGCCCAAACGACGATTCGCGACGCGTTGGCGTATCCGACAGAGGGCGAGGAGGTGGAGGCTGACGAACCGGCGACGGCTACGCCTGCCACGACGGGATCCACCATCGCGGCGGGTAGCGGTACGAGACTTCCCATCATGGCGGATGACCTCATTCGCCAAACCGCGTTGTCGGGCCGTCAAAACGTCGGCCGGGTTTCAGCCCTTCAGTCGGTGTCGGATCAGTTCCGGGTAGAGATCCACAAAAAATACTCGATCTCGTTCGCGTGTATCGTATTCGTCTTGATAGGAGCGCCACTGGGAATCCGCTTTCCTCGAGGCGGAGTCGGTACGGTCATCGTCGCCTCGGTCACCATCTTTGCCGTGTATTGGGCTGGGTTGATTGGCGGAGAGAACCTCGCCAACGAAGGAGTGATCACACCGTTTTGGGCCATGTGGACGGCGGACGTCGTGTTCCTGGTCGTCGGTCTAGGCTTGGCAGCGCGGATGAGCCGAACGGCGGGCACGAATCGCGGGGGCGGCCTGGGAGACGCGCTGTTCTATCTGTCGAACGGGTTGCGGAAAATGGCCACCCCCGGTCGTCGCGTATGATTCGGATTCTCGACGTTCTCATCGCGCGGACGTTTCTGCGCATCTTTGCCATGTTCGTCATCGGCGCCCCACTTCTGTTCATCATCGGAAACATCGTCGAATACGTGGATCGGTACTTCGATCAGGGCTTGACCGTGCGCGAGGTCGCCACTGCGTACCTGTATATGCTCCCCGAATTCGTCTCCTGGTCCTTCCCGATCGCGGCGCTGATCGCGGCCGTGTTCACCATCCACTCAATGACACAACATCGCGAAGTCCTCGCCGCCAAAGCGGGAGGAATCTCCTTCCACCGTTTGATGGCGCCGCTGGTTGTGCTGGGGTTGGCCCTGTCCGGAGCTGGGTTGATTCTCAGCGCCGTTGTCCCGGTGGCGAAGAGACGCTCTGGGCAGATTCTTCGCAGCGAAGAGGTTGGGCGCCAATGGCGCGCCGACTTCGTGTTCAAGACCGACGACGATCGAACGTTGACGGTGAGAAGACTCAACGTCTTCCCGCCGCGAATGACCCAGGTGGTCTTGGAGGTTCCTGCGGGAGCGGACGGTGAGGCGGCACACCATCTTCAAGCCATCAGCGTACTCTTCGACAGCGTACGGGGCTGGACCTTCGAGAACGGGTACTTAAGAATCCTCCCAGACCGAGCGGAACCGCAAACATTTTACTTCGACTCGCTCAGATCGAGTGGTTTTGGTGAGCCCCCCAGGGGCCTCCTAGGCCAGGCGAGCGACGAGGACGAGATGACCGACGCGGAAATCGACCGGATGGTCGCCAACATCGCTCGATCTGGCGGGGACACGAGATCGTTGCTGGTCGAGAAGGGGCAGCGTAAGGCCATCGCGGTGGCGACATTCGTGATCATCCTTTTCGGTGGACCGCTGGCAACGAGTTCGCGACGGGGCGGGACGACTTACGGAATCGGAGTCGCGTTGGCATCGACGATCTTCTACTTGCTTCTTTTCCGCTTGGCTGGAGCCGCGGGTAAATCCGGAATGCTCGCCCCAACGTTGTCCGCTTGGCTTCCCAACCTCTTGTTCCTGGCTTGCGGTCTCGTCCTTCTTAAACGGGTCAGGACCTGAAGCGCGACGGCATGTCACACACCCAGCCGGGCGGCTCTTAGGAGTTCGAGAAAACCTTTCGTGAGGCTCCCGGTAGAGACTTCCTGCACGGGTCCAAAGAGCGTGACCTCCATCCCCTCCGTAACGGTCACGTCCATGCTCCCACCGTCCATACGCACTTCGAAACGCCCGGGGCCCACCCTGCCCGACTTCACGGCGGCGGCCGCGACGGCGCATGCCGACGTGCCCGAGGCGGAGGTGGATCCCACACCTCTCTCCCAAATGCACGCCTCCAGGATCGAATGGTCCAGCACCCGAGCCACCTGGACGTTGGTCCCGTTGGCAAAGGCCGCGTGACCCGAAAGGATCGGTCCGATCTCGTCGATGAGCTCGTGCCTCCACTGATCTGGAAAGACGACCGCGTGAGGATTTCCTATCGACACCGGGTGGATCACAGTGTTGCCGGCCCCGATCAGATCGAGGTCCCGGTCCGCTTTCAGGGCCGCCATGTCGAGTCCCACGGCTTCAGGTCCGTGCAAGGCCGTGCCCATCTCCACGGAAATGTCGTACAGCCCGCGTGTGGGCGGACCCAAAACCTGTAGCTGAAGGGTGTCTCCTCCGACCGACACGTCGAAAGGATCGTAGTCGACGAGTCCCTCACGAGCCAAATAGGCGGCCAGAATCCTGAGGCCGTTACCGCTCCGCTCGAACTCGGAGCCGTCTGGATTGAACATTCGGAGTGGAAACGGCCGGGACCTCCGATCGAGTAGGACAACGATTCCGTCGCTACCCGGGCCTTTCCAGCGGTCGCACACCGCACTGATCTGCCCGGAGTCGAGAACCCACTCGTCGCCGGCCTCGAACACCAGGTAGTCGTTTCCGAGGCCATGCCCCATGAAGAAGGCCGAATCGGCGCGGGGCGCGTCACGTTCTGAGAAAGTCACTTCGAGAATCCATCCCCGTTTTGTCGCAAGTCGGAGATGAGGTCGTGCCACCCCAACCCTTCAATGCGTTCACTCACGCAATGCGTACACTCCCGCCCACATGATCGCGGGCACGCTGTACTTCTTCAACACCCTTGTAGCCCTACAGTACGGAAGACGGGTTCGCAACGACCGGAGGAACAACGGGCGCCAAGCGACCCGAATCCGAACGGCTTCCGTGGCCCAAAGTCGATTCCGGAGGCCTAGGAATCGGTCGGAAGTAGCACTACCTTTTTTGGAGACATTGGAAGGGGTGATTTGAGGCGTATTGCGGCCCGACACAAACCGCTAAAAAGCCAAACCTCCACGCGTAGGGATTTGCGGCGGGGGTTTCAAATTCACACCTCTCCTCCCTGAAAGACCTCGAGAGGCGAGATGGCATGAACAGGACCACCCCCCGCACCGGCCGCACTGCGGCGCTAGAATCGGCCTTGGCAGACCGGATCCTGGTTCTGGACGGCGCCATGGGCACCATGATCCAGGATTATGGGCTCGCCGAGGAAGATTTTCGTGGTGATGTCTACCCGGATCATCCGGACGCCCTCTTCGGTGCCAACGATCTGCTGTCCGTCACGCGACCCGAGATCATCCACGAGATCCATGCGGCTTACCTCGAGGCCGGCTCGGACATCATCGAGACCAACACATTTAATGCGCAGGCGATCTCGCTCGCCGACTACGGACTCCAAGAAGAGGCTTATCGGCTGAATGTGGCCGCCGCCGCGATAGCCCGTCGGGCGGCCGACGCCATGACCGCGCGAACACCGGACAGAACTCGCTTCGTGTGCGGGAGCATGGGTCCCACAAACCGTACCGCGTCGATCTCTCCGGACGTGGACAACCCGGCGCTCCGAACCGTCGATTTCGACGAACTCGTGCGGGCGTATACCGATCAGGCGCGCGGGCTCCTGGACGGAGGCGCCGACATTCTCATGGTCGAGACGATCTTCGACACCCTGAACGCGAAAGCCGCCGTCTTTGCGATCCTCGCGCTGTTCAGCGAGCGAGCTTCGTCCGTACCGTTGATGATTTCGGGAACGATCACGGATGCGAGCGGCCGGACCCTCAGCGGCCAGATGACGGAAGCTTTCTACAACTCGATTCGTCACGCCGATCCGTTTTCGGTAGGTCTGAACTGCGCGCTGGGGGCGGACCAACTTCGACCGTACCTGGAGGAGCTGTCGCAGATCGCCGACGTGCCCGTGAGTTGCCACCCGAACGCCGGGCTTCCCAACGCTTTCGGGGAATACGACGAAACGCCGGAGGTAACGGCGGCCATCATCGGAGAGTTCGCCGAGTCTGGATTCGTCAACATCGTGGGGGGCTGTTGTGGTACGGTTCCCGCCCATATCGAGGCGATCGCATCTGCAGTCGCGGGCATTCGGCCTCGGATCGTTCCTACGGTACAGCCTTGGTGTCGGCTGAGTGGCCTCGAGGCCCTCACGCTCGGGCCCGACTCCCTCTTCGCCGATATCGGCGAGCGCACCAACGTCACGGGCTCGAAGCGTTTTCGGGACCTCATCACCGACGACGACTATGAGGCCGCGGTCGAGGTGGCCCGTCAACAAGTGTCGAGTGGTGCCCAGATGCTCGACATCAATATGGACGAAGGCCTGCTCGATTCGGTGGCGGCCATGACCAGGTTCCTCAACCTACTCGCCACGGAACCGTCGGTCAGCCGAATCCCCTTCGTGCTCGATTCTTCTCGTTGGGAAGTGATCGAGGCCGGGCTCAAGTGCGTACAAGGCAAGAGTGTGGTGAACTCGATCAGCCTCAAAGACGGGGAGGCGGAATTCATCGAAAAAGCTCGCTTGGCCAGGCGTTATGGAGCCGCGGTCATCGTCATGGCGTTCGACGAGGAGGGTCAAGCGGACACCGTCGAACGTAAGGTCGCGATATGCGAGCGCGCGGCTCGAGTGCTGCAGGAAGAGGTGGGGTTCCCGATGGAAGACGTGATCTTCGACCCCAATATCTTCGCCGTGGGAACCGGGATCGAAGAGCACAACGAGTACGGCCTCGCTTTCTTGGAAGCGACTCGCCAAATCAAGGCGCGCATTCCTCACGTACATGTGAGCGGCGGGCTGAGCAATGTGTCTTTTGCGTTCAGGGGAAGCCCGCGCGTTCGAGAGGCGATGCACGCGGCGTTCCTATACCACGCCATCAAGGCGGGGTTGGATATGGCCATCGTAAACGCCGGGGCTCTCCCCGTATACGATGACGTGCCCGCTGATCTCCTCGAAGGGGTGGAAGACGTCCTCTTCAACCGTCGCCCCGACGCCACCGAGCGTATGACCGCGCTCGCCGGGCAGTACTCCGGCGCCACGAAGGAGCAGGTCGTGCTCAATCAGGAGTGGCGTTCCGATCCCGTGGAAGACCGTCTACGATACGCCCTCGTTCACGGCATCACAGAACACATCGAGGAAGATACGGAAGAGGCGAGGACGGGGCGGGCTCGCGCCCTCGAGGTCATCGAAGGCCCACTCATGGATGGCATGAACGTCGTTGGCGATCTATTCGGGGCCGGAAAAATGTTCCTGCCTCAAGTCGTGAAGAGTGCCCGGGTCATGAAGAAGGCCGTAGCCTATTTGGAACCTTTCCTGAACGCTGAGAAGGAAGAAAGCGAGAAAACCGCGGCCCCGAGTAATGACGGCTCCGGCGGGCGGGTGGTCATGGCCACCGTAAAAGGCGACGTGCACGACATCGGCAAGAATATCGTCTCCGTCGTGCTCCAGTGTAACGGCTACGAGGTCATCGACCTCGGCGTCATGGTTCCCGCTGAGAGGATCCTTCAGGAAGCCAAGGATCAAAAAGCTGATGTGATAGGATTGAGTGGGCTCATCACGCCCTCCCTCGATCAGATGGCACGTGTCGCCGCCGAAATGGAGCGCCTCGGGTTCGAGTTGCCCCTGCTCATTGGCGGTGCGACCACGTCGCGTAGGCACACGGCCGTTCGAATCGACGGGAGGTATAGCGGCCCGGTGATCTACGTCGTAGACGCGTCCCGCTGCGTACCGGTGCTCCGCTCGGTTCTGGACGATAGCAAGCGAGAGGAGTTCGTCACGCGCCTCGGTGATGAGTACGACCGCGAGCGTGAGGCCCACGCGACCCGGACCGCCAAGTCCAACCTCACATCCGTTTCGGCCGCTCGAAAAAATCGCGTGCCCCTGGACTGGAGCACGTTCGAGCCCGCAACTCCGCGAGACCCTGGAATTCATGTCTTCGAGAACTATCCACTCGCGGAACTCGTGGACTACATCGACTGGAGCCCATTCTTCGACGCTTGGGAGATGAAAGGACGGTATCCCGAGGTCCTCGATGATCCGACCGTCGGTGAGCAGGCCACGATCTTGTTCGACGAGGCGCAGACGATGCTCCAACGAATAGTCTCCGAGGGTCTGCTGAGAGCTCGCGGTGTCGCCGGGATTTTTCCGGCCCACGGCGTGGGGGACGACATCGCGGTGCTTGCCGATGACGGCGAACGTCACACCGTCCACGGACTTCGCCAGCAGTTCCAGAAGAAGGACGATCGGCCCAACGTCTGCCTGTCGGACTTCGTGGCTCCCGAGGACTCGGGGCTCGCCGATCACCTCGGCGCGTTCGTGGTCACCGCCGGAATCGGCCTCGACGAATTTTGCGCTTCGCTCGAAGAGCAACACGACGACTACGGCAGCATCATGGCCAAAGCGCTTGCTGATCGTCTGGCGGAGGCGTTCGCCGAGCGCCTGCACCAGCGCGTTCGGCGGGAACTCTGGGGATACGAGGAGGACGACGGCCACTCCGAAGCGGACCTGATCGCGGAGCGGTACACCGGCATACGGCCAGCCCCGGGATATCCCGCTTGTCCGGACCACACGGAAAAGAGAACCTTGTTCGCGCTCCTGGACGCCGAGCGCCGCACCGGCGTCAGCCTTACGGAGAGTTGCGCCATGCTTCCGGGGGCATCCGTCTCAGGTTGGTATTTCGCCCATCCCGAGGCCCACTACTTCGGTCTTGGCCGGATCGGGAAGGATCAAGTGACCGATTACGCCCAGCGGAAAGGAATGCCTCTGGAAGAGGTCGAACGCTGGCTCCAGCCTAACTTGGCGTACGAACCGGATCAGGCGGGCTCGTGAGCCCGCCCGAAGCAGTGGAGACCCGCGATCCTGGCATCTCCGCTCAGGACCAGGGAGCCTTGAGGCGACTCATCGACGACGGAAACGTGCACGTGATGGACGGCGCCATGGGCACGGAGCTCTACGCCAGCGGGGTCTTCGTGAACGTCTCTTACGACGGGCTGAACCTCGAGACGCCGGACATCGTGGAGCGTGTGCATCGGAGCTACGTAAACGCGGGCGCCGAAGTGATCGAAACGAACACTTTCGGCGCGAATCCAGTCAAGCTCTCCAGCTACGGCCTTGCCGACCGTACGGAGGAAATCAACCGCGCGGCGGCGGAGCTGGCGCGTAAATCGGCTCAGGGTAGGGCCTTGGTCGTCGGAGCCATCGGGCCGCTGGGCATCCGCATCGAACCGCTCGGACCCACCTCGCGCGAAGAGGCCCGGGCGTTCTACGACCGGCAAGTCGCGGGGCTTCTGGAGGGCGGAGTGGACGGCTTCGTTCTGGAAACCTTCAGCGACCTTAACGAAATGCGGCAGGCCTTCGAGGCGGCCCGGAGCCGATCGCCTCTCCCCGTCATTTGCCAAGTTACGGTCGGCGAGGACTGCCACACCTCGTACGGCACCTCTCCTGAGGACGTCGCGATCGAAATCACGTCTTGGGGCGCGGACGTGATCGGGCTCAACTGCTCGGTCGGGCCGGCCGTCATGCTCGACGCGGTGGAACGGATGGCGGAGGTGACGGAGCTACCCCTTTCGGCCCAGCCCAACGCCGGACTACCCCGGGCGGTGGGCGATCGGAAGATCTACCTCGCCAGCCCCGAGTACATGGCGCAGTACGCTCGACGTATGATCGAGGCGGGTGCCCGCTTCGTGGGGGGGTGCTGCGGCACCAGCCCGGAGCACATCCGAAGCATACGTCGGCTCGTGAGCGGTGTGCACCCGCCGTCCACCCGTGTTCGCCCGGGCTCGCACTCCGAGCCGCACGACACGCATGTGCAGCCCGACGTTGCGCTTGGTGAGCGCTCCGTGTGGGGAAGCAAAATCGCGGAAGGCACGTTCGTGACGAGCGTCGAGATTACCCCGCCCAAAGGCTGGAACCCGGAAGATCTTCTGGAGCAGTGCCGTCGTATCCAGGCCGCCGGCGCCGTCACCGTCAACGTCCT
>Ga0209402_10001951_pt1 | contig 21609 bp, 15 predicted proteins | sample ArcticOcean_MG_C_3_FD_187437 | JGI IMG/M metagenome (GOLD analysis project Ga0209402, IMG submission 187437) | Marine microbial communities from western Arctic Ocean - ArcticOcean_MG_CB8_126 (SPAdes) (version 2) | ecosystem: Environmental > Aquatic > Marine > Oceanic | place: Arctic Ocean... | reverse complement strand
AGAGAGATTGACTTGGTAGACTCCATCTTCGGCTGAACTGGGGGCCTCCCATTGAAGGTAGACTTGGGCACCCATCGGGTGCATTGTTGCGATGTATGAGTCGATGACATTCCCATCCACCTTGAATTCGGTTTCGGATTTCTCCCATATTGCAGCGCCGAATCCTGAACTCAAGACGACGGGAATTGATACCATTCGGCCATTGACAACAGCTGGCTGCCAATCCATCTCAAGAAGTGGCAGGTCGGCACGCAGAGAGCCAGGAAAGTCATCTGTTCCCCATACGAATCTAACGCCTGCGTCATCGCCCGGAGAGGCGAAGACCATGGTTTGGATGCTGAGGACTACGACTACAAGTTCGCCGTTTGAATGGATAGTTCCTTCATCGATTTCGATCAAAATATCAACCGTCGATTCACCGGGGAAATACTGTGGTGGCACGGTCGCGGAACCGTACCAGCTCTTGCCGCCAATCTTGACCTCGGCGCTTGCATTCGCTTGAATGCCCCCCGCGTTGTTGACTTCGTATGGAACTGAAAGTTGCCAAGTTTCAGCGGGATAATCACCTACGGTCACGCTTGGAAGTCGCCAGCGAGCAACTTCAGTCAGTTGGCTAACCGAATTTGTGACCCACGCCTCGGCCTCGTTGCCGAGGTCAGCCGAAAACGGACTCAACTGCCCTTTGTCGCTTTCGTCACCCTCGCCGATGAGGAAATAGGAAATTTCTTTGGAGTCACAACAGGTGACCTGAGCCGACACTTCACCGACCATCGGGGAATATGGGATGAATGCTAAAAGCATCGAAAAGAGCATCAAGATAGGTAAAACTCTCGTGCGCACGCGACCATCCCCAGCGTGTGGCGTCTCAACTTCACCCTTGAAGGCAGCGGGCCATCGATTGCGTGAAGTGCCACTCTGCGCGATTGGCGAGGTTTCCCGCCCGATTAGGGGAGCCCGAGGGAGGGAGGGTCCGGGTTTCCCGGTATTCTTTGGAGAGTCACGGAAATTTGAACCGACCCGGCGTTTGCAACACCTTCATGAACCAGCGCCGAAGTCTTGCGGCTGAGGGATTGTGATGGATGATGTATTGGTCTCCGATTTGGTGCTGACAGATGAGCATGAAACGGTTGGTTTGGATGAGTCGATTGCGGATGCCGCAGAGAAACTACTCGACCTTGGGCGAGGCGTTTTGGTAGTTGTTGGTGACAAAAACAAAGTGAAGGGAATCGTGACTCCAAATCAAGTTCTTGCTGCTGTTGCGGCCGGCGCAGACACAGGTGCTGAAACTTGCGGCGACCATATGGATGCAGATGTGATGGAAGTCGGCTTGGATGACAATGTCGATGACATCATCGAGACGATGAACGACAGGAAGCCACACGCAGTAGTGGCAGTCGATGCGAACGGCGAATTTTCCGGATACTTTTCCCCCAACGACTACAGAGAGGCGTTGGCTAGAATCGAGGCGAAGCCCGCCATCAAGAAACTCGCTCAGCACGATTAAACTCCGGCCGCCATAGCGGCCGGACGCGTTGCTTGAAATCGATATGAGTCCAGTCGCTCTTGAGGAAGATTTTTCCAAGGAAAAATCGATTGATGTAGTTCACGCTCGAATGAACCCTAAGGGCAAGTTCACACGCGAAAGTGAGAACATATTCCTAGGTGGTTGGGCACTTCACTTTCTGAGGAGTTTGCTGAGAAATGATTTGGTTCTGTCATCGATGAGTGGGACGAACTTCACGCTCTCTACTTCTTTGGTCGTGAGCCGGCCGCCTTCCTTTTTCGCCACTAGTAATACCTGAGATTTCCCTCTCTTTTTCATTGGGGTGACAAGGATGCCGCCCTCATCGAGTTGGTCGACCCAAGTTTGAGGCGTTTTCTCTGCACAGGCGGCGACGATGATACCGGCGAAGGGTGCTTCGTTCGGCAGCCCTCGATGGCCATCGCCAACCGTCATCCGTTTCGGGCTCAAGCCGACCTGTTTGAGTGTTAATTCCGCTCTCATCGCTAGTGACTTCAGCCTCTCGATCGAATGAACTTCAAATCCCATGTGGACAAGAATCGCAGTTTGATATCCGCTTCCACTTCCAACCTCTAAAATCTTGGAGCCCGCCTGCATTTCGGCTAGGAGTTCTGACATATAGGCGACCATGAATGGTTGACTAATCGTCTGTCCTTCGCCAATCGGTAGAGGTGTGTCGAGGTAGCCGTTTTCCACTTCATTTTCTGGCACGAAGAGGTGGCGAGGTACTTCTCGCATTGCGGTTAATACTCTGGGATTTTTGATGCCACGCTTTACAATCTGTTCTTCGACCATCCGATTACATTCGGATTCCTTTTGGCGCTCAGCACCACCACGATTCCGAGTTCTGTCGGAATCTCGCCTCATTCGTTCGCCTCAGCCATGAGTCCAAATCAACTCGGTTGAACTTGACGGGTCATTCGACGCGGGCAATCCATTAATTCGAGCAAATCCGACTCGCTCCAACTGAACCACCTGCCCCAAGGGGTGGCTACTCGTCTCAAGCAACCCATCTGCTTTGCTCCACACGCCCGCTTCATCCGGCCGCCACATCACCGCCGGTCGCTCGACCCCGGCCACGAGCCAGTGTACGATTCGAATCCCATCTGCCTTCTCCAATTGCACCACTTCGCCGCCCTGATGAGGGTCGATGTGGAGGTCGGCGAAGTCCTTCAGGCGGACAGTTCCATCTCCGCTGATAGCCGCCTTGTAGTCATCTCTCTCGATGAAAACCTCTAGGCTGCAATCTGTTGGCAAGGGCCAGTTTCGGGTGCCCAGTTCGGGAATCTCGGGGTGTACGGGAAGTTCGACGGAGTCGGGGAGGTCAAGGCCTTTGCAATCGAGGGCGAGTCTAACCGGGTCTTGGATGAACGATAGTCGTGGGCTGGACTTATCGAGCGCAGCCGCATTGTACGATTCCAGTGTCGCCATCGGTACCTGAATGTCCTTTTCCGTAAGGCCAAAACCCATCCAAAAACGGTTGAGCGCAGCGGTTGAAAATCCTCGTCTGCGAAGCGCTTGAATCGTTGGAAGCGCCGGGTCATTCCATCCGTCAAATTGACCCGAAGCGATGTCAGCAGACATCTGCGAGGTTGAAAACCCACCAAATTCGTGAACCTTGACTCGCCCCCAGTAGAGCGTTTCGGGGTAATCCCAACCCAACTTTTCGTAGAGCAATTTCTGCTTTCGAGTGGAGTCCATCAAATCCTTTCCTCGGATGATGTGGGTGACGCCCTGCTCATGGTCTTCGACCGCGCTTTGGAAGTCGAGGAGCGGCCAAACTCGGTAGGTTGTTCCGACTCTCGGGTGGGGTGCGCTCTGGATTCGCAGGGCCGGCCAGTCACGCAGTGCCGGGTTCTTCTGGTCCATTCCAGTTCTCACTCTGACCACCGCATGCCCCTCATGCCAGCCACCTTCGGGGTTGAGCATCTTCTGCCACCGTTCGTTTTGGTCTTCCAAAGGAAGGTCCCGGCAAGGGCAGTCTTGCTTCGTTTCCCTAAGTTTCTTGAATTCGGGTGCTGGGCAGGAGCAGACATAGAGATGGCCATCTGCGATGCATTCAGTGGCTTTCTGCAGGTATATTTCCATCTGGTCGGAAGCGTAGATGACATCTCCCGGCTCGTTGCCGGTGAGCCAGCGGAATTCGTCGAGAATCCAATCGTATGCCCGCAGGTCTGGCGGCTTGTTCTTGGTGTCAGTATCGTCGAAGCGGAGAATCAGTTTGCCGTCGTGGGTGTCGGCATATTCGCTGTTAATCATCACCCCTCGGCTATGACCAAGTGAAAGTGGGCCGTTTGGGTTGGGGGCGAAGCGGAGGACGACATCTCCACCATCAGAGTTGGGAAGTTCTGGCAACCCTTCGCGCCGCTCTTTCGTTCGCTTCTCTAGAGCGTCGGGCGATTCTTCTTCGAGAAGCGCTCGGATTGCATCTGCTCCCGAACTCTTCCAGAGTTCATTCGCTTCCTCAACCATCGGTCCGATGAGTGGGCCAAGATGGCGAGCGTACTGTCGAAGTTCGGCATTTTCGCCAAGAACTCGGCCTTGAACAGATTTCACTTGGCCGCCGCCATCGTACTCCAAGGCGTTTTGAAGAGCGTACTTCCGAATGAGGAGGCGTACCTTGTTGTCCGGCTCCCACTCGCTCATGCAAACCATCGGCGATTGTCGAAGCCTCTTGAGGCTTCGGAGCGAGACTGGCGATTATTAGTCAAAGTCCGAGAGATTGCGCTGGCCGGTGGCTGTAGTTGGCGAACTTCTCTGGCCATCGGATTCTGGCAGCACACTTTCCTCGCCATCCGATTTTAGCGACGCACTTCCCACACCACCTGGTTCTGGCGGTGCACTTTCCTGTTGGCTCGCACCACGAATGGGGACTTCTTCACCCTTCAATTCCAGCCACGCATTACTGATTGTCTTCCACTTCCAGCGGAGGCAGTCATGTGGCATTTGGCCCTCCAACAGTTTCGGGAGAGAGCGTTGGGTTTTCGGGTCGGATGGATAGCCTGAGCCGATGTCGATTTCGAGTTCTTCTTTCAGCGCCTCTACCGCTCGGTCCCTCTCGACCTTCGCTACAATCGACGCTGCCCCGACCACAGCATGATTCGTATCGGCACCATGCTCTGAGATGATGCGCCAATTCTGCCACGGCCATCCCGTCAAACGGGATGCTACCAAATCTCCAAATCGGGGCGCATTGACATCGCAGGCATCGAGAACGAGGGTTCCACTTTCCGCTCGTTGTAGTTTTGAAATCGCAAGGTTAGCAGACGATGCGAAGAGGTCGACTTCCAATGCGTTGAGAGATCCGGCAGCCATCCATTCGTCAATCATAGCCGGCTCTGCTGACATCGACGAAACCGTCCAACCGCGAGCCACACTCTGTTCCTGCAACCACCCGTAGAGTTCCTCTCTCCGTTTCGGGCTGAGCAATTTTGAATCGGTAATCCCAGCATCCTCAAGCAATTTTGAATCTGCTTTCGGAATTCGCACCACGCCGACGACCAACGGGCCAAGGCAGGGCCCTCGCCCCGCCTCATCGATTCCAGCCAACCACATTTACTCGCCCTCAAAGGTCGAGGTCGAATTCTCCGTCCTCGTCGAGTGCTGTTGAGGTGGCGGCCTGTGAATCCTTTGAACCGGCCCCCTTCGAATTTGGTGATGTGAAATCGGGTAGGCCATCTTCATCGGTTTCAGATTCACTATCCAAACCACCATCATTTGAGCCTCCTGTTTGTGAGGAGGTCGGTTTTGAGGCGGATTTTGGGGAAGTCGTTTTTGAGGCGGATTTGGTGGAAGTTTTGGGAGATTTTCGCTTTGGTTTACGAACGGTTCGCCCGATATCCGGTTCTGGGTCGGGGAGCAGTACATTGGCAGGGTGTTTTTCGGACAAATCTCCGATTCCTGTAGCGAGGTCGTCCAGCCTTTCCAATTCCTTGTCGCTTTCGTGGTGGGTGAGCACGGTGTTCGCGGCGTCGAGAAGGGCAGGGTTTGGCGGCGGCCTTTCCGCCTTGCGTTTTTTCGCCTTGGATGAAAAGAGGTCGGTGAAAACTTTTGCAGCAACCTTCGGTGCCTCGATTACCGCTCCTGCAACTGCTGCTGGAACCGCGCCCGCTCCTTGCCTAAACTTCGCCAACCACTCTTCAGATTCTTCCTTTACCGGTGGCTCTTGAGCCTTCAATTTGGCTTCCCATTCCTGGTCCCTGCGCATCCGATAGGCTGTCGCCCTGTAAAGTGCCAGACCGCCGACAACCGCTACAATGATGGTGAAGCAAAGTCCGTTGAACTGATTCCAAAAGTTTGCGACTTGCAACTCAAATATTTCCCAGGTGGTCGCTTCGTGGATGTTTTCGGGGCGATAGGATTCTGCAAGGAACTCCGCTCCGGTTTCGTTGATGAAAATGATGTTGGGCTGAAGTGTGCTCTGCATTTCGACGGTCATCGTGACAGTCCCATTCGCTTCCATTCCCCTTGGTATATGCATCCACGCTCGGAAGGTGAAATTGACGCCCGGTGGAATTTGGTCGATTTCAAAGAATCGTGGAATCCCATCTGTTGCACCATGTGTCGCCCCTTCGGGCGGAACTAGGCCGTGCTCGACATTCATATCGACATGGAGCCCGATTTGAAGGCCATCATCACCATTCCCGAGGTTGCGAAGAGTGAAGGCGACTGAAACATTGTCGCGAGAATCTGTGCTGTTCTCAACCGCGCTCAAATCCCATTGTACAAGCGGGCCGACCCTCAATTCGACACTGCTAGTGCCGAGTTCCTGTCCATCACTCAGGTGAAGAGAAATTATCGCTTCCCCGTGGCTGAATGCTGTGGCCATCCCTTCAACCCTCAACATGAGCGTTGCCGCTTCGACAGTTTCGCCCATCGGTACACTGATTTGGCTTCTCGAGAGGTCTGCGCGCAACCATTCCTCTGATGTGACGACTAAAATCTCAAAAGTATCATCAAAATTGCCATTGTTGGTGACAGATATTTGGGAATTGCAGAATCCATTTGGTAGGATGTCATCGCCACAATCATCGTCTATTTCTAGCCCTCCTGCTCGTTGCCAAACAATAGAAGAATTCACTTCGACCATCACAGGTTCGTATGGATTCATTGCGCTCCAAACGAGAATTCCAATGCGCATATTCCCGGTCGTTTGCGAAGGTGGTTGGACTTCGACATCAACCGTGATAGCAGTGTTGGGAAGCATTCCCTGTGCGCCCGGGCCATTCAACAGATGAATATTGAAAATTCCGACTAACCAGCCACTCGTTTGGAACGAAATAGCAGGCGTATACCCTTCTATTGGCTCGCCATCTGAATCCAAAGGAACTACCCGCACAACTATACTCGCTGGAGCATTTCCAAGATTTCGGACAGTGATAGGAGTCCTCTGCTTCAATCCGGGGTCAAGCGTCAAATTCGCCGCACCAGAATCGATTGCTGCGGCGTGCCACTCGTCAACCTCAAGCGTGAACGAATAGTTGACCTCCGCCCCATCAAGGCCCGAGGTCGCCGTCATAGTGAATGGATGTTTGACAAATGCGCTTGGAGTCCCATTCGTAACTTCTGGTATGTAGATGTCAAATTTCGGCCACGCTAAGAAGCCCGGGGTCATTTGGATGGAGTTGGGTTGGTCGCACGGTGTGGAGGTGCCATTCCAGAAGCAATTCCAGCCGCTTTGCCCGAGGATTGTGAAGTCGACGGCGTCGGAGACATTTGCGCCGTTTGTGATGTTTATCGAGAGGACGATGAAGCCGCCCGGCTCGACAAAGACATTGAGCCCCGAATTCGGCCCCCATGAAAGGTTGCTTGCGTGGTTTGAACGCCCACTCACCGCCCCACCATTTCCGGTAGCTGCCCAAGAGTTTCCTTGCGAATTTTCGGCTTGGTTTTTCTCGCTCTGCGAGTTTTCATTGTTTGTTGCTTCCGGATTCAAGCCGGAATCATCATGCTCATCAAAATAAAATGGAGATTGGCTTAAATCGAGAGAACTTACGCTCGTTGCAGCCAATAATAGCAGGATTAGCACAACAACGCGTGCGTGCATACGAGGGCCGACTCCTCCGCCCTCTTGAATCGTTCCTCCGGAATGTTTGATTCGTGCATCGAATTGACCGGTTTCAATTAGATTTCAGCCGCAGGTGCTAAGGAGGGTGGCATTGTTGAACAATCATGGCAGGGATTTGGCCTTTCAAAAAAAAGGTGGCCGAGCCGGAAGGCCCGAAGGTCGTCGAGTATGATAGAAGCGAGGACACAGCGGGCGCCACACTCTCTGACAGGAGTCATGTTGAGGATGACCAATACAAGGCGGCATTGGACCTTTTGACGGACCCTCATTTGGGTGCGCCGGATGGCGGAGAGTCAGTTTCGCAGAAGGTCGTCGAGACCGATGGTTCTGAGAGCAGCAATTTCGAGGAAAGTGGCGACGGCTATTGGTATCGAAAAAATTCCGACGGCTCATTCGACCCGCAAGCCCATGTCAAAAATGAGGACGGCTCATTTTCTCCTTATTCCGCTTGAACCAAAAATTGGTGAGCCTGCGAGAGTTACAGAACTGGGTCGGGAATCAATCGACCTAACGCCTCAAGGTCAAACTCACCCGCTTGAATCGGCACCCGCAATTCAAAAGAATCCCCGACGACAGGGTCGATTTCTCCGATGCTTCCCACCACTTTTCCTGCGATTGAGATCGATGCACCTCTACCAGCCAGCCAAGGCCCTTCGCCTTCGGGGATTGCCGTAAATTCAACCGGAATATCAAGCGATTCAACACCCAAATCGCGCAACAGCGCCTGCGCGATTCCCTTCGCTCCAGTGAATCCTGAACCGACCTCGGCGCAGACCCAGCAGACTCGGTCACGATTTTGGTGGTTCTGAACGACAGTTCCCAACTCGTAAACTCGTTGGGGGAGTTCGTTGTGGCGGTTGGCGGCGAGAAGTCTGAGGAGACTCGGAAGAAGGTGTTGGCGAAGGATAGTGTGTTCGATGGTGATTGGGTTGTGTAATCGTGTCACTGCTCCCTGTTTACCATTCCTCATCTTGTCGAATTGGTCTGCCTCATTCGACAGCGAAAGCGACTGAATCTGCTGTAATCCCTGACCCTGCAAACTCTCTCGGACCCTCCTTTGAAGCGTCATTTTCGGCAGTGCGATTCCGGCGATTGACTGCGTGCTGGTCGCCTCTCCCAAGTCGTCGTAGCCGACTCCAATCGCGACCTCCTCGACCAAATCCACCGGGTGCAGAATGTCAGCTCTCCAGCGCGGCATTTCGATGAGATATTCGTCCTCGCCAGCCGCCGCCTCCGCCCAACGCTCCCGTACTCGGGGGCCATCTGTGACGACTCTCCGGCGTAGGAGACGACCGCCCATTCGGTTTAGGGCCGCCCTAACCTCTTCGTCACTGAACTCCCTTCCTAAAACTTCCTCGAGCAGAGGTTTCGGCAATCTGTGGGTCTTTGGTGAGCCGTTTGGGCAGTTACGCTCGACTCCGTCGAGCCCTGTTAGTCGGATGGTTTCAACGGTGCCACCGCGGGCTGCGAATGAGAGGCAGACGAGTAGTAGCGATGCTTCGCAAGCCCGCTCGTCCCAGCCAGTAACATCGATGAAAAAGTCGGTTGTCGAATCTTTGACCGTGGTGTGAGCGCCATTGATGATTGGCGGGAACGATAGAACATCACCTGAAGCGTCTAATATTACAGGGAATTTAGTGAAGCCGCCGAGTAAGTGAGCATATTCGATTCCCTTCGGGTGCTCCTTGAGAATTTCTTCGATGCTCATAGGTTCTTCCATTGCAAGAGGGATGAAACTGTAATCGGCTGGGACTGTGACTACGCGGAATGGAGGGTGAAGTGCGGCCAAGTCATGGACTCCTATCGATGAGCGCTTCCTGCCTCGCCCGAGCGCAAAGTGCAATTTCTCTTGATGGTCCATCAATCCCTGAATGAATTCATCTCTCGCTTGTGCGGTGTGACCCGTATCCACACCTCTAACCACCGCTCCGAAGATGACCGGTCGCACACCCTCCAATGAGGGGTCGACGGTCATCGAAATGGTACCCTCGACAGTCTTGAGCGTGGGTGCAGCAGTCGTGCCGTGGAGGAAGGGGCGGACCGCGTGGGCCATAGTTTCGGAACTGAGTAGGTCGGGGCGGTCGGGAAATACCTCGATTTCGATTTCCTCGTCATTGCATTCTTCGACGCAACATCCGATTAGGCCGAGTTTTTCCACCCAAACCTCTGGGTCGTGGCGGACCTCGTGGCTCAGTTGCAGCCGTCCTAGAACTTCATGCTTGAAAGTCACAGTCGGCATTCTCTCGCCTCCTCACTGCCCCAGCCAGTGCGGTAGAGGGCGGTCATATCCAGCCAGTCTAATTCCACTGATGCTCGCTGTGTCGTGGTCCAATGCGCGCAAGTGTCGGCGGTTGAGTTGGTCGATTCCATCTTCTCCAATCTCGATGAGATGGCCTCGCAGCCCAGCATCCATTGATGCCAACCAAGACTCGACGGCCTCAGTTCTGGCTTTCTGACTCTTAGGTTTTTCAATATCTGATAGTGGGTCGGCCACGATGAACTGCCCACCGCCTGCGCAACAAATGAGGACATCCTCGGCGGTTGCTGCCCAAGGTAGTGAGATTCCTGAAGCGACCCCTTTCCTTGCAATCGAATGCTCCCGCGCTGAGAGTCCGATTAGTGGCAAACTTGCTGCAGCGGGAAGGCGAGCGGGAGACGAAGTGTTTGCAACCGCTCCGTCACAACCTAAGGCGACTGCAAGCCGGTGAACCAAATCGATTCTGTCGACTCCAGCCGCCAACAAAATCGGCTTTTCATCGCCGAGATGACTTCTAACGATGACAATCAACGCATCCAACTCCGCATCATTGAGCGGAGGTAAATCGTCTATGCAAACGACAGCACCCGCCGCCTCTGCGAGGTCTTCGCTACATCCGTGAAGGTTGCTCATCGAAATCCGCAACAAATCACAATCTCTAGGCGAGGCGTCAACCAAACAGGGTTGGCGATCGAGAAAAGCTCCGGTGAGCCCCTTGCCATCCGCCAACCGTGGGATTACCGGTAGAGGGAGTAGGATACCCTTTTCCTCACCCCTCAAGTGTAGGACTGTGAGTAAATCAAGTGGCGCCTGAAGCAACAACCGTGGGTTCCCGCCAGATACTAAACTGACCGCTTCAAAAGCGGCGTCGATGCCTGATTCTGGAGCCGATGAAACTGTTGGATTCGCCGAATCCGCGGTAATGCAAACGGCGTCAGCATCGACTTTGAATCCGAGTTCAGTGAGAAGTCCATTGACCTCAGCCAACTCCTTCTCGTCGAGAGCGCCAGATTTTGCCCCTTCGCCCGGTGGTGGACAACGCCCGTTGACGATGATACGGCCACCGACCATGTTGCAGCCGACATCGCCATCGACATCACCCATGATGACCAGCGTGCCGCCACTCATTCCGCCGCCACAACGCCGACCTGCAGAACCTCGCACGACGAGTAGGCCGCCAGACATGCATGCGCCAGCCTCTGAACCTGATGAACCGTGAATGACGATTCGACCATCTTCCATCCCCATACCAGGGCGGACTCCAGCGTCTTTTTCGACAGTAAGTCGACCTCCACGATTCCATGCGCCAAACAGCGCGCCGGTCTCGCCTTCAAGTGAAAAGTTACCTCCAGTGGCACAGATTGCTGTCAAATCACCAATGTTGCCGAGCATCCGGACCCGCGCTCGATCGGGTAGGTGAGGTGCGACACCCATCTCTCCATCGCGCGGTCGCGGGTCGTTCGCTTTGCCCCAGCCGATTTTGATTGCTGTATCGGATTTTAGAGCCATCACAAGAAGCGTAGATAACTCGCGATTCAACTTGAGGCTTTTCGCTATCTCCTCTCGCATCGCTTCGCCTCACGTCTGCCCCCGCATCATTCCCTCTTGATGATAACCCCCGCCCTCAACTCTCTGGGAACAGTTTTCCAACTATTCCAATCGAGCCAAAAAGGCTACTTTTGGGGAAAATTGGCATTGTGGACAGGAAAAAGAGGTTGTGAAATTCACCTCATAGCAGCAAGAATCGCTCAATTCCTTCCAAAATAAAACTTTCATTCGCGCGGTAATGTCTATGGGCGGGTGTCAGCCGCCCTCGGCTTACCCTTTGGGGTGGTTGGGTAGTGGGAATGAGTGGAATCAAAGTCGCAATCAATGGATTTGGAACGATTGGAAAGCGTGTCGCTGATGCGGTTGACGCGCAAGATGACATGGAAATTGTCGGTGTGACAAAAACCGGTCCTTCGTTTGGTTGTGACCTAGCCGTGAAGAAGGGCTTCCCTCTCTACTGTACTTTTGACGATGAAGAGCGAATCGCTCGCTTCGCAGCAAAGGGTTACGAATGCTCGGGCGGCATATCAGACCTTCTCGCAATAGCGGATGTCGTCGTCGATTGTTCACCCGGAAAAATGGGCGAAGAGAACCTAGCAAAATACCGGGCTGCTGGGGTGAAGTACATGTTTCAAGGTGGCGAAAAACACGCGCTCACCGGCCGTTCCTACACGAGTTCGGCCAACCACGCTGAGAACCTCAATGTCGAGGGCACCCGGGTTGTCTCCTGCAATACCACAGGCCTCTCACGCACACTCGTTCCGCTCTACGAGCACTGCGGCTCACTCAAAGTCGAGTGCACGATGATTCGACGGGCTGCTGACCCCGGCGACTCCGGAAAGGGGCCTATCAACGCCATCAAGCCGGTGCTGAAAGTACCGAGTCACCACGGTCCAGATGTGATGACGGTGAAGCCGGAGATTGTAATCAATTCACTCGCTGTGGCGGTGCCGACTACGATTATGCACACACACGCCATTATCGCTGACCTGCCTGCAGGTCATGGGCTCACGACAGAGAGTATTCTTGAGATGTGGAGGGAGACCCCACGAGTCATCATCATGAATGGGGCTGAGAACGGGATTACGACGACCGCGGAAGTCATGGAAATGGCGCGTGACATCGGGCGGAAGTGGGGCGATTTGCACGAGATTTTCGTTTGGGAAGATGGCGTCAGCCTGCAGGGTGACAGGCTTTACTATTTCCAGGCGATTCATCAGGAATCCGATGTCATTCCAGAGAATGTCGACTGCATCCGCGCTTTGATGGGAACTGAATCCGATTGGCGGGCCTCTGTTGCCAAGACCGATGCAGCAATCGATTCATATTACGGACTCTGAGTTTCCGTTGGTCTTTTCGTTGCGAGTTCTGTGAAGTGCTCTCACAACACCGACCGCCATAGCGGCCGGTAGGGAGATTTCCACCGATGACAATTCAAACGACTGAACCCTTCGTCCTGAATCCTAGACTGAGCAAAGCGAAGGAAGGTTCAGGGCGCCAAGAATGCAGCATTCTGTTAGCGGGTGGAATGTAATTCAAAAGTGAGAACCAAAAGTTTGGAAAGCACAATTGAGGTGAAGTCAATGAACACCAAACACTTTCGCGTGGCGCTCCTGCCGAAGAGCTTTGCAATCATGTTTCTCGCTCTCAGCGAAGCACATCGGCCGCTGCGCCCGCGGCCGATGTTGTGAGAAATTGGGTCAAACTTAAGTGAATACTTCAGTCAAATCGACTGAATCAACCGACGCTCTAAGAGCGTCAATCATCAAAAGGGGAATGTCGAGTCGAGGAAGTCATGCGTAGAGCATGTTTCGCACTTTCACTCATCTTTCTGTTGCTCACCACTTCGTGGGCATCCCTCGCAAGTTCGGGCCCGAATGGGGACTCACCGCCTGCTGAAATCCCCCTACCACTCCTAGATTCCACCCCTTTGTGGACTGCAGAAGAGGCTGCTGCAAACTGGCAATCAACCCAACCTACGCTGAGTAAAACGGTCCCGCTTCGTAATGGTGACGGCAAGATTCACACCGCCATGGGCTCATTCGATCCGACCAGCGAACAACCACCTCTCCCCCCCGCTGAATTCCGTGATTCATTCGATGTAGAGAACACACGATTCCTAATCGTGCAACTCGTCGAACATGACTACGCTTTGCTCGAAGAACTGTCGGCCCAACTCGGTCTGTTCGACCTCGACCATATTCCAGACGACGCCTATCTCGTCCGGCTACCCTCCGATGCAACCGCAGCGGCGGTGGCGATGGAAGAACTGGCAGGACACCCCGGGATTAGGTCGTTAGTCATCCAGCACCCCGGTTGGAGGCTCTCTCCGGAACTTTTGGAGGTCGGAATGGCAGCACTTGAGTCGGACCCACTTTCCCCTCTACCACTCATCGATGTCGACATCACCCCGGCCGGCGACCTCAATTTGGAACAGGTGGACGACCTTAGGGCGAATTTGGAACTGACCGGCGCTGAGTTTGTCTTCTGCGACGGTTGGCTCTGTCAAGTTCGCGGCGTCGATGCTGCTTGGCTGTCGGTGTTTGCCAACGATGGCAGGATTCTGTTTTCTGAACTGCATTCACCAATTTCACTTGAGAACAATTACGCTCGAAACATCGTGCGGGTCGATGAAGTTGTCAACAATCACAACGGCGGTCTCAATGGGTCTGGTGAAGTCGCCGCAATCTCCGATTCTGGCCTCGATGCAGACCATGGAGATTTCACCGGTCGAGTCCGAGCCATCTACAACAATTTCGGACCCGACAATTCCGCTGCCGACATGAACACCGGCCATGGCACCCATGTTGCAGCCTCTATGCTCGGCGACGGTTCAGGAGATTCATCGACTGAGGGTATCGCTCCAGCGACAACATTCCACTTCTACCAACTTGAGCATGACCAGTCTGGTCAATTAGCTCGCTACGGTTCTCTCTACAGTATGTTCCAGCACTCTCGACAACAGTCCGCAAGCGTTCAATCCAATTCTTGGGGTGCTCAAAATTCGCCAGGCCAATACACCAGCGACAGCCGTTCTGCTGATTCATTCATGTACAACTATGGCGACTACACAGTTCTCTTCGCTGTAGGTAACGAAGGCGCACAAGGCTCCAACACAGTATCTCCCCCTTCAACCGCCAAGAATGTCCTGACCGTCGGTGCTTCAACCACCGGTCGACCCGGGACTGCTTCGGCAGGCCAAGTAGCCTCCTTCTCAAGCCGCGGTGAGACACTCGACGGTCGAGTCAAACCCGATGTCGTAGCACCCGGCGTGCAAATCTGCTCGGCCCGCGCCGAGGAGGCGCAATACCCAGCAGGACCCTCATGTTCCTCAGCCCGTCACGGCAACAACGACCCGATGTATATGTCAGCGGATGGCTCCAGCACAGCGACACCAGTTGCCGCCGGTGCGACAGTCTTGGTTCGCCAGTTCCTTCGAACCGAAATGAATCTCAACAATCCGCGCTCGGACTTAATCCGCGCCATCGTCATCAATGGTGCCAAGGATTTGGGAAGCGCAGACATTCCGAACGAGTATGAGGGGTGGGGGCAGGTAGATTTGCAGCGCAGCATTTACCCGATGAATGGAATTTTGGCACTGAACACATTTTACGACCAGGACCAAAGTTTGAGCCCCGGCTATTCCTACCTCTACACCTACAGTATCGACGGCGCATACGGCATCTCAGTCACCCTAGTGTGGAACGACCGCGAAGGCTCCTCCTCAGCAGGCCAGTCTTCTTCCCGCCTCGTCAATGACCTCGACCTCCTCGTGCAGGCTCCCGACGGAACTCAGTACAAGGGTAATGTGTTCCAAAATGGCTTTTCCAATACGGGTGGCTCTTACGATTCTTTGAACACCGTTGAGAGGGTGAAACTCGGTAGCACACAAACTGGAAACTGGTCGATTCAGGTATCGAACAGTGGTGGAAGTGGGCAGTCGTTTGCCGTCGTGATAACTGCGATGGGTAATGAAAATCCAGTCTCTGATTTGGCGACGGTCAGCGCTAGTCTCTGGTGTTCAGCGACCGAACCTTTGGAGAGCGACACACTACTAATCGGAGCCAATTGGGTTAACCAAGCGCCTGCGACAACCGGCTCCTATCGGGTGACGGTCGAGGATTTGACAACAGGCCAGATGTTGCGAGATGAGATCAAACCCGGACTCGCTGGCGGTTCTGGCGATTCTTTGGTCTTCACACACGCCTTCCAATCAACAGGAATTCACAATCTACGGCTGACAATCGATGCCGATAATGCAATCGATGAACCAAACGATTTCACTCAAGGACAGAATAACAACATCTACGACTTGGCGCTGAATGTTTCAGCGATTGGAGTCCGAGTCACTCCCTATCTTGAGTCCGGCAATCTACCAGTTGGTGAGACGGAACTGACCGAAGCGATGAGTCGCTCGCTCGACCCATCATTGGATGATGAGGTGAAATTTAGAATTAAGGTGGCGAACGAGGGCACTTCAAGCGAGAGCATCGATATGCGCGTCACTCCAGTCCAATTCGTTCGGGCAGACGGAATCTTGGATGCACCATCCGATGAATGGTTGAAATTCTTAGATATCGAACCTTACTACGAGTTGGACGCACTCGGTGGAGTCAATTCGTCAGTTGAAGTTGAGATTACACTGCGCGATGAGTCGGCAGACCTCACCGCGACACCTCTGCCATTGTACGCTTTACCTGGGACTTATGTCGTAGATGTGACTGCGTGGTACCGCTCAAACCCGGCCGTATCACACACCGTTCGACTCACGATTATCGTCGAAGATGTACCCGGAATGCTGACTCTTGCTGCTGGAACTGCTGGCTTGAGTGCTGTGCCCGGTGCGATTGCAACATTTTCGGTTTCGGTGATGAATCCCGGGAATTCCCCGACCAGTTACGAAATGAGTTGTGAGACTCCAAACCGTTGGGCTATTGAACTCGGAAACGGAAATTCCTCTTCACTTACACTCGAGCCTCTCGCCCGTCTCCAAAGCGTTCCTGTATCGGTCCGAATCCGGGTGCCCCAAGTTTCTGGCGGCGAGCCGGCGGCAGGCGTTACCGAAGATGTGACCTGTGTCACTTCTCATTCGACTGTTCCGAGCCTGACGGTGACGGATTCGGCGGTTGTGACGGTGAATCAGTTGGAGGCGTTCTCAGTAGACCTCTACTCGTCTGATGGAACCCCTGTTGGCCCTTCGGGCAATGCGCTTGACGAGGCGGTCAGCAACGACCAAGACCTCAACTTGACCGTCGATGTCAAGAATCTCGGCAATGTTCCAATTACCCTCGCCTTACAGGTGACTCCAGAGCGCTCTGACTGGCCGTTGGGTATCTTCTGCGGCGCTCAACAGGATGACAGGAACCTGCAGTTGGTGCTGCCAGCGGGTGGCGACATAGGATGCCGAATTCAAGTTCATGTGCCGGCAAATGTGGCGAATGGTGATTCCAACCTCATCAATCTCAGAACCCAACTCACAATGTCCAATTTCCTCCAAAACCGCACCGACCTCGTAGTTGAGGAACGCCCCGACCTCGAACTTTCACCTCCCGAGTCCGGCCTCATGCTGGTCAACTTGGGTAGTTCTGGATACGCCACATTCACCTACGCTAACATCGGAAATGTGCCACTCTTGCTTGAATGGGAGTTTGGAACTGTGCCCGAAGGGTGGCAAGTAGGGTTCCAAACTGCGCCAGATAGCGCAATAGGAATGCATCGAAGTGATTCCCTACAAATCTCAGTGGTATTGCCGGAGGGAACTCCTGCTGGCATCCATTCCGAGACAATCACCTTACTGGTTACGGGGAGAACTTCGGAAGGGGTGGAGGTAGTGCGAATCGCGAGCGTCGGCGTGGAAGTCGGGAAGAGTGCATGGCTCTCCTTGAGCTCGGATGTCAGCGAGTTTGAGCGGTTGGCTGATGGCGAGACAAGAACCGGAAATCTGACTGTCACAAACGGCGGAAATGTTGCTTGCAAGGTCGATTTTGAGGCTGATACACCCGAGGGTTGGCTATTGACCGGACTCAGCACGATTCAGTCACTTGGCGCTGGGCAATCCAAGACCTACGAATACTCACTGCAGAATGATGGAGCGGCTTCAACAAGCACGCTGACAATTCTTGCGACTCCATCGAGTGGTGATGGAATTACTCTCACGAATGCCAGCGTCGAAATCCGAATTAGTTCAACCACTTTATCCAGCGATGATGGCCTGTTTTCATTCCTCGAAGCGGCGGGTGTCCCCGGTTGGGCAGTCGGAGCATTCGCACTGGTCCTTCTCTCAGTTCTGATTGTCGGGGTGATGAAATTGCGCCGAACCGGTGGTGGAATTGATGCCGGCGAGGAAATCCTCGGAAGCGACGATGGCTCACTCGGAAGCGTCGAACAGCGACGAGAAGCAGCGCTAGATACGGGCACACCCGATGACGATATGGTTTCGGGGTCAGTATCTGCAGAAGAGATTGCAGCGGCACTCGCAGAGTCTGCACTCGCTCCACTCGGCTCTCCACCACCGCCACCCGGTGCCGCCGCAGCGCCACCGCCTCCTGGCAGTCTATCAGCCCCGCCAACTCCGGGTAGTGGTGCACCTCCGCCACCTCCGGGCGCCGCACCCCCGCCACCGGGTCGCCCTCCAAAACTTGGGTGACAATTTCTTCTGGTTCTCCAACATTATCAGTTGTCAATCGGTATTGAAATCCTTATTTGGGGCATTTGAGTCGCCTTCGTTATGAGTCAGTCAATTGTCCTGTTTGGGCCGCCCGGCGCCGGCAAGGGGACTCAAGCCACCGCGATTGTTGAGGCGACTGGTAAACCTCAGGTATCGACCGGAGATATGTTGCGCGCAGCGCTTGCGGACAGCTCCCCTTTGGGGCTTGCAGCGAAGGTCTACATGGAGGCCGGCGAATTGGTTCCAGACGAGGTCATCATCGGACTGATAGAGGAGCGTTTGAAGCAGCCCGACGCAGCAGAAGGTGTACTTTTCGACGGCTTTCCACGGACGATTACACAGGCTGAAGCACTCGCTGAAATCGCCACAGTCGGGCTTGTGGTAGCAATCGAAGTTCCAGACAGAGCAATCGTGGACCGAATCGTTGGCCGTCGAATGGACCCTAAGACTGGCGACATCTATCACATCACATTCAAGCCGGCTCCTGCTGAAATCGCTGACCGCCTCATCCAAAGAAAGGATGACAACGAAGAGACCGTACTTTCGCGTTTGGAAGCGTACCACAGTCAAACTGCGCCACTCGCTGAATGGTATCGCGCCCGCGACCTCTACACTGCGGTCAACGGTGACCAAGATATCGCATCGGTGGGTGCTGAAGTTGCCGCGGTAGTTGCCACACTCTAGAAGTGTTAATCAAAATTGAATATTCAGCAAGTTGAATGAACTCAAAGGGGAGGTGGATAGAATGGGGAGAGGCCGTAGAAATCGAGCACGAAATGCTCAACAGCGACGAGTCCGTGCAACCGCTTCCCGCCAACAGTTGGAGTCGATTCTTGCAAGCCCATCTACAAACTCTCCAGAATTGCTCAAAAGCGCAGCGCGAGATATCATCAGTCTCTCGCGCCGCCATCGTCTTGGATTGCCTAAAGGGCGGCGCTCATGGATTTGCAGAGATTGCCAAAACGCACTCCGGCCATCAGTCACTTGCCGTGTACGCGTGCGAGGCAAAGTGACAATCATCACATGTCTCAAATGTGGTCGCATTAATCGCTGTGGCCCCGACCACAGTAAAACCACAAACCCCGATTCCGAACACACCCCTTCGACTAGAGATGTGTGACCGATAACTAACCAACAGAATGGAGGCCAAAAAATGAGCAAAATTCCCGCCAGAATAACGAGGGCTGCAAAAAGCCAGGAACTGAAAATTTCCGTCCGTGTCGGAAAGTCCGGCCTTACGGAGGCAATAGTCAGCGAGTTGGATTCACAGTTGGAGAGGCGTGAGTTAGTCAAGGCGAAACTGAACCGGGGGCTGGCAGAAAACTCGACGGAACGGGCAGCGGTTTGGGCATCCCTCGCTGAAGGGTCTTCTTCCACGGTCGTCCACTCGCGCGGAAATGTCGCGGTATTCTATCGAAGTTGATTCCATCTCGGTTTGGGACCTTCTATCGAAGTTGTTCACAGCCCTGGAATTGTTGGGGAATTCCAACTATACAATAGTCGCCGGTTTTCACATTTGATTTTGCGTCAAGTTGAACAGCCTACAAAAGTTCGGCAGCCACATGACAGCCATCCCACCCACCTGGCTCGCGGGCCTTCTCGGCTCACTCATCCTCGCCCTCTTGGTCGCACTTGGCCTTCGATGGGTCCGCCTCCCCTACACAATTGCGCTGGTTCTTGTCGGGTTAGTGCTCGGTTGGCTCGGCGGCTCTCTGCTATCTGGAGTTGATTTGGGTGGCGGGTTGCTTTCTGCTGAATTGATTCTGTTCATATTGCTTCCACCGCTGCTCTTTGAGGGCGCCGCTGGGATGCATTTTGAAAAATTGAAATCCAATTGGCGTCCGATTGCGTTACTGGCGATTCCCGGAGTTCTGTTGAATACGGTGATCATTGGGCTCATCCTTTGGCGGCTCGTTTGGTGGGGTGAGGATAACGGCCTCTTGTACGGGATGTTGCTCGGCTCCATACTCGCAGCGACTGACCCGGTGAGTGTGCTAGCGTTGGTACGCACTTTGGGTGCTCCAAAGCGTCTGTCGGTTTTAATCGAAGGAGAGTCGCTGTTCAACGATGGAACTGCAGTTGTCATCTTCAATATCCTACTCGTAGCAGTTTTGACGATACTCGCTGGCGGCCAATTTACCGCTGGAGAATTGTTTACTGAAGCGACCGCCTCTTTCCTGATGGTAGTGACAATCGGGCTCATCGTCGGCGCTGTTCTAGGCATGGTTGCGAATGCGCTGTTAGCATCTACTGAAGACCATCTCGTGGAGATTGCGTTGACCGTTGCTCTCGCCTTCGGCTCATTTCTTCTAGCGGAAATGTTGCACGGCTCGGGCGTAATCGCAGTTGTGGTGGCCGGCCTCTTGCTCGGCAACCAAGGTGTGAAACAGGGTATGACCGCAACCGCAAGGATAGGTTTACACCACTTTTGGGAAGTCGTGGCATTTCTCATCAACAGCGTTCTGTTCCTTCTCATCGGATTTGAATTACAGAGTGTTTTGGCCCCAACTATGGACACATTGTATCTCGCTGCGATTGGCATTGGCGCGGCACTTATTGCTAGGCTCGTGGTGTTCCCACTCACCTCGCTTTCCAATCTCTCAAAACAACAACCGATATCGCCTCGCTGGCAAGTTGCAATTTTCTGGGGCGGACTTCGAGGAAGTATCCCCATCGCACTTCTATTGCTCCTCTCTCACATTGTACACGACGGCACAACCCTCGCTGGGTTTGAAGGCAAGGTGTTCCTTTCCGAAGAGGTCTACGAAGTGATGTTGATTGTGACCTTCGCGGTGGTTCTGTGGACTCTTGTTGTTCAAGGACTTACAATGCGCCCGCTTCTCAGCAAGTTGGGAATAAGCGGTGCTCCATCGGAATCAGAAGTCGAATACGAAGTCGCATTGGCTGAATCAATCGGCTGCAGGGCAGCCTTGCGGCGCCTCTCGGAGATGCGCCTACAAGGTCTAATTTCAGAAGATGATAGAGAGCAACTCGGCGCTTCTTTCCGCACTCAACATGCTGATGCCGAGAAGCGTATCGCCGAACTTGCAACCTCAAGTTTAGTCCACTCTGGCCGCGTTGAAACTGCTCGCAAAGAGTTAATCCTCGCTCAGTCCGAAGTGTTGCGCGATGAAGAGAGGCGAGGCACCATTTCAACCAGTATTGCGGCTCAAGCATTGAAGCGGCTCGATGAAGCGCTTTCTCATTCAGAGTATGTCAGAGAGAACATTGAGGCGGCGTCTCATTCCGGCCCGGCAGGTGAAGGGGAGAGGCATGTGGAGCACGAATTTTCTGAACTATTGCCGAAGAGCACCCAAGAGGTCCTCGGTGCCGAGTTGGACTTCTTGGAAGAAGAGTGAGCATCATTTTTCGTTGAGGTTTTTTCTTTAATCTTTCGCGATGCTTTTAGATATCCCTCAACCCGGAGGAATCATGCTTGGACCGGAGCCCATGGTGTTGCTAGTATTTATTGTCTCTTTTGTACTAATTCTTTCTGAGAAATTACACCGCACAATTGCAGCATGGTTCGGGTGCGTTTGCATACTATT
>Ga0209402_10001947_pt1 | contig 21625 bp, 16 predicted proteins | sample ArcticOcean_MG_C_3_FD_187437 | JGI IMG/M metagenome (GOLD analysis project Ga0209402, IMG submission 187437) | Marine microbial communities from western Arctic Ocean - ArcticOcean_MG_CB8_126 (SPAdes) (version 2) | ecosystem: Environmental > Aquatic > Marine > Oceanic | place: Arctic Ocean... | reverse complement strand
TATTAAACAATCCTAAAAATCTTTCTTCATAATGATCAAACAATCCCCATCTATCTAATTCTCTTTTAATTATTTCGGGGTCCGCGCCCAATTCTACTTGCTCGAATAGAATTTCTATTCGATGTATTGCAGCTTTTGGCACTCCGCCAAAATTAACTTGAGGTTTTAATAATCCTCTTGAGTTAAATTCATTTACATTACTTACAAGGGATTCGGATGTAAAGTCATGAATGAATTTCAATAATGACACATCCCATAATTCGTCAACACCAACTATAACAGCTGTTAACTTATCTTTTTTCTCATCTAATTCTTTAATAATATTGCCAGACACTTCTTTTACGGATCCACTTAATATATTTGTATTTCCAGGCTCATTCTTATATTGATATAGTACACCAGGACTATTCATCCCAAATTTAGATGAAATGAATTCCAAGTATTTATAGGCTTCATCACTAAAACCTTTTAAATTAAGAGCATAGGTAGGTGTAACTATTTCAGGTTTGCCGGAATTAACCTTGCCAGTTCTGACTACTGTTTCTTGTTTTCCAGGGGCGATTTCAGAATATATCGGTTCAGTTACAACATAATAATTAATTATTGTTGACCCGAAAGTTGCCAAATGTTGTTTTGGTTTTCTTGCAACTTTGGTTTTTTCAACTGCTTTAATAAGATCTTTTTCTGATTCAAACATTAAATAATTATTTTAAAAAAAATTAATATGAATTGTTATATTATTAATTAATCAAATTTTAACATAAATATTCCAATTTAATTAATTTAACAATTTCAATGTTTAATTTAATTATGGTATTCTCAATGAAATAACGGGGTGTGGCGCAGTTGGCTAGCGCACCAGTATGGGGTACTGGGGGTCATCGGTTCGAGTCCGGTCACCCCGATCAGGAGAAAATTAACATGAAAAATATATTTGAATTTTTACCAGATTACAATTCTGAGGTTACTAGTAATAAAATCTCTGATGATTTGAAAATATATAGAGATCAATACGGGATTCCTCATATAGACGCAAAAAATGAATATGACGCATTTTTTGGGCAAGGTTTCGCTACTGCCCAAGATAGGATGTGGCATATGGAAAGTGATAGAAAAAAGGCATATGGGAAACTTTCTGAAATATTAGGAGAATCAGGTTTAGATAGTGATAAATTCATGGGGTGTTTAAATATTTTATCTAATGTTAAAGATGATTTTTCTAAATTAGAAAACAATGCTAAAAATATGTATGTAGCATATGCAGATGGTGTAAATGAATATATTGATAATTGTAATATTCTTCCAATAGAGTTTGAATTGATTAATAAATCTATTGAAAAATGGGAACCTTGGGATTGCTTGGCTGTTTTTAAATCTAGGCACATAATGATGGGAGTATTCGAAGGAAAACTGTGGAGAGGTTCCTTGCTGAAAAAATTTAAAATTTCAGATTTGAAAAATATATTTAAAGGATATGAAAAAAATGCTTTAGTAATTGTTCCCCCGGAAAAATTGTATGATGGCGATGATATAGATCCAACTGAATATTTTGATAAATCATTAGATTATATTAATTATTTGTCCGAAATCGATATTGGAAGTAACAGCTGGGTTGTTGGAGGTGAATTCACAGATACAGGGAAGCCCTTAATGGCAGGAGATCCACACAGAGGGTTAGACACTCCTTCTGTATATTATCAAAACCATATAAAGTGTGATACTTTCGACGTCATAGGCTTATCATTTCCGGGATGCCCTGGATTTCCTCATTTTGGACATAATGAAAAAGTTGCTTGGTGTGTTACCCACGCAGGATCAGATTATCAAGATTTATTTGTAGAGAAGATTAGAAACGTATCAGAAGGGTTAGAATATTTAAGCGACAATATATGGAAGAGAGCAGAAAAAAAATCTTATAAATTAGAAGTTTTAAATGGAGAATCAAAGCATATTGATTCTTACGAAACAGAAAACGGTTATATTATCGGATTAAATGAAGATAAAACATTTGGGATTTCATTCAAATATTCTTCTACTGTAATTCCAAATACAGGATTTAATGTTATACGTAATATGCTAGACGCCAAAAATTCAAATGAGATAGAAGATTCAATGGATGGATGGGTAGATCCGTGTAATAATTTTTTGTTTTCTGATACAAATGGAGATTACGGTTACTTAAATAGAGGGAAAGTCCCATTAAGAAATACTCTTAATGCTTGGATTCCGGTTCCAGGTTGGGATAATAATTATAAATGGAAAGGATTTGTTCCTTTTGAAAAATTACCAAGAATATTTAATCCTGAAAATGGATTTATAGTTACTGCTAATAACAAGATTGCTAATGTCGACTATCCTTTTTACTTATCTTTGGACAGTGCTCCTGAATACAGAGCAAAAAGAATAACTGAAAGAATAAAAAAACACTTGAAAGAAGGAAAAATAAATTCACAAATTATGATTTCCATACATTCTGAGATTACTTCTATTCCTGCCAAGGTTATAACTCAATTATTATCAGGAGATCAATTTTACGATTCTAAATATTCAAGTTTATTTAAAAACTTTATTGAATGGGATTGTAAAATGGAAAGAAATTCTATATTTCCTACAATCTATTCTGAATTAAGATATATATTAAATAAGAAAGTTATATCTTATCTACTAGACGCACAATCAGCCGAAAATATGCTGCATGCAGGAGGTAGGGGCGCCCCGGGACATTTAAGAACTTTGTCTTCGAGAATTATTTCTGAAATATCACAAAACATTTTAGATTATCTTCCAACTCAATACTCTACTTGGAATGATATGTTAAAAGAAATTTTTGTTGAATCAGTAGAAAAATTGACAGAAAAATATGGACCCGATAATAGTGCTTGGAAATGGGATAATGTTCATAGAACAAATCCCAAACATTTATTGTCAACTTCATATCCTGAATTCGCAAAAGATTTGAATCCTCCACGTTTCGCTATAAATGGAGACGGAGATACTCCTCATAATGCATCCGCTTCTAATGTTGAAAAATTTGATATTGTCGCAACTTCTGTTGCACGTTATTTTTTTGATGTCTCTGATTGGGATAATTCTAAATGGATAGTGCCATTAGGATCTTCAGGGCATCCTGGCAGTGTGAATTATTATGACCAAGGATTGTTATGGAAGGATGATAAAGTTATTGATATGCAATTTTCTTGGAATATGATAAAAACGGAATATGAAAGTCAAAAAATTAAAAAGTTAAATTAGTAATTTGATTTAAGTGCATACCCATTTAATGATTTTGTGTGCTGACCTTTATTGATTGCGATTTTCCCATTTACAATTACATATTCAATCCCTTCAGCGTAAACTTTCGGATTATCTTTTGTTGCTTTAGATTTTATTTTGTTTAGATCAAATAAAGTTATATCTGCTTTGAAATTTTCTTTTATTAGACCTCGATCCCTAATTCCAAGTCTTTGAGCTGGGAAAGAGGTGATTTTTCGAATTGCGAATTCAAGAGACATGAATTTTTCTTCTCTCACATATTCTGAAATTATTGTTGGAAAGCATCCATATGTTCTAGGGCTTGGGAAATCTCCTAAAAGTACTGCGTCGCTTCCGACCATTGATAATGGATGATTGATAAACTTAGGGATTGTGCTGCCATTTGATCCTAAAGCAACATAACAAGTTTGCAGATCTTCCTCTAATAAAATATCACATATTGTATCAATAGGATTTTGATTTCTAGATCGAGAAATTTCTGCTACTGATAGACCTTCGTATCTATGATTTTTTGCTAATTTAAAATAAGTTAACCAAACCTGATCCCAGCTTAACGCTCTTGGAGATACTTCTTTTTTTAGTTTTTCTCTCATTTCATCTGAACTTAATATGTCTTTCAATGTTTTTGTTCCGCCATCTTTTGTCCAATCCGGAAGCATGATAATTAATCTTGTACTTCCATAAATATAAGGATAACTATCGAAAGTTATATCTAGTCCTGATTCTCTTGAACTTTCAACGAGATTTAGAATTTTGTGAGCTCCACCTTTGGAATAAGAACTTTGGTATAAATGAGTAATATGTACTGGAACATTACTTTTATTTCCAATTTCAATTGCTTCTCTGAATGGATCTAAAAATTTATCTCCTAATTCATACCTTACATGTGTGTGGTAAATCCCGCCTAATTTATATGCTTGCTTTGATAATTCTATTAATTCTGATGTGTCAGCAAAATTGCCCGGAGGATATTCCAATCCAGTTGATAAACCAAATGCCCCTTCTTCCATAGACTCTCTCAGTATTGATTGCATATTTTCAATGTCATTCTTTGTAGCAAGTTTATTGTTCCATCCAACCGTGTTTATTCGTAAAACTGAATTCCCTACTAAATAAGCAATGTTTACAGCTGTTTTTTTATGGAATGCATTTAAATAAGAATCGACAGTAGGCCAAAAAACATCTTGTTGAATTGTTCCGTCTAATCCTGAGTTAAGTTCAATGAATTCGTTCAGGTCATTTTTTGATTTAAATGGGGCATAAGAATTACCATCTACTCCTATTAATTCAGTAGTTATTCCTTGCATGATTTTTGGCTCGTGCAGAGGTTCGTCTAATATCCTTAATCCGCTATGAGCATGAAAATCGATAAACCCTGGAGAAAGAATAAGCCCTTCAGCATTGATTTTTTGTTTTGATTTTTTGTTTTGATTTTTATATCTGAAAATTTTAATCTTATTATTTTCTATCCCAACATCAGCTTTATATCCAGGATTTCCACTTCCATCTACAATTAGTGCGTTTTCTATTAAAATATCTAACATAAATTTGTCATTTACAATATATAAATGATTATTATAAGAAGCTATAATAATCATTTATATGATCTAATAAATAAATGGAAAACACAAACACAATATTAAATGAATTATCAAGGCGTTTTGATAGTTTAAGGGGGCGTCTTTGAAGTTGAAACCCTTTCAAAAAAAATAAACCAACTAACTCCAATAACTCTTGAACCCGATTTTTGGAAAGATTCGTTTAAAGCTCAAAGAATATCCAAAGAACTTGCATCTTACGAAAATCAGTTAAAAGAAATAAATAATGTTAGTTCCAACATTGATTCTTTAAAAGAAATAACCGAAATTGCAATTTCGGAAAAAGATAATTCATTGGATAATGAAATTTTAGATTCCTTAAAAGTTTTGAATAAAGATTTGGATGATCTTGAATTGAAAACTTTATTTAATGGTGAATTTGACTCTAGAAATGTTATTGTTTCGATTCATGCAGGTGCCGGAGGGGTGGAATCTCAAGATTGGGCAAGTATGATTATGCGAATGTATTTAAGATGGGCTGAAAAAAATAAAATGAACACAAAAGTATTAGAAATATCGAAAGGTGACGAAGCTGGTATTAAAAGTTGTACTATCAACGTAAGTGGTTACAATGCTTACGGGTTGCTTGAGAGTGAAAAAGGAGTACATCGCCTAGTAAGACTTTCTCCTTATGACTCTGATAATGCTAGGCATACATCATTTGCTTTAGTTGAGATTTTACCTGAAATTGAATCAGATATAGAAATTGATATTAAAACCGATGATTTGAATATTGAATCATTTAAAGCAGGAGGCGCAGGAGGGCAAAGTGTACAAAAAAACTCTACAGCAATCAGAATAACTCATTTACCTACAGGCTTGAAAGTTTCTTGTCAAAACGAAAGATCTCAGGCTCAAAACAAAGATATTGCTATGCGGATTTTGAAATCAAGATTATTAGCTTTAGAAATTAAAAAAAGAGATGCGAACAAAAAGAAATTAAAAGGCCCGCATGTTTCTGCTGAATGGGGTAATCAAATAAGAAGTTATGTATTACATCCGTATAAAATGGTTAAAGATCATCGGACTGATTTTGAATCGTCAGACCCAGATAAAATTTTGGACGGAGAGATACAAGGATTTATTGATAATTATTTAAGAAAAGTTAAAAATTAAAATTTGCTTAATATTTGCAATATAGAATTTTAAAATACAATTAAAGGTAATAAATTATGAATTTAATGAAATATTTCAAATCAAATAAGATGTTCTACGCATTTGTAATAACTATGTTGTTGATTTCATGTTCTAGTCAATCACAATCGTCAGATCCTTTCTCTTCTGCTGATGAGTTGACTAAATCTTCTGAAAACAAATCTTCTAATATTGATAGCACAAGCAAAAATAGTTCAAACAAGCTTAATATTTTGTATTCTGACCCTCCAACACTTGATCCTCACATAGCACAAGATTCTACATCTGCGGGAATAATATTGGAATTATATAGTGGCCTCGTATCTTTAAATACTGATTTGAAGATAGTTCCTGACTTAGCTGAGTCGTGGACTATTAGTGAAGATGGTATGCAATATATTTTCAAACTTAGAGACAATGCTAAATTTCATGATGGCAAAAAAATAACTGCGAATGATTTTCTATGGTCTTTTACTAGAGCCTCAAGCCCAAGTACTCTTTCTATAACTGCGGAAGATTATTTGGGAGATATAATAGGTGTAAAAGATGTGATTAAGGGTGACTCCGAAGTTATTAGTGGGATTAAAGTGATTGATGATCTTACCTTACAGATTAATATTGATTCTCCAAAAGCTTATTTTCTAGCAAAATTAACTTACCCTGTAGCTTTTGTGTTGGATAAAGAAAATTTGAAAGAATCTAATTGGATGGATAAACCTAACGGATCAGGTCCATTTATTCTTGACGAATATTTGATTGGTGAAAAATTAGTTTTAAAAAGAAATTTAAATTGGCATAAAACACCAGCAAAACTTGAATATGTTTCTATGAATTTAGCTGGTGGTTCTGCTATGGCAATGTATGAAAATGGAGAAATTGATATAACAGGCGTTGGAATGGCTGATTTAGAAAGAGTGTTAGATCCTGATAATGTTTTAAATAAAGATGTTGTTGTTGCTCCGCTTGATTTTTCACAATACTACATAGGATTTAATATGGAAAAACCTCCTTTTGACGATATATTTTTCAGGCAAGCTCTAGCTTATGCTATTAACAAAGAACTTATAGCTAGTGAAGTTCTTTCTGATCTTGTTAAACCTGCATATGGGATTCTACCTCCTGGATTCCCAGGATATGATGAGAAAATTCAAGGTTTGCGACATAGCGAAATATTGGCCAAAGAATCTTTGTCAAAGTCAAAATATTCAGATATATCAAGTTTGCCAAGAATTATTTTATCTGTACCAGGGACTGGTGGGAGTGCGGGTTTAGATATTGAAGTTATTTTAGAAATGTGGAAACAAACTTTAGGCATAGAAGTTGAAATACAACAAGTTGAATGGGCTACTTTCCTTCAAATGTTAAACAAAAAAGATTTACAATTTTTCTCGGGATTAGGATGGATAGCAGATTATCCAGATCCAGAAAACTTTTTGGATATTAATTTTCATTCTAAAAAATCTACCAATCATAATAATTATAATAATCCAAAAGTAGATGACTTACTTGAATCTGCAAGAATTGAACGTGATGTACAAACTCGACTTGATATGTATAACCAAGCAGAAAAAATAATTGTTGAAGAAAGTCCATGGATTCCATTATGGTTTCCGGGGGACAGATATGTTTTAATTAATCAAAGAGTAAAAAATTATAAACTTACACCAATGAGTGTTCCAAAATATTCTTTGGTTGAAATTGTTGAATAGAAAATAATTTAAATTTATTATGTGGCAATATATATTATCAAGATTAATGTGGATACCTTTTTTATTGATATCTGTTGCCTTCATTACATTTTTTTTAGGACGATTTGGCCCCGGCGATCCAATTGAAATTATGATGGGGACAAAATATGATCCTATTGTTGCAGAAAGGATTAGATCAGAAATGGGATTAGATCGCCCAATCATATCTCAATTTGGAAGTTATTTGAAAAATGCTAGTCAAGGTGATTTTGGTGAAAGTCTAAGATATAGAGGGAGATCTGTATCTGATTTAATTGGGCCTAAACTAATCGTCTCAGCAAAATTAAGTTTTGTATCTTTATTGATTAGTATTTTAATTGGATTACCATTAGGATTTCTGATTGCACATAAACAAGGGACGTGGATAGATCCATTTATAGTGACTATATCGGTGACATTCATGTCTATCCCCATAATGATAACTATCCCAGCTTTATTGTGGATTGGATGTTTGAAAACTGATTTGGTTCCATGTTCAGGATGGGGAGGATTATTTGACAAGAGGATTATTATTCCAGCTCTTACCATGGGGATACCTGGAATAGCGTTTATGATAAGAATAATGAGAGCTTCTACACTCGACGTTTTAGGGCAAGATTATATTAGAACAGCGAAGGCAAAAGGGTTGAACTTTTTTACAATTAGCAATAGGCATGTTCTAAGAAATTCTATGATCCCTATAGTTACTATTTTATCCTTTGCTTTAGCAGGAATATTGGGAGGGGCGTTTATAACAGAAACTATTTTAGGAATTCCTGGAATTGGAAGATTTAGTGTCGAGTCGATATTTAACAGAGATTATCCTGTAATTATGGCTATAACCTTAATTGGTGCTGTAGCCTTTATTTTGGCCAACCTAGTAGCAGATATTTCGTATTCAATTATAGACCCGAGGATAAGATATAAATGAATAATTCCAACGGACATTTTAAAACAGCTTTAAATAGATTGATAAGAAAGAAAATAGCTGTTGTCTGTATCATTGTATTAATTGTTATTTATATGTGTGGCTTGTTTGCATCAGTAATTTCTCCGTACGAATATACAGCTCAAGATTATACAAATATTAAAAAACCTCCTAGCATAGATCATATAATGGGAACAGATCGAGCGGGGAGAGATGTTTTCACTAGAGTTTTATGGGGAGTTCAAAATACAATCATTATAACCTTTGTAGCACTGATCACTGGAGGCATCATTATTGGAGTTGGATTAGGATTGTTAGCTGGTTACAAAGGAGGTAAAACAGATTCGATTATTATGAGAATAGGTGAAATATCATCATCTTTCCCTGATATATTATTGGTAATTATATTAGCTGCTACCTTGCGACCAAGAGTATTAGATTTTGTAAGATTCTTAGAAGATTCTTATAATATTTCAGGATTAGTGAAAAGTGGAATAGCAGATTATTTGGTTGTTTCATTAGCATTAGTAAGTTTTGGCTGGATAGGTACTGCAAGATTGATGAGAGCTCAAGTTTTGAGTATAAAAGAAAACCAATATATAGAGTCTGCCAAATCTATTGGAGCAAGTACAAATAGAATATTATTTGTACATTTATTACCAAATGCGATAAGTCCTTTAGTTGTTTCAATAACTATGGGTATGGGAGCATTAATAGGTACTGAAATTATTTTAAGTTGGCTAGGATTAGGAATTCAACCTCCAAGGCCTAGCTTAGGAAGAATGCTTTTGGATGGTGGTAGTATAAGTATTATAAGAAATGAGCCTTGGTTGCTTATTGGTCCTGGAATTGTAGTATTCTTGATGGTTTTATGTTGGAACCTACTTGGAGATGCCTTGAATGATGTATTGAATCCTAGAACAAGATAACTTTATCTTTTTTTATTTCTTCTATATATAAAAGCAACAGTAAAAATAGAAAAAACCATCAGTATTTCGTTTGAATCAGACAATCCACAAGAGTTGTTTTTCGTATTATTGGTTGATAGATTGGTAGATTCAGTTTTGATTTTTGATTTGTTTGAATCTTCTAAATCTTCGGTTTTTCCAACTTCTGATTTAGATATTTCTTCTGATTTTACTTTCATATCATCTAAAGTATAAAGTTGAATTGTATTAGAAGGAGCTTTAGATTGAATTTTTTTATTTGTTTCTTTAATAAGATTAGTCCCTATTTCTTCTCTCCATTTGTTTTCTATTTCAGTTTTATTCATCCCATATACTTTTATAAGAGCATTGTTTATGGATATGCCATTTTTTAAGTTTTTAATAAAGCTTGTAAAATTTTTTGGCTCTAACTTGTTTATCATAAAATCAACAAGTTTTTCTGATTGCCCATAAAATAGAATTACATCTTCAGGCTTACCTGGCGGTGAAGTATACTTTGTTATTGATAACAAGCTATTGTTTGCTAAATTAGTTTCATAAGAATTTTGATATGCAAATCCTACTATAGGATTTGCATATTCTGCAATACCTTCATTTAGCCATGCCGGAATTATGTTGTAGGATGATCCGGCAGCTCTCTGAACTAGTATATGAGTTATCTCATGACTGGCAGTTCCTTTTGATTGCATACTATCTAAAAGTAAAACCACACCATAACTAGGGAAAGCTTGTCCATGAGTTACAAGGTTTTCTTTTTGAGTTTCACTCTTAGGCGCTAATGATTTAGACATGTAAGAATAATCGTTGAATAGAACAATGTTTAGTGGGTCACTGTCTGATTCAACTCCTAGCAATGGTGAAATAGACTCAACAGTTTGAAGAGTTGTTTCCAATAATTCTTGAGCTCTATTATTCACCACATTTCCATAAATTTCGTTGTAATACATTGTTATAGATTTGAGACTTGTGCTACTCCATTTTTTATTATTATCTAGATATATCAAATCTTTTGTACTAGACATATGTTGGTAACCAGATTTTGTAGTTATATTAAAAAAAAATTCAATAGGGCTTCCAGGTGGAATATATCTGCTTGATGTATTAGTTTTCCACAATAAATACCCTGTGAAGTTGTCGTTTTTTTGTATGAATTCTAAAGGTTGAATTATATTTGAATTACTATAGCCTATTTTGAGGGCTATGCTTATTTTTTCTACTTTTTCTGAAGAAGAACCTGAAATACTAAATTTTATATTTTCAGGGAAATTAATTTCTATACTTGAATTATCTACAACAATTAATTCAGAATGAGAATTAGCATAAATAGTATCAGTATTTATTATACTAATTAAAATTAAAATAATGTAAAAACTTAACAATTTTATTTTCATTTGTTTTTTGTGTTTATTAACCCGAATGTTATTCTTTGAATTATAGTTATGAATGATAGTATGATTGATAAATACAACAAGATATACAAAATAAACAAATCAAATGATCCTAAAATCAAAGCCGCAGAAAGAGTTATAATCCGTTCTGATCTGGTGAAAATCCCTACATCCCCTTCAACTCCATATGACTCGTATTTTGCTTTAATATAACTTACTAATTGATTTAGTAGAGCGCTAATAAAGATAATGATCACAGTGTATTCATTATCTTTAAAGTATATTAATAAACCTATGTATATTATTACTTCAGATATACGATCTATAACCGCATCAAAAAAACCTCCAAGGATCGAAGTTGTTTTTGTATATCTGGCTAGAGATCCATCTAACAAATCGAATAGGCTAGAAATTACAACCATAATCCCTGATACAAGCAAGTATCCCTGTGTGATTAGTATCATCGTCACTATAGAAAAAAACAGCCCTATGATTGTAATTAAATTTGGAGAGATTTTCAGTTTTGCAAGAATAGGAATAACAGATAAGTTTAAAAGTTTATTTATGTGCTTTTTTATGTCTGATCTTAAATCTTGATATTTTTTCAATTTGATTTATTTTTTGATTTTAAATATATATCAATTATTCTATCAGAAATAATATTCCAATCGTATTCTTTAGCAAATTTTAATCCGTTTGCTTTGATTTTTTCTTTTAGATTCTTATTGAAATACACAGTATTAATTGCTTCGAATATTTCTTTTGGGTTTCTGGGATGTATTAGTAATCCGTTCTTATTATTTGTAACTACACTATTATACCCTTCTATATTAGATGCGATAATTACCGTGCTACTTACCATTGCTTCTAATAAGATTATGCCAAAACTTTCATTTCCCAGTGACGGAGCGCAGAGTATGTCTGAATCTTGAAGAAGATTAATTTTACTTTGTTCGTCAACCACTCCTGGATTCACAATTTCAATATTTCCAATATTTTGAGGGCTTAATTTGTGACCTATAATAGTAAGTTTCACTGGGAAATTAAAATTATTGTTTTTTAGAGCATTCATTAAATATTTCAGCCCTTTTCTTTTGTCTTCTCTACCTATAAATAAGATTTTCAATTTATTTGATTTTTTTTTGGTTTTGATTAAATTAGTTTTATAAAGTTCTGAATTGATTCCGTTTGGAATAATCGTATATTTTTGTTTAAAGTGTTTTTTAATATATTTTTCAGCTGACTCAGACACCACTATTCTTTCATCAATTTTTTTCCCCAAAATATTAAATAATTTTGAAAGTCCAAATCTATATAATTGCGTCCCGTTGTTTGAATGAAAAGTTGTGACAATTTTTGACTTTGAATGGTTTAAAAAAAACATTGGTAATGAACCAGCAAATGGTTCATGTATGTGAACAATGTCTGGATTATAAGTATTTAATATATTTTTAACTTTATTACTAATAAATGGAGAAAGAGTTATTGGAGCAATAGAACCTCCGCTCTTAATATTATATGGTTTTCCAATTTGGTAGATATTATCGTAGCTTCTAGGTTTGTTTTTTGATTCAGGAGTGATAATCAGATGATCAATTTTTTTTATTTTTAATTGATTTGATAGATTTGATATATGATTCCATACGCCCCCAGGGAAATCAATTCCATAAGGACATACGATGCAAATTTTCAATTGTAATCAGTTTGATTTATTCTAAAGATGTTTCAATAAACTTATCAAGTAGCTTACGAGCTTCGTTATCTGTATATTGAGTTGGTGGTGATTTGAAATAATAACTTGATGGAGCGTCTACGACTCCTGCAATTCCTTGATCCATTGCAATCTTTGCGCATCTGACTGCATCAATTACAACTCCTGCGGAATTAGGGCTATCCCATACTTCTAATTTCAATTCGATATTTAGAGGTACGTCTCCAAAACTAGTTCCTTCTAATCTAATATATGCCCATTTTCTATCAGTTAACCAAGGAACGTGATCACTTGGCCCAATATGAATATTATCACTATTCATATTATAATCAATTTGAGAGGTAACAGATTGTGTTTTAGATATTTTTTTGGATTTTAATCTACTACGTTCTAGCATATTTAAAAAATCAGTGTTTCCACCAAAATTTAGTTGGTATGTATTATTTAGTTCAACTCCTCTATCCATGAAAAGACGACTTAAAACTCTATGTACTATTGTTGCCCCGACTTGTGATTTTATATCATCGCCAATTAAAGGTACTCCCGCATCTTCAAATCTTTTCTGCCAATACCCATTTGGGCTAGAAGCAATAAATACAGGAATGCAGTTAATAAATGCACATTCTGCTTTTAATATTTGTTCAACATACCATTTAGTAGCTTCTTCAGAGCCTACAGGTAAATAGCTTACAACAACATCAGTTTTTGTTTCTTTTAAAATACGTGCAATATCAGCAGTAGATGAAGGATCTTTTTCAATTATTTCCCCTAAATATTGCCCAATACCATCATGAGTCATGCCTCTATACACAGGAACATTTAATTTTGGAACATCTTGAAATTTAATTGTATTGTTTGGTGGTGCGAAAATTGCTTCAGAAAGGTCTTTCCCCACTTTGTTTTTATCAACATCAAAAGCTGCGGAAAATTCTATGTCTCCTATATGATATTTACCTAAGACAGGGTGCATGATTCCAGGAATAGTATCTGTTGCATTAGCATTTTGGTATTTTATTACTCCTTGAACTAGAGACGATGCACAATTACCTACACCAATTATTGCTACCCTGAGTTTACCCACGTTAGTACCTTTTGGAAATATGATGAATTGAAAATCATATCATTTTAATGCATTGATTACAATCATCTTAGATTGCTGACAAATTTAAATAATTCCATCAGCAGAAATAGTATTTGCGGTGATTGTAGATGTTTCAGTTAATTCAGACAAATATTTTTTGTCACCAACAATTACTGTGGAAAAATCATTTAAATTGGAGAAATTTTTATGCAAATAATTATATATTCCATCTTTTGTGATTTTAGCTATTTCGTCAAAATATAAATCATGGAAATCCAATTCTAGGTTTTCGAAAATCAATTTATTTACCAAACTAATTGAAGACATATGTGTCTCGAAATTTTTAAGATAACTTAATTTTACAGATTCGATAGAATTTTGAATTTCTTGATCAGATATTTTGTTTTCTCCGAACAAAGACTCTATTTCATATTTAATTTCATTTATTGAATCTTTCGTGTTCTTGGTATTTACCGAACCTCCAGCAATAATTGTGGGTTCCGTCGATCTTGCCCAATTCAAGCTTGACCCAAATCCATATGAATAACCATTTTTTTCTCTTAGGTTAACGTTTAATCTTGACATAAACGAACCTCCTAAAATCTCATTGAATATTTCAAGGCATAATCTTTCATGTAATGTTGGAATAGATAATCTTTTTCCTAACACTATAATACTTTGAGGACTGGGTATGCTTGTAGGAATTAAAAGGTTTGAATTTCTCTTTTCTTTTATGGTTTGACAATCGGGAGGTTTGATTGTGTTTAGTTTAATCTGATTTAATATATTTACTATTTCTTTGTTTTCATTTTTTGATATGAGTGCGATTTTAGTATTAGAAGTGATTTTTATTAACTCAAGTGCGATTTTATTTAAATTAATTGCAGTTAATTTTTTTATATTATTTAATTTACCTATTGAGGTGTAAGAATGAGTTGAATCTGATTTGTATAAATTCTTATGTAATCCTGATCTTGCTAAAAACATCGGATTACCTTTGTTTTGTAATATTTCTCCAATCCTCAATTTTTGTATTCTTAAAAATTCTTTTGAGTCTATTTTTATATTATTTATAGCATTTAAAAGGATTTCTAAAGATTTTTTCCAAGTATCCTCAGTGGATTGAAATCCTATAACAATTTTTTCTGCATCTGAAAAACAAATCGGATCTGCTCCAGAGTTTTCGAGTTGGTATTGTAAAGAAGTTTTAGAATTGTAAATATTTTGTTCAAATAATAATTTCAGAATTAAACTAACGCATCCAGGAGGAATTTTTTCACTAGATTTTTCATATATAGGTAGTATGAAAACTATAGAAAGAAGTTCGGATTGTGTTTTTGTAACTCTGTATACATTTAAATTGTTGTCAAGATTAATTTGATTTATTTGAGGAGTTTCGAAATTGAAATCGTCTTTTGTAGGTTCAGGTAATTTATTCATTTTTTTATTTTGTAATATAAAGATATATGAGGGGAATCAATTAAAGATTTAGCACTTGTTTTAATGTTTTCTTGACTTACATTGTTAAAATCATTCAAAATTTTATTAATATCCGAGGGGTTTTCACCAAATATATTAATATAGTTCAAAGTATCTGCAATACCTCCAAAACCTCCAGATTTTTCAATTTGACGGTTGATACTTAAACGAAACTTGTTTTTAGCAATAGATATTTCATTTTCATTAACATTAGTTTCAGAAAGTAGAGTTATCTCACTGAGAATTTTATTGTATACATTATCAAAGTTTTTTTCTTCTGTTAAAGTCGCTGAGATTTCAAACTCTCCTGCTAATTCTTGAGAATAATGACCTACATAAATATCTTGTACTAATTGTGATTCTGTTATTAATTTTTTGTGCAACCTACTTCCTATTCCATCCCCTAATATCATTCCTAGAATATCCATGGGTGATTCAGAAGAGCTAAAATTTGAGGATTTTGTTGGCCATCTGATTATTACCTTTGGTAGAGTAGCAGGACTATTCCCAATGATTTCATGATGTTCTGTTTTTATTAACTTACTGTAATTTGGAGTTTTATTAATTGGCTTAGAACTTGATTTTATATTTGAAAAATATTGATCAATCCATTTTGTTGTTTGATCAATATTGAAATTTCCTGATATGCATAAACTTGCATTGGATGGGATGTAAAATTTTTTATGAAAATCAATTGCTTCATTTAATTTTGCATTATTTATATCTTTTTCCAATCCAATTGTTTGCCAATTATAAGGATGAGGGCTTGGAAAGACTAAATTTTGCAAATACTCCTCACTATCACCATACGGAGAATTTTCATAACTTTGCTTTCTTTCTTGGATGACTATTTTCTTTTCTTTTTGTAATTTGTTTTCATTGAGTGCTTCTGTTAAATGTCCCATCCTGTCAGATTCCATAAACAAAATTCTTTCTAGATAATTTGGACTTATATTTTCCCAATAATTAGTTCTGTCTGTATTGGTAGATCCATTAATCCCATTAGGTTTAATACTGATAGGTTCTACTATCGAAAACCAATTTGAATTACAATTGCTCGACCCTTCAAACATTAAATGTTCAAATAAATGAGCAAATCCTGTCATTCCTTGTTTTTCATTTTTAGAACCAACATGATACCAAACATTTACAGTAACGTATCCTTTGGATTTATCTTGGTTAAGAATGAAATCAAGTCCATTTGTAAGTTTGTTTTTTGTGATCGAAAAATTACTTTTTGCCATAAATTAAGTCCTAAGAAATGATTTTATAGCATTAAAGTTTTGATTCCAAGCCATAAGAAATGATAAAATCTAAATACGTTTCTTTTTGATTTTAGATTAAACGAGGTAAAAATGAGTAAAAAGAAATCCAGTTTTCAAAAAAATGGATTCGTATATTTGATAATTGCATCTACAATTTTAGCATTAATATTATCTTCACTTTCAAATCCTTTTAGTACGAGTACAGAAATTTCTGTTACTGAAACTTTAGAAATGATAAATGATGGAAAAGTTAAAGAAGTTGTTGTTCAGGGTGAAAAATTAACGATTATTGGTAAAGATGGAAGTAAATATGTTTCTTCAAAGGAATCAGGAATTAGTTTGTTAGAATTAATGAAAGATTCAGGCATAGACCCATTGAAAAACGATGCTAATATAATTGTGAAAGGTAGAAGTGGGTGGGGTTCAGCTTTTAATATCCTGTTTAGCTTTTTGCCAATAATATTTTTTGGTGGACTAATATTCTTTATGATGAAACAAGCTCAGGGCGGTGCGAATCAAACCTTTGGGTTTGGTAAAAGCAAGGCTAGAAAATTTACCGAAAACAAATCTGGAGTTACTTTTAAGGATGTTGCAGGAGTAGAAGAAGCAAAAGTTGAATTAGCTGAAATAGTCGAATTTTTGAAAGAACCTGGGAAATTTAAAAAATTAGGCGCAACAGTGCCCAAGGGCGTTTTATTGGTAGGGCCACCAGGTACAGGAAAAACGCTATTAGCCAAAGCTGTGGCAGGAGAAGCAGCAGTACCATTTTTCTCTATTAGCGGAAGTGAATTTGTTGAAATGTTCGTTGGTGTTGGAGCGTCTAGAGTTAGAGATTTATTTGGGCAAGCTAAAATTAATTCTCCTTGTATTATTTTCATTGATGAAATTGATGCTGTGGGCAGGCATAGGGGATCAGGATTAGGAGGTGGCCATGATGAAAGAGAACAAACTCTTAATCAAATTTTAGTTGAAATGGATGGATTTGAATCTGGTGGATTCAATATCATAATAATTGCAGCTACTAATAGACCAGATATTTTAGATCCGGCATTATTAAGACCTGGGCGATTTGATAGACGGGTAGTCTTAGATGTCCCAGATATGAAAAGCAGAACTGAGATTCTTAAGGTTCATTCACATGGTAAACCAATGGAAGATGGAGTAGATTTATCTAAATTGTCTGAACAAACTCCAGGGTTTAGTGGGGCTGATTTAGCAAATTTGATGAATGAATCTGCAATTCTTGCAGCTAGAAGAAAAAAAGATAAAATAGGGCACGACGATTTTGCTGAATCTATAGATCGAGTAATGGCTGGCCCGGCAAAGATGTCTAAAGTTTTGAGTAAGCAAACAATTAAAGTTACAGCTTGCCACGAAGTAGGTCATGCATTATGTGGACATTTATTACTAGAAGCAGATTCGCCAGTTAAGGTTTCAATTATATCTAGAGGACATATGGGTGGGTATACTCGATTTTTGCCAGATGATGAATCAGCACTGCATACTAAGAAACAATTGGAAGCAAGAATAGTAGTAGCCTTAGGTGGAAGAGCTGCAGAAGAAGTGGTTCTAGGTGAAATTACAACCGGAGCTAGTAATGATATGGAGAAAGCAACACAAATAGCGAGAACAATGATAATGAAATTTGGGATGAGCGATAAGTTGGGGCCAAGAACCTTTGGCAAAAGAGAAGAAACAGTTTTTTTGGGAAGAGAAGTGTCAGAACAAAAAGACTATAGTGAAAGTCTTGCAAGCGCTATCGATGAAGAAGTAAAAGAATTAATTACAAGTGCATACGAAAAATCGAAATCCTTAATTAAAGGTAATATCGAAATATTAAATAACGTAGTTGATTATCTTATCATTAATGAAACTATCGAAGGTGAAACATTGACAAAATTATTATCTACTCAATCTTAAGATGAATTTAAATTGAATATTACTAAGAGACAAGATTTATGGGTTTGGATAGATTTGGAGATGACAGGTTTGGATTCTTTAAAATGTGTAATAGTTGAAATTGCATCTGTTATTACAGATAAAGAATTGAATATTATTGCAGAAGGTCCAGATATTGTTATCAATAGATCACGAGAAGATATGAAAACCATCGAAGATTGGCCAAGGAAAATGCATGCAAAATCAGGATTACTTAACGATATTGAAAAATCCAATAAATCTCTAATTGAAGCAGAAGAAGATACCTTGAATTTTATTTCGAAATATATTGATCCTAATTCTTCTCCACTATGTGGAAATAGTATATATCAAGACAGAATTTTCCTTAAAAAAGAAATGCCTATTCTTGAAAAATATTTTCACTATAGAAATATTGATGTAAGTACTTATAAAGAGACTTACCTTTCTTGGGGAGGAGATAAAAAAAACTTACCCAATAAACAGACAAGTCACAGAGCAATGGCAGATATTATGGAAAGCATACTAGAATTAAAATGGTATAAAGAAAACTTTATCCGTGAATCTTGAATATTGGAACTTCTCTCATTTTATGTAGATTTTGCGTTCGTATATTGCGATAAATTTCTAATATATTTTTTTGGTTTTTATTGTGTATTGTTTCTTCATCTATTGATTCACTTAGAATCATAGCTTCCTCCAAGTCTTTGTATGTTAATCCATTTAATTGATCTTCATCTGTTCGACCATCATCCCATAATCCATCTGTTGGAGAAGCTGTTATTATTTTTTTGTTAATTTTGAGTTCTTTGGCGATTTCCCATACATCTGATTTCATACAATCTCCAATAGGTGAAATATCAACTCCGCCATCACCATATTTAGTGTAAAATCCCACTCCAAAATCTTCAACTTTATTACCTGTTCCTACAACCAATCCGTTTTGACTTCCTGCTATTTGATACAATGCTAGCATTCTTAATCGTGACCTAGTGTTAGCAAAGGAATGAAGGTTATTATAATCTGATTTAACAAAAGTATTTTCTATATTAGAAAATACTTTTGTCATGTCAAATATTTCATGCTTAACGTTCTTATATTTTTCTGATAGCCATCGGCCGTGTTCAATGCTTAGGGTGTTTTGTGAAGTGATTTGCCTTATAGGTATTGATACTACAATCGTTTTTATTTCTGTCATTGCGCACAAACTTGATACGACAGCAGAATCTACACCTCCTGAAATTCCAATAACTAATGAAGACATGTTATTATCGTTACAATAATTTTTTATCCAATTTGAAATATCGGTAATTAATTTTTTGTATTTCATAATTTGTTAACGAAACTTTCAATTCGATTTAAAGCTTCTATAATATTATCTTTTGAATTCGCAAAAGATAATCTTATATACCCTCTACCTTCTTTTCCAAATGATTCACCTGCGAGAGTTGCCACTCCATTTTCTTCTAACAGCCTGTTTGCAAATTCTTCACTTGATATGCCTGTATTAGTGATATTTGGAAAAACATAGAAAGCACCGGAAGGATTTGGGCAATTAATATTCTTGATATTATTTAATCCCTCAACAATCAAATTTCTTCTGGCTTTAAATTCTGAAACCATTTTTGACACACTTTCCTGACTACCTTTTAATGCTTCAATAGCAGCAATTTGCGTGAAACTTGCCGTACAAGAATTACTATTAGTGATCAATTTTGTTATTGGCTCAACTAGTTCTTTTGGAAAAATCCCATATCCTATTCTCCATCCAGTCATTGAATAAGATTTTGAAAATCCGTCTAGAATTATTGTTTTATCAGATATGCTTTTGTAATTTGAAATACTTGAATGAGATCCCTCGTATAAAAATTGAGAATATATTTCGTCAGATAGCACTGTTATATCTTTATCTTCAAGAATACTAGCAATCTTTGCCATTTCTTTAGAATTTATAATACTTCCGCAAGGATTGTTTGGAGAGTTTAGTATTATAAGTTTTGTTTTCGAAGTAATTAAAGACTCAAGTTTTTCAATGTCAAATTTGTAATCTAAATTTTCTTCTAATTTTAACGGTACCGCTTTTCCACCAGCAAAATTAATCATAGATTCGTATATGGGAAATCCTGGATTTGGATAAAGCACCTCATCGCCAGGATTTATTAATGCAAGAATAGTATAAAACATTATAGGTTTACCACCCGATGTTATTATTACTTGATCACTATCAAACTCTACAGATCTAACTGTTTTGGAATATTTTTGGATTTCTTTCTTTAATTCGTTGTACCCACCAGATGGATTGTAATTCGTATACCCATTGTCTAATGCGGTTTTCCCCGCATTTATGATATTTGCCGGAGTGTTGAAATCAGGTTCTCCAATCTGTAAATGTATTATATTCCTACCTTTTTCTTCAAGTTTTTTTGCTTTAGCTAGTACTTCAAAAGCTGTTTCGGTACCTAATCTTTCCATTCTATTTGCTAAATTTATCATGAGTTTAACCTAGATAATAATATAAGTATTTTTAAATTATAGCATTTAGTAATGATACAATGTATCGAGAGGAGAATTTAATGCATTTATTTCTTGCAACACCGAGAGGGTTTTGTGCTGGCGTAGTTAGAGCTATAGAAATTGTTGAGAAATCTTTAGGAGTTTTCGGAGCTCCAATATATATAAAACATCAAATAGTTCATAATAAATATGTAGTACAAGATCTTGAAAGTAAAGGAGCGATAACTGTCAACGAAATCAGCGATGTTCCTAGTAATTCTGTAGTGATTTTTTCCGCACATGGCTCTCCGCCTGTTGATTATGAAATTGCAAAATCTAGAAATATAAAAATCATTGATGCTACATGCCCTTTGGTAACTAAAGTACACAATGAAGCAATCAAATATAGTAAAGAAGGCAAAAAAATAATATTATTAGGCCATCAAGGCCACCAAGAAGTTATTGGAACAATGGGGCAAGCAGATATGATATTAGTCGATGACAGGCAAAAAAACAATATTCCTGAATTTGATTCAGAAGAAAAAATAGTTGTACTATCCCAAACAACTCTATCTGTGGAAGATACAAAACAAATCTCGAATAGTATAAAAGATAAGTACAAAAATTCAATTTTGAGAAATGATATATGCTATGCGGTTTCTAATAGGCAAAAAGCGGTGAAAA
>Ga0209402_10001933_pt1 | contig 21726 bp, 22 predicted proteins | sample ArcticOcean_MG_C_3_FD_187437 | JGI IMG/M metagenome (GOLD analysis project Ga0209402, IMG submission 187437) | Marine microbial communities from western Arctic Ocean - ArcticOcean_MG_CB8_126 (SPAdes) (version 2) | ecosystem: Environmental > Aquatic > Marine > Oceanic | place: Arctic Ocean... | reverse complement strand
ACTCTTTAGCTATTGCACTTCCTGCTGAAAAAAAGGCTATTTTAACTTTTGAAAAATCAAAATCATTTAAGCCAACAAGAGAATACTCTTTATTTTTAAAGCTAACTTTTTTTCCGATACTTTTGTAAGAAGCAATTAAATATAATTGATCAAATTTAAAGTTAAGTTTCTCTAAAACTTCTAAGAGTTTTCTACCAACATTTCCAGTTGCTCCTACAATTGCTATATTCATATTAATTAGAGTTTTACTACTGTTTTATGACCAATTCTAGACAATTGGTAAATCGCAAAGCGTACCTTGGCTTTTTTTATCTCCAATTTTCAATTCAATAGGAGTTTTTCTATCCCAATATTCTTTTTTAATCATAGCTATACCAACAACTTTTTTTAAGTTAGGTGAATAAGTAGCTGACCTTAGATCACCTACTACGTTGTTGTTATTGTATAAAGATATACTCTCAGTTACTTCTATTTTATCCATATCTATAAGGACACCCATCAGTTTTTTATTAATTCCTTCTTTAGAAATTTTAACTAAAGCTTTTTTACCAAGATAATTAATATCTGACTCGACATCTATATATTTATCAAAACCACACTCATAAGGATTATCTCCACTATCAAAATCATTACCTGCAGACAGAAGTGCACTTTCAATTCGTTCAATTAAATTTGGGCATCCAGGCTCAACGTTGAATTCTTTACCTCTTGAAAATAATTCATCATATAGCATTTGTCCTGCCTCACGATTTTCAACATATACCTCAAAACCACCTTGCTTGGACCAACCTGAGCGAGATATTAAAAATTTATTTCCCTTAAAAGTATAATAGTCAAAACCAAAAAATTTCAACTCTGTAATTTTTTTTCCTAAAACTTTTTCCATTAATTTAAATGATTTAGGTCCTTGAACAGCTAATATATTTACATCAGGTTCTGTTATTTCAACTTGTAAACCTAAACCACTAGCAATCCCTTTTGCATAAAGACCAATATCGGAGTCAGCTAGTGATAGCCACCATTTGTCCTCAGCCAGTTTTAAAGCGACCGGATCATTTAACGTGCCTCCCCGCTCATCAATAATAGGAGCATAATAACATCTGCCAACTTGTGCTTTTGAAAGATTTCTGCAAGTCATTAATTGAACTAATCTTGATGAATCTTTTCCTGTTATTTGAACCTGTCTTTCAGCAGCAACATCCCAAATTTGAACATTTTCTTTTAGATGAAAATATTCCTTTTCTAAATTTCCAAAAGACGCTGGTAAAAGCATATGATTATAAATAGTATATGCAGTAACCCCCTGATTTTCTATTCTGTTTGTGTAAGGAGTGCTTCTTAGCCTTCTAGACTTTGCTATATAAAATTGTTTCATAAAAGTTATTTGTGATTTTTCTCAATAAATTTTTTAACAATTTCTCTCATTTCAAATGCTTTTTCAAATAAAATCATGTGCCCACATTCTTTTATCACGCTTAATTCTGAATTTTTTATTTTTGTAGCCATTTTTTTTCCTTTTTCAAGAGGAACCATTTTATCTTTATCTCCTAAAATGCATAGAGTTGGGCAATTAATTGTCTCCGCTGCTTTTGATCCATTTTTGTAGTTATTGCACGCTCTTAGATCTACAGCCAAACCTTCTTGGACTTGACGTGGTGAATTTATTATTTTTTGAACTGGATTTCCTCCAATAAATTTTTTTACTCCTTCATATCCCCACTTCATCATCAGTTCTACTGATTTCATGTCGCCACCATCAGCATAATCAATAAGATCTTGATTTACTGGAAGAGAATAAGACCCACCAACCAAAGTTAAGCTTTTAATTAATTTTGGAAAACGATGAGCAAATTCAAGGCCGACTAAGCAACCTTGCGAATGACCTACAAATGAAATTTCTTTTATTTTTAAGCTTTGCATTAATTTATTTACCCATTCTGCTATTTCCTCAATTGATTTAATTGCTGGTCCTTCAGAATTGCCGTGTGCAGGCAAATCTAGCGCTAAGACAGAATATCCTTTTGATGCAAGAAATTGCTCATGCAAAGACCAAACAATATGAGTAAGACCACTACCATGCATGAAAATTATTACTGGTTTCTTAGTATCAAAATCTAATCCCCCAGTTGATGCAAAAATACTTTTTTGATCTACCTCGAATTTCAGCTCAGCTCCTCAGCTTTTTTTCTTAATTCAAATTTTTGTATTTTGCCTGTAGATGTTTTTGGGAGTTCACAAAATTCAATTTTTTTTGGAACTTTAAATTTACCTAAAGTTTCCTTACAAAAATCAATCAATTCTTTTTCAGTAACAGGTTTATCTTTAACAGACTCAATAAATGCACAAGGTACCTCTCCCCATTTTTCATCTTTTTTCGCTACTACTGCTGCTATAGATACGGAAGGATGTTTTGCTAACGTATTTTCTATTTCAATTGATGATATATTTTCACCTCCCGAAATAATTATATCTTTAGATCTATCTTGAATTTTTACGTAACCATCTGGGTACATAACAGCTAAATCTCCAGTATGAAACCATCCACCTTTCATTGCTTTGTCAGTGGCATCTTTATCTTTGAAGTAGCCTTTCATAACTATATTTCCTCTAATCATTATTTCTCCAATTGTTTTGCCATCTCTTGGAACTTCCTTCATGGTTTCTGGGTCCATAATTGTTACGCCCTCTGTGTTAGGATATCTTACTCCCTGTCTAGCTTTTATCTCATTTTGTTTTTCCTCTTCTAATTCGTTCCATGATTCGTTCCATGCACATTGAGTTACATGTCCATAGGTTTCTGTTAAGCCATAAACATGCATTACTTCAAAACCAAGGCTTTTCATTTTTTTAAAAATTATACTTGGTGGTGGGGCTCCAGCAGTTAATACATAAACTTTTTGCTTTAATTTTTTACGATCATTTTCGGGTGCTCCTGTAATCATATTAAGTACGATTGGTGCGCCGCCAAAATGGGTTACATTATATTTATCAATTAGTTCAAAAATTTTCTTAATATCAATGTTTCGAAGACATATTGTTTTTCCATTCAGCATAGGAATAGTCCAAGGGTAGCACCAACCATTACAATGAAACATTGGCACTATAGTTAAAAAATTTAATCTACTTGGCATATTCCAAGCTACAGCACTTCCTGTAGACATTAGGTATGAGCCTCTATGATGATAAACGACTCCCTTGGGATTTCCCGTTGTTCCTGATGTATAACTTAATGAAATAGCTTGCCACTCATCTTGAGGTTTTTTCCAAATATAATTTTCATCTCCTGTATTTAAAAATGCCTCATACTCTAGATCTCCAATCTTTCTCATTTTAGCCTGAGGTCCATGTTTATCATTTATGTCAATAATTATAATTTTTTTTTTTACTGCGCTTAATGCTTTTTTAACTTCTACATGAAGTTGTCTATCCACAACTAGTACCTTGGCATCACTATGATCTAAAATGTAGGCAATAGTTTTAGCATCTAATCTAATATTTATCGTATTTAATACTCCGCCAGTCATAGGAACAGAATAGTGAGCCTCAAAAATTTCCGGGGTGTTAAAAGCTAAAAATGAAACAGTGTCACCTTTGCGAATGCCAATCTTTTCTAATGCGCTAGCAAATTTAATACATCTCTTATAGATTTCAGACCAAGTATATTTTCGATCTTCATAAACTAATGCCTCATAATTAGGATAAATATCCTTAGCTCTTTCAAGAAAAGATAGAGGCGTTAATGGAACAAAATTCGCACTATTTTTATCTAAATTTGTATCGTAATTACTCATATTGAGTTTAGTTAAATTTAAAATCCATAATATATTTGCTTCCACTTGTTGCGGTCAAATAATAACTCTCCACTCTTGGCAGAACACGATTGAAGAAAAAATTAGCAGTTTCAATTTTTTCTCCATAAAATTTTTTATTATTTTCATAATCTTTAAAACTAGCTTCTAAAACTTTCACCCATGCATGGGCTATAGCGACTAAACCCAAAACTTTTAAATAATCGTTACAAGCAGCACTAACATCATCTTTTGAATTTTTCATTTTTCCTTTAATCCAATCGCTAAATTTAGACAAAATTTCTAAATTTTTATCCAATTTTTTAACAAATGGTTTAATTTTTTCTTCATTAATTTTAAGATCTTTTTTAATTAAATTAATATATTTATTAATTATATCTCCATTTTTATTAACCATTTTTCTAAAGACTAAATCAATTGCTTGAACAGAATTTGTTCCTTCATATATAGGCGTAATTCTATTATCTCGGTACAGTTGTTCAATTCCTTGATCTTTTGTATAGCCATATCCACCAAAAATTTGCATAGCATCGCTAGTAATTTCCATTCCCATATCACTGAATAATGACTTAACTACTGGGGTCATTAAAGAAACTATATCTGTCGCCTCTTCTTTAACTTTATTATCCTTATGATACAAGCTAACTTCAGTTTGCTGTGCCAACCAAAAACTTAGAGCTCTTTCACCTTCTATAATTGATTTCATATTTAATAATGATCTTCTAATGTCTGCATGATCTATGATTAGGTCTGCTCCATTTTTTGTTTTGCTGCTATTAGATTTTCCTTGTTTTCTCTCCTTTGCATAATTTAAAGCATTTTGATATGCAATTTCAGATAATCCCAGCCCCTGGAGACCTACTACGATTCTCTCTAAATTCATCATGGTAAACATAGAGTTTAGTCCTTTGTTTTTAGGTCCAATCATATATCCAATGGCATCATCAAAATTTAAAACACATGTGGCAGATCCTCTAATTCCCATTTTACTTTCAATTGAATTCGTTGAAACGCCATTTTTTGGGCCTAAAGATCCATCTTCTTTAACTTGAACTTTTGGCACCAAAAATAAACTAATTCCTTTTGTTCCTGGCGGAGCGTCAGGAGTTCTTGCAAGAACCAAATGAATAATATTTTCAGTAAGATCTTGATCTCCAGAAGTTATAAATATTTTTTGACCAGTTACTTTATAAGTACCATCTGTTTGTTCTAAAGCTTTTGTTTTTAATAATCCTAAATCTGTTCCACAAACTGGTTCTGTTAAGCACATTGTTCCACTCCATTTGCCTTTAACCATATTAGGAAGAAACTTTTTCTTTATTGAATCCTCCCCATGTCGATGAATACAATTATATGCTCCAATACTAAGTTCACTATATAATTTAAAAGAAAGACTAGCTGCGGACAACATTTCATCAAAAAAAGAACTTATAGTTTTTGGCATTCCTTGCCCGCCATACTCAGGGTCACAAGATAAAGAAACCCAGCCATCATCGATAAATTTTTTATAAGCCTCTTTATATCCTGGTGGGGTTCTTACTACTCCATTTTCTAATTTAGCAGGCATTTCGTCACCAGCTTTAGCCAAGGGCAATATAAGATTTTCAGTTAACTTTGCTGCTTGCTCCAAAATATCTTTTGCAAGATCAAGATTAACTTCCTTGTACTTTTCAATTTCATTATAATGAAGGTTATCTCTTAACTTTTCAAAAAGAAACATCATATCATTTATGGGAGCGTTATAAGTTGCCATTAATTTATCAAGGGCCTTCCTGTTGAAAGAGTGTGCTTAATTCTAGCTTGAGTTTTTTCCATTTGAATAAGTTGAACGAATGCTTCCAATTCTAAAGCATACATGTCATCCTCAGATAATTCTTTATCGATAGTTGTGTTTCCCCCACTTAATACAAAAGCTAATTTTTTTCCTACTTGCATTCCATGCTCCAAAATTTTCTTGTCTTTAAAAAGATTTTCAAGAGTTTGAAACATTTTATCTCTTACTTTTCCCCCTGATAACTTGAAAGTTGGTTTTTTTGGAGGTTTATAACCTTCTTTTTTTTCATTTATTAAATCCTGGGAAACTGAAAGCAACTTATTTCTATTCATAACACTTTTATCTTTCTCTAATAAAAACTTAAATGGTATAGCTTCTATTGGTGAGCTAACTGTTTTACCATAACCAATAATATCAAATACTTTTTGTGGTGCAAAGTCAGAATCTTTTTTAGCTTCTTGAGTTTGCATCCATCTATACAACATATTTGTAGTTCCTCCGCCCGCTGGTATTAATCCTACAAGCGTTTCAACTAAACCAGTTACAATATTAGAATGGGCAACAACATAATCACTTTGAACCAAAACTTCAAAACCTCCACCCAAAGCTAACCCTGAGGGTGCGGAAATAACTAAATTATCAGAATATTTTAATGTTTTGCAAGTCATTTGAAAATGGTAAATAAACTTCTCAATGGCTTTCCAATTCTTTTCTTTCGCAAAATTCATAACATAATTCAAGTTAACTCCCGCAGAAAATTGCATTCCTTCATTAATAATAATTAAATTTTTATCTGATGCTTTTTTTAATGCATCCATTGAATCGTAATCCAAAGTATTAGCTTTAGTATTAAATTCTACAATTTTAGAATCTTTATGTTCATAAGTAAAAGCAGATTTATTATCTTTTTGAACTTTTGCTAATTGCTTTATTTTTCCTAAGGTTTCTAGGTTTGTATAAACTTGTCTTTTTCCATAAAAAGAATCAGTTTTTTTATCGTAAATTTTTTTAACAAATTCATTCATTTTTAAATGACTATCCTTTTCTACAAAAAATTTAATTCCTAATTCCTCTAGCATTTCAAAAGGTCCTCTTGTCCAATTAAAGCCAAGCCTCATTGCTTCATCAATATTATTATAATCTTTTGTTACATTTGGAATTAATGAAGACGCATAAAGAATAATTTTTGAAACCACAGACCATGCATATTTCCCATATTTATCATCCCTTGAAACAAGATCTTTTAGACTAATTTTGTCCTCAATATTAAGATCAATTTTTTTAGATACAGAATATTTGCCAGTTTTTAAATTCATTGCTTCTAAAAAAAAATTACCACCTTGCTTATTCATACGGTAAAAACCACCTTTGCCCTTTCTTCCTGTATAACCTGCTTCAATTAGATTTTTTACTAATGGCATTTCTTTTGCTACTTCATGAAATGCGTCTGATACAGGAAGTTCTTTAATAAAGCTTTTTAAAACATCAGCCATTAAATCTATTCCAATTAAATCATACAGTCCAAAAATGCCTGTTTTAGGAATTCCCATAGGTCTTCCAAAAATTGCATCAGCTTCTTCTATACTTAAATCCATTTTTATAGCTTCTGTCATAGCTACTTGCATTGCGTAAACTCCTACTCTATTACCCAAAAATCCTGGTGTGTCTTTACAAATTATTACTCCTTTACCTAAATTTTCTTCACAGAAAATTTTTAAAAAATCTATTTTTTTAATATCGTTTGCTTCCTCGCTTACAATTTCCAATAAACCCATATATCTCACTGGATTAAAAAAATGCGTTATACAAAAATCTTTTTTGTCTTTTTCAGGCATTTTTTCTGACAAAACTTTTAAAGGAATAGTTGATGTATTTGACGAAATAATTGAATCTAATTTTCTGGCTTTTGAAATTTTTTCGTAAAGTTTATGCTTTATATCTATGCGCTCAACTACTGCCTCTACTATCCAATCAGCTTTACCGACTAGATCAAAATTATCTTCTATATTTCCCACTCTAATATTATCAATTTTACTTTTGTCAATTAGTAAAGGTGGACGAGATTCAAATATTTTTTTTTTTGCTTTCTCTGAAATTTCTGTTTTTAAATCTAGCAATGTAACTGGAATATTTGCATTGCATAATTGGGCAGCAATACCACTACCCATAGTTCCTGATCCAATAACAACAACATTTTTTATATTCATTGGAGCAGATACTATTTAAGTTTTGAAATAATTGCATCCCCCATTTGTATGGTGGACACTTCTTTTTGGCCTTTGGATAAAATATCTTTAGTTCTTAGACCATCATCAAGAACTTTTTGAACTGCCTGATCTAAATTATCGGCTTCTTTATCTAAATCTAAAGAATATCTAAGAGCCATTGAGAAACTAAGAATGGTTGCTATAGGATTGGCTTTACCCGTTCCAGCAATATCGGGAGCTGAGCCATGCACAGGTTCATACATAGATCTCATTTTACCATTTTTATCTTTTGCTCCTAAAGATGCTGATGGTAACAAACCAAGAGAACCAGTCAACATAGCTGCCTCATCGGATAATATATCTCCAAATAAATTATCTGTCACTATTACATCAAACTGCTTTGGATCTTTTAGCAATTGCATAGCACAATTATCTGCAAGCATATGGTTTAATTCTATATTAGGATATTCGTCATCCTTAAGTTTTTGGACTTCCTCTCTCCATAAAATGCCTGCTTCCATAACATTTGACTTTTCACAAGATGTAACTTTTTTATTTCTTTTTTCAGCTAATTCAAAAGCTACTTTAGCTACTCTAATTATTTCACTGGTAGTATAAACATGAGTATTGATTCCTTTTCTCTCTCCATTTTCGATAGGCATTATTCCTCTTGGCTCTCCAAAATATATACCTCCAGTTAATTCTCTGACTATCATTATATCTAAGCCTGATACGATTTCAGGTTTTAAACTAGATGCGTCGACTAATTGCTTAAAACAAATTGCTGGTCTTAGATTAGCAAATAATTTTAATTCTTTTCTTAATTTTAAAAGCGCTCTTTCTGGTCTTTTTGAAAATTCCAGGTTATCCCACTTTGGTCCACCAACAGCTCCTAATATCACAGCTTCTGACTCTAAGGCTTTATAAAAAACTTCGTCAGTAATTGGATTTTTATGTTTTTCATAAGATATTCCACCTACTAGAGCCTCTTCAATTTCAAAATCTAAAGATTTTTCTTTATTAAACCATTCAATAATTTTTTTTACCTCTCTTACAACTTCAGGTCCAATGCCATCGCCTGGTAATAGCAAAATTTTTCTTTTTTTAATTTTAATCATTCTAATTGAACCAAGATTTAGTTTTTTTAATTTTATTTTCGTAATAAGATATTTTTTCTGATTTTTCTAGAGTCATAGCAATATCATCTAAACCATTTAATAAACAATTTTTTTTAAACGAATCAATATCAAACCCAATTCTTTTATTTCCAAATACGATTTCTTGCTCGGTAAGATTTATCTCTACACTTTCTTTTCTTTTAGAATATTCTATAATTTCTTCAATTTTCTTTTCGTCTAACACTATTGGTAACATTCCATTTTTAAAACAATTATTATAGAAAATGTCTGCAAAGCTTGGGCTTATTATACATTTGATTCCAAAATCTAATAATGCCCATGGTGCATGTTCTCTAGATGACCCGCAGCCAAAATTTTTTCCAGCTATTAAAATTGATGAATTTTTGTAAGGCTCCTTATTTAATACAAATTCCTCAATTTTTTTACCATTTTCTTTATAACGCATTTCAAAAAATAAGTTTTTTCCAAGGCCAGTTCTTTTTATAGTTTTTAAAAATTGTTTAGGAATGATCATATCAGTATCAACATTAATCATTGGCAAATGTGCAGGTATTCCTTTTAAAGTGTTAAATTTATTCATTGTATTACTGAAACTTTCTTACGTCAGTTAAATGACCATCTATAGCAGCTGCGGCTGCCATGGCTGGACTTACAAGGTGAGTTCTTCCGCCACGACCTTGGCGACCTTCAAAATTTCTATTTGATGTAGATGCACATCTTTCTTTGGGATTAAGTTTGTCAGCATTCATTGCTAAACACATAGAGCAGCCAGGCTCTCTCCAGTCAAACCCTGATTCTGTAAATATTTTATCTATACCTTCTTCTTCTGCTTGCTGCTTAACAAGGCCTGAACCTGGAACTACCATTGCAGTTACATGTTGTGCAATTTTTTTTCCCTTGATAATTCTTGCGGCATCTCTTAGATCTCCTATCCTACCATTAGTGCAACTGCCAATAAAAACCTTGTCGACTTTAATATCAGTTATTTTTGTGTTTGGTTTAAGACCCATATAATTTAATGACCTATTCATTGAATTTTTTTTATCTTCATCTTTTTCTTTTTCTGGATCAGGTATATTGCTATTAACTGAAATCACATCTTGTGGTGAGGTTCCCCACGTTACCATGGGCTCTATATCTTCTCCTTTAATTTCGACTTCGCTATCGAATTTTGCTTCTTGATCGGATTTAAGCTTATCCCAATGCCTCATTGCAGCATCCCAATCATTTTTTTTTGGTGACATCGGTTTATCTTTTAAATATTTAAAAGTTTTTTCATCAGGTGCAATTAATCCAGCTCTAGCACCTGCTTCAATTGACATATTGCAAATTGTCATGCGTTGTTCGATGTTTAAGTTCTCTATTACAGCCCCAGCATATTCAATAACCATACCAGTTCCCCCTGCCGTTCCTATTTTACCTATAGTTTGTAAAATTACATCTTTTGCAGTTATTCCCATTAATAGTTTTCCTGTTATATTTATGCGAAGATTTTTTGCTTTCTTTTGAATTAACGTCTGCGTGGCCAGAACATGTTCAACTTCTGAGGTACCTATGCCAAAAGCTAAAGAGCCAAAAGCGCCATGAGTCGCTGTATGACTATCACCACAAACAATTACTGTTCCTGGTTGAGTAAATCCCTGCTCTGGTCCAATAATATGAACTATTCCTTGTCTTTTATCCTTCATATCAAAGAGTTTTATACCAAACTCTTTACAATTTTTTTCTAATGTTTCTACTTGAATTTTAGATTCTTCATCATCAATACCTTTAGATCTATTAGTTGTAGGAACGTTATGGTCAGCAACAGCTAAAGCAAGATTTGGTTTTCTTACCTTTCTATTTGATAATCTCAAGCCTTCAAATGCCTGGGGACTGGTTACCTCATGAATAAGATGTCTATCAACATACAATAGCGCTGTTCCATCGCTTTGTTGATGAACTACATGTTCATTCCAAATTTTATCATAAAGTGTTTGGGGCATTTTAAAAAAAATTATTTTTTAATTATTTTTTTTATAAAGAAGCTTTATCTTTAATAGATTTTTCTTTTTTATCTTCTTCCTTCTGTATTTCCGGCTCTGGCTTATTTTCAGCAACATCTACACCTATTCTTTTTTTAATTTTTTCTGCAATTCTTGCTGACTTACCTTTTCTATCTCTTAGATAGTAAAGCTTAGCTCTTTTCACTTTTCCTGATCTTATAACTTTAATTGATCCTATGATGGGACTGTATAAAGCAAATGTTCTTTCAACACCTTCACCAAATGAAATTTTTCGAACTGTAAATGAAGAATTAATACTACGGTTTTTTCTCGCAATACAAACTCCTTCAAAAAATTGAATTCTTTCACGTTTTCCTTCAACAATTCTAACACCAATTTTAATTGTATCGCCAGTAGAAAATTCTGGAATTTTCTTTTTTTCTATAATCCTATTAGTGCTTTCCTTATTTATTTCTTCAATGTTTTTCATTTTTTTCTTTATATTTTTTCCATAAATCTGCGCGTCGGGCTCGTGTTATATCCCCTGATTTAGTTAAACGCCAGTCCTTAATTTTCTTATGATCTCCTGATAAAAGTACCGCCGGAACCTCTTTTTCTTCCCATTTTTGAGGTTTTGTATAATGAGGATATTCTAATAGATTATTTTCGAAAGTTTCCTCACTTAGTGAGCTTGAATTCCCTAAAACGCCTGGAATTAATCTTACTATAGTATCAATTAATACAAGTGCGCCAGTTTCTCCACCAGATAAAATGAAATCTCCAATACTAATTTCTTCTATATTTCTTGTTTCTAATAATCTTTGATCAACGCCTTCGAAATGTCCACATATGATATTTATATTTTGAGTTGAAAATTTTTTTGCATAACTTTGGTCAAACTTTCTTCCTTTTGGTGATAAATAAATTATTTTCTCTTTGTCAGAAATATTTTTGTCCAGAGAATCAGCTAATACATCTGCTCTCATAACCATGCCACTTCCTCCACCAAAAGGTGTGTCATCAACTGTTTTATGTTTATCTTTGGCATAATCTCTAATATTTACTATTTCTAATGACCATATTTTCTTATCTAACGCAGCTTTATAAAGGCCAGTGCTCATTGGTCCTGGAAAAATTTCAGGATATAAAGTAAATACTCTTACCTTCCACATTTATTCTTTCTTTGGCTCTTCCTTTTTAGGTTCAGCTTTTACTTCTGCTGGTTTAGGAGTTTCTTTCTTTGGCTCTTCCTTTTTAGGTTCAGCTTTTACTTCTGCTGGTTTAGGAGTTTCTTTCTTTGGCTCTTCCTTTTTAGGTTCAGCTTTTACTTCTGCTGGTTTAGGAGCTGTACTGACAGTTTTGTTTTCTCCATCTTTATCTTTTTTTCTGTCCTTTTTTGGAATTGCTTTTAAAGGATTGTTTCCTTTTGGAGGCATCGGCAAAATTTCTGCCTCTCCAAGTAATCTTGAAACTCTTAATGTCGGTTTGGCTCCTTTGCTCAACCAATGTTTTATTCTTTCTACCTCTAATTTAATTCTTTCTTTTTTTGCTTTAGGCAATAGTGGATTAAAAAAACCCACTTTTTCAATAAACCTACCGTCTCTTGGAGATCTACTATCCGCAATCACAATTTTATAAACTGGACGTTTTTTTGCACCACCTAGTGACAATCTAATTTTAAGCATATTATTTACCTTTCTATTATTTAAGTTGATTTAAAAGCTCTTCAGGCATTCCCTTTGTAGGATCACCCTTTGACATTTTTTTCATCATATTTGACATCATTTTAAATTGTTTTAATAATTTATTTAGTGCTGCCGAATCTGATCCAGATCCATTAGAAATTCTTTTTTTTCTAGATGGATTGATTATTTTTGGATTAAATCTTTCTTCTTTTGTCATTGATAAAATTATTGCTTCATTAATTTTAATTATACTTTCATCAATATTTGCATTATTCATCTGCTTTTTTATTTTTGATACTCCAGGCAACATGGATAGAACTCCATCCATTCCACCCATTTTTTTCATTTGCCTAAGTTGACCTAAATAATCTTCCATAGAAAAGGATCCTGTTTTCAAATTTTCTTCTGTTCTTTTAATATTTTCTTGATCAAGATCTTGTGAGGCTTTTTCAACAAGAGAAACAACATCTCCCATTCCCAAAATTCTATTTGCTATTCTGTCTGGATAAAAAACATCCAATTCTTCAATTTTTTCACCGACACCCATAAATTTTATAGGAACATTTGTTTCAAATTTCATACTTAATGCAGCGCCACCTCTTCCATCTCCATCTACTCTCGTAAGCACTATGCCTGAAAGGTCTACTGTTTTTTTAAATTCAGAAGCTACATTAACTGCAACTTGTCCAGTTAATGAATCTGCTACTAAAATTGTTTCAACTGGATTAACCAAAGATTTGATATCTTTAATTTCAGCCATCATAGAAAGATCGATTTGCGTTCTTCCGGCAGTATCAAAAATTATAACATCAGAGCCACTTAAAGAAGCTGCGTTTAATGCTCTTTTTGCTATTTCAAGTGGAAGCTCTCCCGTAACAATTGGTAAAGTTTGTATAGCGTTTTTTTCACCTAGGATATTTAATTGTTCTTGAGCAGCTGGTCTATAAACATCTAAACTAACTAGAAGAGATTTTTTCTTATTATTTTTTTCTAGGTATTTTGCAATTTTTGCTGCAGTTGTTGTTTTTCCTGAACCTTGCAAACCTACTAACATTAAACATGCTGGGGGCACCACATTTAAATTTAATTCTGAATTTGTGTCGCCTAAAATTTTTACAATTTCATCAAAAACAACTTTGATTATCATTTGACCTGGTGTGGTTGATCTTATGATTTCTTGTCCAATTGCTTTTGGCTTTATATTTTCTATTAATTTTTTTGCAACAGGCAACGCTACGTCGGCCTCAAGTAATGCTTGACGTATTTTTCTTAAACCTTCTTCAACTTGTTTTTCATTAAGTGAAGGCGCTTTTTTTAAAGAACTAAAAATTTCTTCAAATTTATTTGTTAAATTTTCAAACATAATTCATTTATTCCAACAAAAATTACACTAGTGGGCGAATCTTCGCTGACTAGTGTCGATCCCTTTGCTTCCAAAGGCACCGCAAATGCTTTTTTTGCGGGAATAAGGAGCAAACTACATATTGATGTTCAAAAAGTCAATAAATAAGATAAAACTTAAACTATGAATAAATTAGAAGCTTATAAAATGGACGGTTTAGGTAACGACTTCATAATATTTGATAAAAGTAAAAAATCTTTATCATTAACAAAAAGTCAAATCATAAGAATGTCGGATAGAAGTAATATCGGATGTGATCAAGTTATTATTATAGACAGAGATAAAGATAACAATCCAATATTAACTTTTTATAATCCTGATGGTAAAGAAATTGAAGCATGTGGAAATGGAAGCAGATGCGTGGCCTATTTATTGATGAAAGAAAAAAATATTAAATCAATATCTTTAAAAACCAAAGACAGAACTCTAAAAGCTGAAATGAATAATGATTTGGTGAATATAAACATGGGGTACCCAGACTTTGATTGGAAAAAAATTCCTTTGTATAAAAAAATGGATAATAAAAATTTAAAAATAAAAATTAAAAAAAAAAACGGAAATGAAATAGAGGGTGGTTTCTCTTTAAGTGTTGGAAATCCTCATATTATTTTTTTTGTAGAAAATATAAATGAATATGATTTAGAAAAAATTGGCCCCCAAATAGAGAATCATAAATATTTTCCTAAAAAATGTAATGTAACATTCGCAAATATAATAGATAAAAACCATATAAAAGTTAAAGTTTGGGAGCGTGGAGCAGGCTTGACTAAAGCTTGTGGAACGGCAGCCTGTGCAACTGCAGTATCTGCTGCATCTCTAAAACTTGCTAATAGATCTTCAGATATCGAATTTGAAAAAGGTTTAATAAATATAGATTGGAATTTAAATAACAGTATTTATATGACAGGTGCAGTTTCTAAAATAAAAAAAATTATAATTGATCTTTAATAATGAGTATTTTTAGTAAATTTAAAATGGGTTTAAACAAAAGTTCAAAAAAACTTTCCGCTGGCTTAAATAATTTAATTCTTAAAAAAAAAATAGATACTAATAATCTTGATGATATAGAAGATTTTTTAATTGAATCTGATGTTGGTGTTGAAGCTGCAGCTGAACTTAAAGAAAAATTTTCTAATACAAAAATAGATTCTAAAAATGAAAACAAAAATGAAATTTTTAAAATTATTTCAGATCATATAGTGGAAATTTTAAAACCATTGGAAAGAAATTTAGAAAGTTTAAACAAAAATAGACCTTGCGTAATATTAATCTCTGGTGTTAATGGAGTTGGAAAAACAACTACTATAGGAAAGCTAGGTAAAATTTTAGGAAATAATAATAAAAAAGTATTGTTTGCTGCTGCAGACACATTTAGAGCTGCTGCTGTTAGCCAACTAGAAGAGTGGGCAAAAAAAATTAATGCTCATATTATTAAATCAAACCAAGGTTCAGACCCTGCATCAGTAGCATACAAAGCATTTAATTATGGAAAAAAAGAAAAATTTGATTATGTTATTGTTGATACCGCGGGAAGATTACAAAATAAAAAAAACTTAATGGATGAGTTTAAAAAAATTATAAGTGTTTTAAAAAAAATTGATTCAAGTGCTCCACATGAAAGTTTTTTAATACTTGATGCCACAACTGGCCAGAACGCTATAAATCAAGTAGAAGAATTTAAAAAAATATCTTCAATTACTGGATTAATAATGACTAAATTAGATGGTACTGCAAAAGGCGGTATACTGTTAGCTATTGGCAAAAAATTTAAGCTACCAATTATAGCATTAGGTATGGGAGAAAAAGAAGATGATCTTGAAATATTTAATGCACAACATTTTGCTAGTGCAATGATAATAAATGAAGTTAATTAATAAGATTCTGCGAAATCAAAGGTTTGTAATAAGAACATTTGTAAGTAGAATTAACATCTTTATATCCGCAGTCTTTTAATAAAGATGAAACAAATAGCCTATACTTATTGTTTCTAGGAAGTTTTTCGAGTTTATTATTTTTAAGATTAAATTTAAAATTAGATCTAATAGATTTTATACCACTTATCATTATTAAGGTTTCGTTATCACTTAATAGATAGTAAGCATAATCTTCAGGGAAAACTGGTAAACTGGAAATTATACTTAAATTTTTTACTTTTTTAGGAAACCAATCATAAGTAATTAGCGGGCTTATTTTACCAGTATCATTATATAAAATATACAAGTCTTGAGGATAATCAGTAATATAATTAAACTCTTCACCTCTTGCTAGTACTGATTTTTCTCTTGATTTAAAAAATAAAGTAAAACTTTTATCATGAGATGACATTTTGCCGATATTGAAAATTTCTTCAAAATCTTGCTTGTAAGGAATTGATTCACTGGCATTAGCTTGAAGGTTAAAAAAAGCTGTACAAATATTAATAATAAATAAAATTTTTCTCACATAATAAATTTATTTTTATTTTGTGAGGCTTCTTTGTTGAAATTGTGACTTAATTTAAGCTGTAAATAAATTTTTTTAACACTTTCACGAGTTTTTCATCATAGTTCATCATATGATCGTCATATTGAGAAAAGTAAAAATATTTTGGTTCGTTTGCCAACTCATAAATTTTCTTGCCCATGTAAAACGGAACAATCTTGTCAATTTTACCGTGCATAACCAAAATTGGGCTTTTTATGTTTTTTATTTTTCTATTATTTTCGTATTTATCTTTGAGTAAAAATCTAACCGGTAAAAAAGGATATTTATCTTTGCCAGTGTCAATCATAGACGTAAAAGGAGATTCTAAAATTACTCCTGAAAAATTTTTATTTTGGGCTATTTCAACTGCCACGCCCGTTCCTAAAGACTCTCCGTAGAGAATTATATTTTCTTCATTAATGCCCTTTAGCTTTAACCATTTGACTGCACTCTTTGCATCTTCATAAAGACCTTTTTCAGTAGGTTTACCTTTATTGCCACTAAAGCCTCTCCAAGCAAAAATAAGAAAGTTAACATTAATGTCTTTAAAATGATTAATTTTATGAATTCTACTTTCTAAAGATCCTGTATTTCCATGAAAATAAAGAATTGTTTTATATTTATTAAGATCTTTATTATGATACCAGGACATAAGTTCAATATTATCTGAAGTCTTGATTTTTACTTTTTCTATATCTACCAAAAGCTGGTCACCTGAATAGTTATTCTCAGTAGGATGATATAGTAGATTTCTTTGAAATATATACGTTAAAGTAAGAACTAAAGAATAAATTATTACAAAAACTATGGATATAATGGTTAAATATTTCATTTTTTATAAGTATTTTAAGTAAATTTCATTTTATATTTTTAATATTTAACTTATCATAAGCATTTATAAAATCATGATTAAAGAATTTGAAATAAACGATATATTAAATGCAGTAAATAGCATTTCTAAAATAAAGAGAAAAAAAGATCATGATAATAACAAGAGTAATGTAGCTAATAAAGAGCATAAAATAAGTGAAAGTGAAATCCTTGTTCTTGATGAAATGATTGAATAGAATATTTAAAAATACTAAATGATTATACAGTGTCAAAGTTGCTCTAGAAAATTTGTCGTAAAAGACAAAGATATTCCTGAAGAAGGAAGAACGGTACAATGTGGTTACTGTTCCGTTACCTGGCATCAAATACCTGCTTTAAAAAAAACTATCGTAACTGAAAAAGAAGATACTAATGAGAGTCTTTCTGTAGAAAGTATAAAAGCTTCTGATGGCCAAACATACAAATTTTTAGGTAGTCAATGGGTTAAATTATTGCCTTCTGGAAAAACTGGTTTATTTGCTAAGAAAAAAATTAGTAAAGAGTTAGATAAACTAACGGGAAGAAAAAATACTAACATAACTAAGAAAAAAACTAAAAAAAATAAAGAAGTAGATCCATCTTCTGAAATGGCAAGTGACAGTCAACAACTGCCTGATATATATCAACCCAAAGAAGGTCTTGGATTTTTAGGATATATCTTTTTATTAATAATTATTTCATTTTCAGCTGTTGGAATTTTAAAAACTTTTGAAAATGATCTTATAAATTATTTTCCGCAAGCAGAATATATTTATGAGGTGCTCGATTTGCAGCTAGAATATGTTTCTGAAACGGCTAAAAATATTATTGTATTAGTAAAAGATTTAATAAACTCTTATTGATTTTTTCTTTATTATTTTTGAAGAGATTTTAAAGAATCATAAACCAAAAGAGATAAAACAATTGCAATAATAAACCAAAAAGGAAGGCCTCTCCAAAAACCTGCTAAACCTGTACTAATGCTCCAAGCTAGGCCTATGATAAATACGCTCATCAAAATAATTCCTAAAATTATAGTTAGCTTTTCACTTAATTTCATATCTATTCTCAATCATCCCTTAATTTTACTCTTCAACCAACTGGCATTCCTAAATAATCTTTCATCGTCAAAAAGAGATGAAACCAATTGAACTCCAACCGGCATTCCATTTTTTCCTTGCAACAATGGTAAGCTAATAGATGGCATTCCACAATATGTCCAAACTGTACAAAATATAGGATCCCCAGTAGATTTTAAATCTTTAGGGGCTTCACCTGTTGCAGATGGAGTAAGGATTGCATCGTAGTCGTGAAAAAATTGTTTGAAATATGCATTAGCAACATCAATTTGTGATAATGCGTTATTGTATTCCACGGATGTGTATTTCATTCCTCTTTCAATAGCTTCTATAATTTTATCACTTAATTTATTTTTTGATTTTTTATATTCTTCTGAAAAAGAGCTCGCCATGTCTGATTCCATAATTACTTTATGCCATTCAGGTATTTTGCCAAAACCCTTAGGCAGTTCAATTTCATCTACTTGACCTTTCAGTTCATCTTTCACTTCTTTGAATCCTTCAGTTGAATCTTCATCTAATTTATCAATAAATGGTAGTTTAATATAAGCTAATAATGGTTCCATAGGCGGTTTTTGTCTGCTAGCAGCTAATAATTTTGGTTTTGGATTTAATGATGTATCTGGATCTTGATTATCATGACCAACAAGTTGTTCACTAATCAACGCTGCGTCTTCAATAGAATTGGCAAAAACACCAACATGATCTAGTGTACGGGAAATTTGCATTACTAAGTGACGTGAAATTAATCCTTTTGTAGGTTTATATCCTACGACGCCACAGTAAGAAGCTGGTCTAATTACGGAACCGTTAGTTTGACTTCCAACCGCAAGTGGAACCATATGTGATGCTACAGCGGCAGCCGAACCACTCGACGATCCTCCTGGTGTTCTACTGAGGTCATGTGGATTCTTCGTTTTGCCAGGTGAATAATATGCAAGTTCTGTTGTTACTGTTTTTCCCATAATGACCGCACCCGCTTGTTTTAATTTTGATACAACGGTGCAATCGTTTAGGCTTGGATTATTTTTATGAATTTCAGTGCCATCCTCGGTTGGCATATCAATTGTATCAAAAATATCTTTAACACCAACAGGAATTCCATGAAGATCTCCATGTTGATCTGCTTGATGTAATGCATCTAATTTTTTTGCTTGGGCAAGAGCAAGCTCTTCATCAAAAAATTGAAAGGCTTTTATGTCTTTTTCTTTTTTTTTTATTTGTTCTATATAGCTTTTAACCAGGTCTTCAGAGGAGATTTCTCCTTTTTTTATAGCCTGAACCATTTCTACAGCTGAAGTTTTAATAGAGGGCATGAGTATTATTTTCCTACACCAAAAAAGTAATCTGGTAAAAATAATGCAATTTGTGGAAAGTTGTACATTAACACCATTGTAAATATTACTATAAATAAATATGGAGCTATATTTTTAAATATGTCTACTAGTTCTATTTCATCACCAACCACTCCTTTTAAGTAATAAGCAGCCATAGCCATGGGTGGTGTCAAAAAGGAGGTCTGTAAGTTTAATGCCACCAACATTGCAAAGAAATAAGGATTAACCCCAAATGTATCAAGCATTGGTAAAAAAATTGGCACAAATATAATTAATATTTCTGTCCATTCAAGAGGCCAGCCAAGTAAAAAAATTATAATTTGAGCCAAAACAAGAAATTGCCATGGCTCTAAATTAAAGCCAAGTATCCAATGTTCCACTACCGTGTGTCCACCTAAGTATGAAAAAACAGAAGCAAAAGTCCATGACCCAACAAATAGCCAGCAAACCATAGCAGTAGTTTTTGCTGTTAAAAATACAGATTGCTTTAAACCTTTGAAAGTTAGAGACCTATAGCAATAAGCTAAAAACAAACCACCTGATGCGCCGATGGCTGCGGCTTCTGCAGGAGTAGCTAACCCTAATAAAATTGAACCAAGTACTGTGAAAATTAATAGCGCTAATGGGACAAATGAGGTTATTAGTTGTAAAATAATTACTTTTGTTGGGGGAATTTCTTCTTCAACTGGTTTAGGAGCTATACTTGGTTTAAAAAATGCATAACTAATAACATAAATCATATAAAAACCTGCAAGCATAAATCCTGGAAATATTGCTGCAGCATAAAGTCTTAACGGAGATAACTCAGCTATCGCAGCATAAACAATAAGCATAATACTTGGGGGAATTAAAATACCGAGTGTGCCACCAGCACAAATGACCCCTGCTGCAAATCCGCGGTCATAATTTGCCTTAACCATAGCTGGGAAAGCTAGTAACCCCATTAAGGTAACTACTGCACCTATAATACCGCTAGCTGTTGCAAATATTGCACAAGTAGCGAGCGCCGCTACAGCCATTGATCCTGGAAGGTGTCGTGTAGCTAATTGTAAACTAAAAAATAAGCGATTTACTATATTTGCTCTTTCTACGACATAGCCCATAAATAAAAATAATGGTATGGCCACAAGAACATCGTTCTCCATGACAGAATAAGTATTCTGATTGAGTAAATAAAAAATCTTATTAAGAAATAAATTTCCTTCTTCAAAATAAGCGTAGTATCCAAAACCTACACCCATTGCTATCAAGGTAAACGCTATAGGAAATCCTAGCAATACTAGGAAAATAAATATCGATAACATTAAAATTGCAACTTGTGGATCTGTCATCTTAATGTTCTAAAGCCTTTCTTTGTCTTTCTTCTTCCTTTTTTTTGGAAATTAAATCTTTTTCAGTTTCACGAACATCTTCATGTCTTTTTAACCATTTGCCTTCTCTAATACAAAGAACACATCTCATCGATTCTGAGATTCCCTGTAAAATGAGTAATCCTCCAGCAAGAGGTATTAGAGATTTAAAAAAATAAATTTGAATTCGAGCAGGACTATTCCAGCTAACTTCTTTATATCTCCAAGAGTCGGACGCAATTTCATAACCAAAATAAAACAAAGCCACCATCCCAGGAAAAAAGAAAAATATATAAAGTATTAAATCAATCCGCGCCTGTACTTTAAATGGAAATAATCTGTATAAAACATCACCTCTTACATGAGCGTCTTGGGCTAATGCGTATGGTCCGGCCATTAAAAATAACGCCCCATACATTTGCACCATCATATCAAACGCCCAAACGGTAGGAGCATTTAAAACATAACGTACAAAAACTTCATATGTAACTGAAAGAGTTAAAATTACAATACACCAACCAAAAGCTCTTCCTATCCAGATACTTAAACTTTCAAAAAAAAATATATATTTTTCCATTTGGTTTAGCTTAATTGAAAAGGGCGACTTTTAAAAGTCGCCCTTAAAAAATTATACCTTGATTACCTAAA
>Ga0209402_10001930_pt1 | contig 21768 bp, 6 predicted proteins | sample ArcticOcean_MG_C_3_FD_187437 | JGI IMG/M metagenome (GOLD analysis project Ga0209402, IMG submission 187437) | Marine microbial communities from western Arctic Ocean - ArcticOcean_MG_CB8_126 (SPAdes) (version 2) | ecosystem: Environmental > Aquatic > Marine > Oceanic | place: Arctic Ocean... | reverse complement strand
CGATGCTACAGGGGGTAATGTAAGTACAACCTATAGTTACACTAACTTTAACGATCTTGATGTTCAGTGGTCTGGCGATTATATTGGATTTAATAGTATTTAATAACGGGCTATAACCGTTAAGGACCGACGTTACGATTTGCGATAGCTAATATTAGGACAGGCAAGTGTATCGTGCGTCAGGAAGGATTTTTTAATGTATCATTATGCTCCCGTCATAAGGTTTTCTCGTGAAACAATATGAACGGGAGTATTTTGTATCAAGAATAAGATCTGGATTTATCAAAATAAATTACAAAAATTTAAAACTCAAGGTGTTTCCACCAACTATAGAAGATGAGCTTGAATGTAACGAAGTTTGTATTAATTCATATAATTCTTCATTAGATGACGGTATTAAAACTCAGGATGAAATGGGCGAATGGATGATGGATCGCGGGTTGTGGAGCGAAAAGGATAATCAAAAAGAGAAGGGGTTAAATAAAGATTTAGAGCATTTAAGGGTTGAGATTTTCAACGCAAGAAATAATCAATCTATGAAAGAGAAGATACGGACTTACCTTCGAAAAGGTGAACAACAACTAAATGAACATTTACACAAAAAGAATATATATCAGGAAAATACGTGTGAAGGATTAGCACTGCTGGAAAAATCTCTGGAATTAATTCGTAGATGTACTTATGTTGGTAGTGAATTATATGACTTCGAATCGGTAGATATTCGTGAGATTTGGTATCTGTTTTATAATAATATATGTACTGACACTCAAAATAGAGATATAGCTAAATCTGAACCTTGGAGATCTATCTGGATATTACGTGATTCTAATTCATATGAATTATTTTCTAACAATGGTAGAGAATTATCGGTCGATCAAAAAAACCTTTTAGTTTGGTCCAGAATGTATGATAATATTAACGAATCTCCCGACTGCCCAGGGGATGACGTTATAGATGATGACGATATGTTAGACGGTTGGTTTATCTTACAACGTAAGAAGCGAGATAAAGAAAAGCTGGAGTCTGAACTGGATAACACAATTAATCATCCGAAATTACAAAATGCTAGCGAAGTGTTTTTAATGGCTAAGACTGATGAGGACGCCGAGAGGATTGATACCATTAATGATTTGACAGGTAAAATGGTTAAGAGGAAAAGGCTGTCGGTAATAAAACAAAAGGGTTCTGCTGAGCAATTGGATTTTCAGGATGAGAGATTAAAATTAAGGCGACAAAGTAATCAACAATATAAGGATAAGTTTGGGAGGTAAGTATGGATGAATTTAGCAAGTTAATTAAGAGTCAGTCGGAGTACAAGCAAACGAGGGATGAAAATTATAGAAACTCTTCTAAAGAAAGATTATCTAAGATATTAAAAAAGAAGGTGGAAACCACAATGATTGGTGCCTTAAGTTCTGTAGAAGAACATTTAGGGTTTTTGTGGTTAAATGAAGAGGGTAACCACACAGAGCAACAGAAGCAAATGTTTGATTTATATCAAAAAATAAGGTCTGACATTTTAGATAAGGGAAACGCTCAAGCTAGAAATATAGATGCTGAATTAAACCAGTATGGTGTTAAATGGTTACGTTATTCGGTGGATTTGCCAGTGGTTAATAATTATAAGAATTAAGGAAGGGGTTATTATGTTAAAAGAATTTATTACGGTTAAGATGAGGGATGAGAATGAAAAGGTTCTTGAGGAGATTAAAATCTTTGTAAAGAAACCGACTAATAATATACTGTCGGCGTCTGATAAGTACAAGGCTAAGGTGTGGAATGAGTGTTTATCTGATGGCATTCTCACGAAGATGGAGCTTAGTAGATTGATGGAGAAGCGAAACATTTGGAATAAGGATATGGAAAATGAACAGGATGATATATTAAAAGAGATTGCTGATTTAGAAAAAGATCTTTACCTTGGAAGTGGTGATGGTAAGAAGAAGACCGTGAAGCAAGGTCAAGACACGGCTATTGAAATCAGAAAGCAAAGAATGAAGCTTAGGGATCTTATTGCTCAGAAGATTATGCTTGAAGAGAATACGGCTGAATCTATAGCAGAAAATGGTAAGTTTGATTATCTTGTATCAGAGTGTACATTCCACGAAGATGGAGAAAGGGTGTATCAATCTGTAGAAGAATACAACAATAGGGATACTGATGATATTTCGACTACAGCGGCTACTGAATTAGCAAGGATGTTGTACAATATAGATAAGGATTTTGAAAAGAATCTTCCTGAGAACAAGTGGCTGGAGAAGTTTGAACTGGTAGATTCTGACCTTCACATTGTTAATAAAGAAAAACAGAAGGTGGATATCAACGGGTTGAGAGTAGATGACGAGGGTAATTACATCAATGACGACAAGAAGAGGGTTGACAAGGAGGGGAATCTATTAGAAGAGGATGGTACTTATGTTCTGCTTGCAGAATATGAAGATCGAAACAGGGAAGAGGTAGATAAGAAGCCGAAAAGAACGAGAAAGAAAACTGTAGTAGCGGAGAGTTAAGGATAGTGCCATCATTTTAAATATAGAGAGACTTTAGATGGCATCACCATTTGTCTTGACTGCCCAATTGGCTTTACAAGGCCCGAAAAACACACAACAGGTTCTTAACCAGATCAATAAACAATTGGCTGGTGTTAAAGTAGCTGTAAGTTTAGCGGGTACCAAAAAGGCAGTTGGGGATCTATCACAGATTAATAATCAAACCAAAAAAGTAACTAAATCTGTTAATGGCATGTCAAGGTCTTTTGCCATTGCTACACGCAGGTTTGCTGCTTTTAGTGTTGCTACACGGGCTGTTAGTTTATTAACTAATAGACTCAGCTCGGCTATTGATGAAGCTATTAAGTTCCAACGTGAAATGAATAAGGTTGCCCAGGTTACTGGAAAAACCGCCTCGGAGTTGAAATTTTTAGAAAAAGCAATTACCGGGTTGTCTACTTCTCTTGGTACTTCTTCGGGTGAATTAACTAATGTTGCCAGAATTCTTTCTCAAGCGGGTTTCGCGGCTAGTGATTTAAAGTCCGCCCTTTCAACATTAGCTAAAACAACCCTTGCACCTACATTTGATGACATAACCAGTTCCGCAGAAGGAGCGGTTGCCATCTTTAATCAGTTTGGTAAGGGGGCGGCAGCTTTAGAGGGACAGTTTGGTGCTATCAATGCTGTTGCTGGTAAATTTGCTGTTGAGTCCAGTGACTTAATTGGTGCTGTTAGACGTGTTGGTGGTGTCTTTAAGTCTGCTGGTGGCAATTTAAATGATTTAATTGCATTGTTCACCTCTGTTAGATCTACAACACGTGAAAGTGCAGAAAGTATTGCTACTGGCCTTCGAACAATCTTTACAAGGGTTCAAAGGCCAAAGACTATTGAGTTTTTGAGAAAGTTTGGTGTTGAATTAGAAGACTTGGGTGGAAAGTTTGTTGGTCCATTTGAAGCGACCAGAAGATTAAGTGAGGCCTTCGGTGATCTTCCAGAGGGTGATGTAAAACTTATTCGGGTTGGGGAAGAATTGGCTGGGTTTAGGCAAATTGGTAAAGTTATTCCATTACTTCAACAGTTTGCAATCGCAGAGAAAGCTAGACAGGTAGCGTTAGCTGGAGTTGGATCTCTAGATAAAGATGCGGCTACAGCACAAAAAACATTAGCTGTTCAAATACAAAAAGTTAAAGAAGAGTATCTTGCTTTAGTTAGAAGTTTTGCTGACACAACCACCTTTAAATCATTAGTTAAAATTACTCTCGGTTTAGCTAGTTCGTTTGCTCAAATTCTTGAATCTTTGAAACCGTTATTACCTTTGCTTGCTACGTTTGCAGCTGTTAAGATTGGTTCTGGTTTAGCTGGATTAGTTGGATCTCGTTTAACACGTAGAGCTACGGGTGGTCCTGTTGGTCTTGCTAGAGGGGGTGTTGTTCCTGGTTCTGGTAGTGGTGATACCGTTCCAGCCATGTTGACGCCCGGTGAGTTTGTCATCAAGAAGAGTAGTGTTGGTAAAATTGGCACTGGTGCTTTATCTGCTATGAATAGTAACAGGTTTGCTAGTGGTGGGCGTGTAGCAGATATATCTGGTGGATTTGGTTTTAATTTTATAGAAGATGAGTCAAAGGTTAAAGGTAGTTTATCTAATTATGAAATTCCAATTTCCTCTTTAGATAGTCGAGCACAAGATGAATTACTTAAAAGAATTCCAGGTAATGAAGAGAGAATTACAAGAAAAGGAACTGGATTAAGTGGAATTCAAACAACTGCTTTAGAAAAATTTGTTAAAAAAGGTGGTTCTCCTAGTGATACAACACAAGGAGCTTTAGTTAAATTAGGCGTTTCACCAAGTAAAGGTGCTGCTAAAGAATTAGATATTAATACAGTAAGGCGTCAATTAAGAAATAGGAAGGGTGCTGGACAATTAGTTAAAGGTTTTGCACCAAAATCTACAATAACTGCTTCTGGAGGATTTGCGTCTGTATTAAACGATAATGCTTCTGATGTTTTTGAACAAGATATTGCACAATCTTTACCTAAAATATTTACTAAAGCTGTTCAAAATCAAAAATTTCAACCACCACTTTCAGCTGGTAAAAAAGAAAAGGATGTTCCGTTAAACAAATTAATTTCAGACAACGCTCTACAATCAGTTAAGGGTCAGTTTTTTGAAGCTTTTATTAGAAGAGCTGTTGGGTCTGAAATAAAGAAAAGTAATGGGGTAGATGATTTTTTTGATTTTAAAGAAGGAGATAGTGCAGGATTTAAAGCTCTTTTTGGGTCTTCTATTTTCCCAAATGAATTTAAAATTAACAATAAACCACATAATATAATTTCTGTATATAGCAAAGCTATAAAAGAAAAAAAACCACCATTAAAAATACAAAAAAAAGCATCTGGTGGAGGTATTTCGGGTTCTGATACCGTTCCCGCTTTACTTACCCCGGGCGAATTTGTGATTAACAAAGGTGCTGCTAGTAAAATCGGTGCTGGTAATTTGAACAAGATGAATAAAGGTGGCGTTGCTGGTTTTGCTAAGGGTGGATTTGTTGGTGGAGTACAAAGATTGAAGAATGGTGGTGAAGCTGGGTTTGGAGGTAGAGCTATAGCTGCAAGTCTTATTATTCCCACAGTTGCTCAATCATTACTTCAGTTTGGTGATAAGTCCATAGAGGCTTCTGACAGGTTAGCTAAAACCACTATAGGTTTAGAAAGATTATCTGCTTCCGCTACTCAACTAACATTTTTATTCCTTGGGTTTCAAGCTGCTAATAATAAATTAAAAGAGTGGGGTCAGAATCTTGATAAGTCTTCTAATAAATTAGAGAAGGTTACAAATAAAGCTAAAGATAGTGTTATTAATAGTTCTATAGAAAGAGATAATCTTAAACAATCTGTTGAAGGAAGACAATCTAAAGTAATTAAGTTGGATCAAGATCAAACTAGATTTAAGGGATCTGTAGACGCAGCTGCTAAAAATGTAGAGACCAAAAAAGCTGAACAAATTGCTGCACGTGATAAATTTGTACGTGCTAATCAATTAAAAAGAAGTGGAGCAACTGCTAATCGTGCTGGTCAAACTATAGGGATCGATGATACAATAGCTCGAAAGAAATTAAGACAGACAACAAATGAATTAATAAAAGCTATTAAAGTAGAAAATCAAGTTAAAAAACAATCAAAAGTCAATCTAGATAAACTTGCTAGATCAACCAAAAGACTAACAACATTTAGAAGTAGGGCTAATGATGCTACCAAAAAGGCTGCTATCGCAGAACAAAGATTAGCCTTGTTAAGGAAAAAAACTTCTGGCATTAGGGGTTTGGGTAGAGGTGTTGCTAGAGCTGGAGCGGGTGCCGCAAGAGCTGCTGCTGGTCCTTTAGCCGCTTTAACAGCTACGTCTTTAATAGCACAACAAATCGGTGGAGCATTTAGTGAGTTCGCAGGAAGAAAAAGAGATATAGCAGAATCTAAAGGTGATGTCACAGGGGTAGCTAAAGCCACAAGGGCTCAAGGGGCTATTGATCTCACAACTTCTCTCTTTACTCCTTCTGGTATTGCACAGGCTTTATTTGATGATGATTTTGTTAAGGATGCTGTAGAAGGTGCTAATAGGAAAGCTGCTGAGGCAGCAACGTCTACAGCAGCTACGGGTATATCATCCAGTTTCACAAAATTTGAAGAGGGTGATAGAAAAGACTTAAAAGCATTAGAAAGTGAGCAGGCTCTTACTACCTCAAAAGCATTAGCGGAACTTGGTAATGTTTCAGATGAGGTTAGGCAAAATAGTTTATCAACAATGCAGAAATCCCTCGCTCCTACAGCTGAGTTATTTGGTAGAACCAGCAAGAGTTCTGCGGAATTAGAAGCGTCAATTAGGAATTTATCAGGTGGTTCTAAAGAATTACTTGACCCCCTTCTTAAACTTGCTAAAGCAGCAAGAGCTGCTGCTGCTGCACAAGAAGCACGTGGTAAACTTGAGTTAGATTCGCTTAAAATAACTTCAACCGTTAAGCGTGCCGAAACTGCTAGAGATAACAGAATAGCTGGATTTGAAACTGGTTCTTCACCATTGGAAGCCAATCTTAATACTTTACAAACATCGCTATCTACCCTTGGTAGTTCTGCACCTGGCAATAGAGCTATAGAAGGTATTTCCAGACAGCTTCAAAGCAGGGGTGTAGATGTTAGCGAGGGTAGTTTGGTTGGAAGGCAAATTGATAATGCTAGCAGTGCTAACGCATTTAACGAACAGTTTAATGATTTAGTAAATAATAATGATTTTCTTCAAGGTGATCAGAAAGAAGATTTTTTAAGAGAACTTACGATATTAGCTGAAAATTCTGAAAGTGATGTTGTTAACACCAGTGTTCTTGATGCTATTGGAAATTTAAGGGAATCAAGTCAAGGTGGCAGGTTAAAAGCTGATGAATTAAGCGGTATTGGACAAACAATTCTTGATGCTTCACAAAGTGTTATTGGACCGCTTGTTTTACTTAGTCAAGCAGAGATTGCTCATCTTAAGGTTATTAATGAATTAACAAGAAAAAGACGTACTGTTGAATTAGAATATATAGCTACTCAACAAAAATCTATAAATACACAGATTGAAGCTTCAAAGATAATTTCGCAGTTTGGTGGTGGAAAATTTTCATCTCAAAATGAGCTTGGTGCAAGAGCTTCTCAATTCAATTTGCGTGCCCGAGATGCTGGCGTTGGTGGCTTGGGGTCTGGAACAGCGTCAGACATTGGTCGCGTAGGATCTGGTATTGCACGACGTTTTCAAGAGTTACAAATTAGTGCTACAAGGGGTGGATTAGCGGGCACTGGTGGGCTTGGTGTGGACGAAGACAGGCGAAAAGAATTACAGACAGCAAACCAGTCTTTAATACTATTTACTAAACAAAGGATTGACTTACTTAAGAAAGAAGTTGATATTGTTAAACAAAAGAATGCTCTTGAAAAGTCAAGTATTGAGAGTTTACTTAGTGGTGATATTGAAGGGTTCTTTAAACAACAGGGGGCTGCTGGTGCAGCAAGTGCTCTTAGATCTGGCGACACTTCCGCACTGAGGGCGTTTAGTGCTACAGATATTGCGGGTGGTCTTCAAAGTATTAAAGAACAGTTAGATGCTACTGGTGGCGATAGACAGGGCTTCGAAAGAGCAGCTTCAAGTGTGCTTGGAGGGTTTGGGTTAAGTGGTAGATCTGCACAGGTGTTTGCTGATACCACTCCAGAAATAGAAAACTTTAATAGACAAATTCGTGATTCCGCTGAACAGTTGGGGAGACAGGCTGGTATAGCTGCTGAATTGCAAAGCATGACTGTTAGTACGGCTCAGGTTATTATTGATGCTACAAATGTAGAATTTAGAAACGCACAAGCAAGAGGTGGTGTTGGACAACCTGTGCCACTTGAAAATCAAATGGTGTCACAGCTTAATGATTTTACAGATAAAGCCGCTGCAATTGCTGGTGCATTACAAAACTCGTCGGTTAAATTTAGTGTTCCAGAAGGAATAAAAGTTTTCTTAGAAGGAGCAGACTTCTTGAACATTAGTGAAAAACTGAAACCCTTTGTTAATGATCTTATAGGGGCGTATGTGAAAAATCTTAGCTTAGACCCAGGTGGTCAGCCAAAACAAAACTTTGGTGTAGTCCCTAAATAAGGAATATAAGTGTCTCTGTTACCATCCCTGGAATGCCTGTGTATAAAAGCTAACAGTAGTAACGTTGCCTGTGTTGGCATAGTTTCTGCAAAGATCTCTGCTTCCCCAAGTTTAGTAACAGCTACACTTTCCAGCACAGCTACTTTAGCCACACAGTTTACTAAGTATCAAACGTCACCAGTAAGTTTAGATGGTCAGGCTTCTATAGCAGCAGTGTTAAGTGCTGCACCAACTTTAATTTCTTCAACACTTACTATAAACGGAGGTATAAGTCCAGGTTTAACAACCGACTATACTATAAACGGTTCATTTAACGGTTCTGGCACATTTAGATCTACGTACACAGATAAATTTGCTGGAGACTTTGGAGACTTTGAATGTGTTCAAAAACTATATCCAATCGCTGACATTCCTATTGTTTCGAGTCTCGGTAATTTCGTTGGCCCTCATAATGAGAGCAGTGGATTATTTTCGTTTATTGACGAAGGTGTCTTCACGGGTGACTATGATAAAAAGTTTGGTGATAGTATTCTTATTGCCGATGATAAAAACACATTTATCCATCCTTCTGCTGTTCACACTGATGGTGAGTTTGAGTATAAGTGTGAAGTCACTACACCTATTATACGTCCAGATGAAACAAGATTAAGACTGCGTGCTTCAGCACCAATTAGTAACTATGAGGCTGGAATACCTCCTAGATATACAATTCAAGATATTAAATTTGAAGATCCTAATGGTATATTAATAGTTCAGTATGAAGATATAGTATTACGTGGTGACGCTAATCATTATGATATTACCTATATTAATTTTACCACTTATTCATCAAAAGCATTAACTAATAATACTATTGATATTTATGACTGGCAAACGGGCTTTCCTTCTTTACACGAGGGTAGTGGATATACCTTATACTTCAAAGTAAAAGCTGAAGCGTTAGATGATGCGTTTGATGCAGGGTTCTCAACAGCTTTCGAAGAAAACTATATTATACCAATAACCACAGCGAGTGGTAGTGATTACTTTGCATTAGGTTCCCCTTTATCAACCAACAGTCAAGGTTTCTTAAACCCAACAAACTCTATTAAGATATCTGCATTCGAGATATGTAATAGTGGCGGATGGGGTCCAAGTATAGCTAACGCTGTTAACTTATATGCAGAAGTTCAGACTACGGGTAATAGAATAGAGCGTGAAATTAGGCCGTCATTTATGCCAACGGTAGATTTCGATACGGGTATTTGGCCGACCGTAAGTAGTGTTTGGTATGCCAATGGTAATCCTGAATATTCTAATACAACCCCTTCTGGGTCAAAGAGATTAATTAGTCACCTTAACAACCCTAGTGACAATTTTTATATTACATTGAACACCGTAGATCCTATTTTGGATTCTGGTAAGCTTATAGTGAGAATGTCACATGGTACAGGGGATCTGTATGAAATTACCCCTGGGGCATTTGATACTGGTTTTGATGGAGAAATATTAGGAACATGTGTAAAACAGGGGGCATTTGACAGAGAACAAAAAAATCCCGACAATGCTAATGACGGTTTCTTTGTAATAGATTGTGTTAAACTTAGAGTTAAGGCTAAAAAAGCTGTTGGTACTCGTGACTATGTATTAGATGTGGTGGGTTATAGTGATGACTGCCTGTTAAATCTTACCAGTTCTGTAGGTGGTTTCTTACAAAATGTATCTGGTATTGGTGATTATCCTGTGTCATCTGGATTTCTAGGTAATGATGATCTCGGTCTTAGTTCTGTATCTATGTCAGAACACGAGAATTATTTTGAAACTAGCGGAAACAATGACGGTGGTGATCACTATTCTATAGTACAAACTCCTATTGTTAGTGGTACAGATTATGAGTGGTATGAAGTACCCCTTAAGATATACGACGACACAGTAACGCTCGGTCAGTCTCGCAATTATACAATGAGTTCTCTCTTTGAGCGTTTGTATGTTGACATTTACCCATTACCAAGTGGTGCTAGTTTTTCTGATCTACACCTGTTAGTAAGATATCCCCCACAAAACGCTCTTAGTTTTATCACACAGGGCGGTGAGTGTGTTGGAAAAATTGCTGACGGTAGATCCGAAGGTAAGATATACCCAACATCACGCCAAGCCAACGATGATATTATTAATGCTGGATCTGGTTATGGACCACTTTCGACCATCTCTGATATTCCACACGCTTACACAACCCCGAACACTATCAAGTCTAATTACTCAAGACGTTGGCGTGGAATGGAAGGAACTACACAGGGACCATTTGATCCTGATGAATTCTCTTTCTCATTTTATAATCCACATCTTGATTTTCCATACTTATCTGGTTTTTGGGACTTTAATATTAACAGCCCAAATGGTTTTATTATTGATAATACTACTTTAAAAATAGGGTCACAAGCATTATTACCAGTAGATAATTCTTTAACACCTTTTGATGGTGTGTTATTATTCCAGAGTGCAAATTACAATGCTACTGTACCTATAAACGAAGCTTTGAACGAAACGAGATTGCATAATTTTGGTTGGAGATTTAAAAATAGTGATATATTTGATTATTATTTACCTGGATATAGCGGGTTGTATCAAACTATAGATTGGACATCTTTATCTAGCGGAGTTGTTAATTTTCAATCTCACGAATTATATGGTAAAATTGCTGATGCCTTTTCAGATGCTATGAGAGTAGGCCCCGTATACACATCCGGTGATTGGAATTATGGTTTAGGTAGTGATGTTGGAACCTATAAAAGAAATAAAATTATATCTAATTATACTCCTCGTCCAGAAGATGGATTTGGTATTTATACAAGGTTTTCTCCAGATGTACATATGTCCGGCGTTGGGTATGGATTAGTTTCAGGAGAAGTATATAATTTATGGGATACTGGGGTTCTATATTGTAAATGGGATACGGGAAAACCGTTAGAATTTGCTCTTAGTTACAGCGGTGGTTATTTGCGTGGATTGGCAAGGGATACAACTGGAACAATTCACGAGGTAATGGACAACATTCCTTATTCTGGTTATCAATATCCACTAGGTGTTATTTTAACCTATAACGATCAAAACTCTAGTGGATTAAAACTTTATACTGATAATGAGTTTGAACCGAACTGGAATACATTACGGGCAAGTTCTGTTGCACCATTTACTTTAGCATCTGGAATTAGTTCGTTTACAATAGGAGAATGTACTGGTTCTGGCGGTGGTGAACTCAATGGATTCAGAATGTTTCTAACAGAATTTGGAATAACTCATTCTGGTAATATAGTATATGAAAATGCTGATGCTAGTAAACAAGAGGTTACAGCACAAACATTCCTTGAGAACAACCGGGTTTATTGGTGGGATGAGGGTGAAGCAAATACTAATGACGCTTATACACTTTGGAATAACGTTGATGAAGATACTCAAACCGATTGGCAACTGGGTGCATTTAAATACTGCCCATTTAGTCCAGCGTTTGATCAGTTACAGCTTAGAACTGGGCGAGACTTAATTAACTTTAATCTTGTTCACGACGGGTCGGGATATATACAGAGAACCGATCTGGCATTACCATCAACAATTGATAGTGACGTTGCTTACCACACGCAAATAGAAAATGATTTCTTACGGTTTAATTTAAGCGACACCACAAGTAATTTCCATTCTGCACACAGAAGGATTACTAAAGACTTACCTCGCGGCTACAAGTTCTCTGAACGTGCATTGGTCGTAGAAACTATTCTTGAACACCAAACTCCAAGCCAGATTATTTGGAGTGGTGGTCAGGTCGGGCCTAAGTTGATTGTTAGCCTCTACACTAAGAATCAGGAACCGTATTGGGTTCCAGATGAACCGAACTGGGGATTGATTAATAGAGATATTCACTACCTCGAACCCTCAAGTTGTATAACCAGGGTTGATAGTAAATTTACATATAGTAGTTATTGTGATAAGTCAGAGAAATGGGCTTGGTTCCCAAGAGAACCGCACCTAGATGAGTTTACAGAGAAATTTTATTCACAAGACGTGGATGATATGTTCTTACAATACGACCTCGTTTATCCATCTGGGCGAGCGTTTGAATCAAGGATAGATATTCACACCGCCCACGTTCGTATGGATGACGCCCTTGTAAATTGCACAGACACCTCTGGTGTAATGAATATTATGACCAGTGGCGGAAATGTTGTGGATGAGAATCTTAACCTGATGCTGGAAAACTACGCACCCAGCACTAGTGGTGAATTAAACTTATTCACTATATATGACCCAATTCAAATTGAAGATTCGGGATTAATACTCTATACCAGCGGTGCCTTAGTTGTTCCAACTGAACTTAATCTGTTTACTAAAAACAGCTTTACACTTTCAGAGTCTGGATTCTACCTGTTTACTTCGGGTAGGAATATTCTTAGTGCTGATTTACCATTAACCGCTTTTAATACTTATACCAGTTTTGTGCCGGGACCTGGAACCCTTCCGTTATATGCATTTGGAAGCACGGTTGACACAACGGGCGTTCAGGTTAATATGCCAATCTTTATGTTAAATGAACATCAAACTAACCCCACTGGAAACTCTGGTGTTTTAAGGTTGAAAACCGTTGGTAGTTCAGCTTTGTTTTCAAGATATAGACGTGAAGAATTACCACTTACAGTATTTAATAATGATACTATAATATCAGGTGAATTAAATCTTACTTTATATGCTGATAATTTTGATACTGTTATATCTACTGGAAGTATGAATCTTTATAATGCTAATTATGGGGGTGGAGGTGCCGGTAATGGTTCTGATTATCTGAGATGGTTTAATTATAATTATGGAACTGGTATTGAGCTTGATGACAACCCGTATGCCTCTAAAGCTGCTGACGATGAAATTCGCGGTGTAGACCTGATAGGTTATGGGGCTTGTGACGGTGATAGTCCAGATAAAGCTATAGATTCAGCTGTTATTACAGATGGTATAGTGTGGCGAGAAGAAACCTGTAATGAAGGTGGTATCTTTAGAGCAGAGGACACCTATACAAACCTCTCTGTGGGCTACAGTGGTGACTACTACGATATAAGAAAATATGAGGGTCTTATCCCTCATACCCCTTATTTCGCGACGTTACGTGTGACCACAGGTACCACACAATCGATACCAGTACCAAACGACTGGGAAGAGTGGGAGTATGGTACAAATACTACGATAGCATTCTCTGGTATAAAATTAATTGCTGATGATCCTCATATAACAACTCCTTCTGGCAGAAACGCTTTCGACAAATATGGTAGTGCTGTAGCTATTAAGGGCGATTTAATGGCTGTTGGCTCACCAAAAATGGAGATTCCAGATATCTCTGGTCAAGCCATTCAGGGTGCTGGTAGTGTATTCCTTTACAGAAGGGGTACAGACGTTCCTGGTGAAAAGGCCGACTGGGAAATTGAAGATCAGTTGATACTCCCAAGTGGTTACAGAAGAGATTACGTAAGCCATGTAATAGACAATTTACTGTGTTATCCTGATACTACCAATCCGCAGTTCTGTATTTCTGGTCAAAAATGGAACATCGGGCAAGAAGGTAGGGAGTTTGGGCACTCTGTAGGTATTGGGGTAAGTGGAACAAATGAAACCGTTGTTATTGGTGCTCCCGGTGCCCAGTGGAATCGCACATTTGATAATGTTGTGGTCTCTGGTATTCCAATCTGCATGATGGTGTTTACTGATAAATTTACTTACAATGAAGAAGAACTGGGTAGAATAGCTAACGTTGCAAGAAAATCAGATGTTTTATATAAATATTTCTCAGCACCGTGGAACGCAGGTGGAGCAGAGTTTCATCCAAGGTTAGACATCAAACTTCTTGTTTACCAATTAACGCTTTATAACCAAACCAAGCCGATTATTCCAGATACATTAGATTGGTTCTCTCATACATATCTCGATAGATTAGATGATATTAACCTTAAAGGTGTAGGACAACAGGTTATTTCCAATGGTATGCTTAGTGGGATTAAGGATTCATTCCTTGATATGTTCCCCAATAACACCTCATTGTTACATAGCAATGTGCCACCAATTGTTGGAATATTTAAAGATAATTCTGCATCTACAGTGTTTACAACTTCATTTGAAAAACCACTTAATGAATTTATATCTTTCTATGAAGAATATTCTTTTGAAAGTGGTGTTATAGATCCTGAGGTACCAGAACCAGTTAGTGGGTATATAAACACCGTCAATGCCCCCTCTGAAACATTCTTAACATCTACTATTGATTTACTTAATACAACGCTTTCTACTGGAAATCTTATATTTGACGATGCACTTAAATTTATAACAAGTGGAGTTGGACAACAATGGGCTAATAATAACGCTTATGACTTCCAAATCCCCGCCCCTTCAGGTGGTAGAGTTTATGTGTTCGAAAAAGAAAGTGGTGTATTCAACCTTGTTCAAGAGATAAAATCGGCTTCAGAAGTTAGACTTGGTGGTGGATTTAACGGTGGCGATTCTGAAACCAGCTTTATTGGATATGGAACACAGGTTAACAATCGGTTTGGTCACTCTGTATCTATTAGTGACAACAGAGAGATTATAGCAATTGGATCTCCATACACAAGCACTGCGTGTGAAATTTATGAAAGGAACGGTTCAGAAAACACACGTATGTATAACGGTCTTCGAGGTTGGTTAGTAGCTAAAGGTAAAACTACTGCAACAACTCGTTATGATAGTTTACTATCTGCTTCTGGTTCTTCCATTGCACAGTTAACCGTTTACGATGAACTTACACAGGGAGATAAATTCTTACTTAGATCTGATGAATCATACTGGGGTGATAATAATACAATTCAGCTTTATAAGAATATTTACACATATGGTTATGGTAATATTCCATACCAAGGAACATGGGAATTTATTCCAGATGAATTTGCTGGAACCTCTAGGCTGGGATATAGCACGGCGGTTTCCGAAGATGGTAATATTGTAGCGTTTGGTGCTCCTACCGACTCCTTTAATGAGTTCGATGACACCAATGTTTGGTATAAGAATGAGAATACCTGGGCTTCTTACACTAATGCCGGTGCTGTTAGAGTGTTTGAGTCACGTAGGTATTATCCACACAATAGTGTAATTGAATTTTATAAGTTTGGTAATCTTGATAGAACTATGCATCCAGACTTAGTCTCCGCTGGTTTTTATGACCAAATGGGTTTATACTTTCAGCCCGACGATATTCCTTTCTATAGAACTGAATTTTCTGAATTAGAAATTCCTGAATCAGGAGGTTTAGCATTCATCATTACACCAGAAGTTGATGCTGCTAGTGATGAAATTATAGATAATATTAAAACGTGGCTTGCTAAGGGTGATAGAACTTTGGTCTTAGTTGGTAATGACCCCGTGTGGGAAGAAAACGGGCTGTATAAAGGTTCTAACGATATTGTAAATAAGATTCTTAAAAAACTTGGCTCTAGAATGAGGATTCATCCGGCCAGGAATGAGTATGAATCTCTTCCTCAGTGTGTTGATGAAGATCTTGTTGCTGCTGACAGATATAACGTTGTTAGGGCGAAAGCACCAGCTTATGGCCACTCCTCTTCTATTAGTACTGGTTCCGTGTTCGCAAGCGGTGTTGGTGATATTAGAATAGATCTTTCTGATCTTGGTCGCGAAAATATGAATTCACCGTCACCTTGTAACGATATCAATCCAAGATGTGAGATGCCACTTAAGCATGATGGAGATCTTCGTGCTCAGTGGAATGCCGAATGTACAAAAACCGTTGGTAACCAAATTATAACCGTTAGGTATAAAGAAAATTGGCCTAGACTATATGGGAACTCTAATCCTTCTGAAAAATGTGATAATCCACCACCACCTTCTATTAATAGACCTGGTGAAGATATTAGACCACTCCTTACGGCTGCTGAATACATTCCCGGATATTCTTATGTGATACCTGCTTATACCGTTATAGATACTACTTATAAAGATATCTTTGAAACAACGATATACGAAAGTAGTAGTAAAAGGTATTTCTTTGGAAGTGATCATGAAGAACCAGCAGCTTTCCATATTCAAACAGATGCTAATTTTGACCTTGGCGTGTCAGGTGTATTTGAATCATTCAATTTGGGTACATTCTTTGACCCCGATCCTAGTAACGGTGGTAGAGATGGAATTATTCAAGCTACGGGAGAACCTATTGGTCAACCATTAGAAATATTATCTAGACAAGTATCTGATGTTAGCGTATTGGCTACAGAAGAAACGTACTTTAACGGTGTTAACCCGACAACATCTAAGGTGCATCTTTTTGCCTCACTGCTTCCAGAAAGTGATATTAGCCTTTCATATGTTGATGTTCCATTTGGTGACCGTGGTTCCAATAATTTTCCTGATAAAACCATACTGTTTTGGAACAATCTTGTTAAACAAACTTGTGGAGACCCTGGCGAACTTCACCAACTTGGTGGTTGGACTGGTAACGAATCATTTACAGATGCTTACGCATCATCTAAAATTGTTCAAGCTATTGAGAGTTTTGGTCAATCTGTTAGAGAGGGTATTGACTATGATTCATTTAATATTATACATCTTGCTAATGTTATTTGGATAGCAAATCCTCAGGGTCTACCATCTGCCGCTCAGATATCACAAATTCAAACTTGGTTAAATGGTGGTGATAGAAGATTAGTAATCACTTACACTAATGATCAAGAAGTGGCAGAGAACGTTGCTTATATTTGCGACCAATTAAATCTTAACAGTAAGCCGTTGTTTTCAACAAGTCAAAATCAAGGTGAATATTTAGTTCAATCATCTAGAGTACTTCAAGATGATAGGAATACTGGATCTGCTCAAAATCTTGGTAGCTCAGATACTATAACTGGTTGTCCAACTTATAACTTTGGACCATCCGCAGGTAGTTCCCAGAATACATCTGTACCCGTAGTTAAAGTTAGACCTGGAAGTATTAGTAGTGATGAAAACACTTATCTTTATATCCCAATTAAAACTGGGGATAATACTACAGATCTTATTTATTATAATGACCCCCTGTTTGAAACTTATCCGTTCACGCCTGCTGATAAATGGAGAATAGACGCTGAATCCACAGGAAGCTTTGCTGTTGAAGAAGGTTCTGGTTACAGAATATTTGCTAACTGGGTTTCCGAGGGAATTAATGAAAAATATGCCATAAGATTTAGTATGGGTAGAGTAATCACAGAAGAGCCGGTGGAGAACGGAGATGCTGTAGGCTGGTTCGATGGATTTTCATTAAACACTACACCTACATACTCTATAACACAAGGTTTTATTGACGTTCAAATACCCACCGGTGTAACCAGTTTGGAATTTGAATTCAACACAGCTGGTCATAATGATATTGAATTGGGTGAAGATGAAGGTGTTCCGGCTACACCAAGATTAATATCCGTTTCCGGAAACTTATTACCAATTGAATTTACCACTATTACAACAACAACACCTGTAACAACTAAAATTGGGGTTGAAGTAATACAAACCGAAAGATTAATTCCAGCACAAACCATTACGGTTGCTGGTTACACTAGACCAATTAAAACTTTAAATGATAAGTATTGTTCTGTTAATTGTAATAAGGGTGGGCAATTAATAGAAGATGGACCGGTTGTTGTTGCCGAAGAGGAAGAAAACTTCTCTGCTGGAACGGCAGGTGCTAACCGTTCTAAGATTGTTGTTATATCTGATCCAACTATTATTCAAGGTCAATGTCCTCACTATAGGAATGATTCCCTTAGGGAAAACCAAGCGTTTATTCGTAGTTTATATCCCACTAGTCCATTCGAGTTTTCTACAAATAAGGGTGAACGTAGGTTTGAACAAACTCAGAAACTTGTTAGTCCTGAACGTGGAAGTCCCGCTAAACTATTCGGTGTTACTTCTAACGCTGGTCTAGTGCAAAGATTTGGTTTAGCTGGCGTTGCAGGAAGTCTTGGTAATTATACTGACCAAGAAAGTTCGACGAACCCACTCGATATTTCAAGGCCAGTAAACCCAATTGGTGGGGAGGCTATTAAAACTGCAATACAAAGCTTTGCTGATAATATTATACCAGACTACGGGGTGTATCCTAAGTTTAGTGGTGTTATAGATGGTGTTGAATATATAGATGCCGGTCGTGGTGGTGGTATTCCTTCAATACTAAGACTTACGGGACATGACTATCTTGATCTAGATGTATATATGTCTGGATATCCAGGTGACCTATTTGGATATTCAGTTGGTATACATGAGAATAAACTTGTGGTTGGATCACCATTTAATGCTTATGACGGTGAAACGGTTACCCCTTGGGATAAAATTGAAGTAAGTGGTGCCAGTGGGTTACAGGTTAATGGTAATGGTGGTGCTGGAGCTGTGTTCTATTATGAAAAAACTGGTAGTGGTGTAAATGCTGAATCTTCACTTCTGAATTGGGAATTTAAAAATAAGATTAAACCTAGCAGTATTAATGTTGGTATTGATAATGCAACAACTAGTGATGTTACAAACCGAAGGGGTATGCATAACCTTAATGGTAGTTTTGTTATAAACTTTGCTCTATTAACAGATCAGTTTGGTCACTCCGTCGCTATTGATCAAGACATGCTTGCTATTGGTGCTCCGAACCATGATTTTGAAACTATACATAATCATATTTATAGTGGTAACGCAGCGTTTATAAGAAAAGAGTTTACATGTGCCTTTGATATTCCTAAACATGTGTTTTATGATTTAGGTAGTTCTGGCGTGAGATATGGTCAATTTGGTGGTGCTAGTGGCACGTTTGTTATGAATAATGGTGCAGTGTTCACATATAGACATCAAATGACAAACTGGCAAAATAGAACAAAAGAGTGGGTTTATGCAGAAAAGAAAACTGCACAAGGCTACAGTGATAGAAATACAGATTTATCAATAGTAAGCGGTACTGAAAATGATAAATTTGGAACAGCGGTGGCAATTGATATGCCTAGACGTGGTGATGGTGATTATACAATGATTGTTGGTTCTCCATTTCATAAATATGCCACAAGTGGAACTCATGGGGATCAGCCATTAGAACATGCTGGTGCAGCATATACATATGACGCAATGTTAAGAGAGCAGGTAGACAGCACTCCTAATTCTGGAAACTGGATAAGAGCAGATGTGTTTGGGGATAGATCAACCAATGATGCAAATAGACTCACACTTAAGGTGTATCAAAACACTGAAGGAGAACCTATAAGTTATGAAGCTAGTGGTATAATATTCTCTAATATTAATGGTGATATATTCCTTGAGGCTTCTGGGATAGATCTTGCCACTAAGAGCTACGTGGCACATAGACCTTATGTAGAATCTGTAATAGGGGAAATATTAGGGGGAACCCCAACATCTGGTAGTATGATTATGTTTACCTCTGGAACACCCGTACCAAAAAGTGGTGAAATGAATCTTACCATGCTTGGTGCAGATACAGCAATTGTGTATAATAATGTAAATCTTTATACAACCGCTTGGAATCAAATAGAAGTTGGTAGTGGTACTGATCCGTTTAAAATGTATGTTTCTGGAGAAAACCCAACAGAAACATCTGGTATTATGAATCTTCACACCAGTGGAACAATTCAGACCACAGGTAATCTTGATTTAAGAGTTAGGGGTAGATAATGCCTATTAGAGTAAGATATCAAAATGACGGTAATCAAGAGTGTACCATCAGACCTACACCCCTTGTGTCTATTTCCACCAATATACTTAAAAACGGAGCTGGTGAACCCTTTGGGGTAACTTACGGTATTACTCTTACGGGCACTATTATTGCTGATTTAGGAACACCATACGCCAGAGAACACTCAGGAGTAGGAGATGCACGATATCCGGGCACTGAATTGTATAATTTTTATAGTACATCTTTAACATCTGTAGATTTTATTGGTCCTTATAGTACATTTGATAATGTAACATCGCATTTTGACCTAAATAGACCCCCTAAACAACAAATAGATGTAGATGAAGCTGCGACCGCTATTATTGGTAAGCAAAAGGCATTACGTGCTTTGTTTGCTCAAGATGGTCAGAGGATGGAAATCACCGACTTTAATTATGACAACCCCGCTGTTATTTGTTATCCAAGATTAGTAAATATTGACTTTCAAGAGGGAATTTATGTAGATACTTGTAATTTCACCATTACCTTAGAAGCCGATACGCTTCTTTATGGTCAGGGTGATGATGATAGTTTGATTGTTGATAATGAGGGAAGCTTTATAAGTACTGGAATTCACGCTGGAAGAACTGAAGACGAACTTATTAGCTCATTTAGTGGTGCGTTCATTAATGATTATGGTGAAACTTGGGCTATTGAGATTGATGAAGGTAGGGGTGAATCGAGTAGTATTCCGTATAGTTACAGAGTTTCTCATAACCTGAATGCAACGGGTAAGACACATTATGTACCAGGTGGTGCAAAACGTATCGCTTGGGAGGAAGCAAGAACGTTTGTCCAAAATAGATTAGCTAATAGTATTGGTGATTATCCTAATATAATGGGTCAAATTGGTAGCGGGACCGTTAACTTGGTTAATTCATACGGTGGCTTTAACCACGTCAGGACCGAACAGATTGGAGAATCAGATGGTACATACAGCGTAACGGAGAATTGGCTTATAGCTAGCGGTTCCGCCTATGAAAACTTCAATACTTCAACAACTACCTCAACATCAGAAGCATTTGTGGGAGTCAGTATAGATGGTAACATTAAAGGGTTGAGTCAGATATCGCCCAGTGGGTTTGGCTCTAATGAAACATCCGCTTATACGAACGCACTTAATAAATACAACGAGATTAGCAATAGCGGGGCGTTTGGGTTAACGAGTAATATATTTGCAAGGGCTAACAATCAGGTTGCTGTTCAGCTTAACTCTCAGCCATTAACCGTTACCGTTGGAACTAATGAGTTTAATGGAGAGGTTACTTACAATCTACAATTTAATAATCGTCCGACTAATATAATTTCGGGAGTTCTGTTCGAAGAGATCTCTATTAATGATACTTACCCAGGCGATATTTTTGCTGTCATTCCTGTACTAGGTAGATTAACCGGTCCCGTATTACAATATATTGGCGGAAGAACTGAGTATAGGAGAGATTTATCTATTAATTTACTTATGGACTACACTCGCATACCATATTCATCTGGAAGAAACCCTTTAATACTTAAAAAACCGAGTGTTATAGAGCCCACGGCGTCTCAGATTGGAGACTTGATTAGAGAATTAAGCCCAGCTGGTGAACCCGGTGTACGTAAATATTTTATTACTCCACCTCAAGAATCATGGAGTCCAAAAACTGGTAGTTATAATTTTAACCTTTCGTGGGTATATGAACTCGGAAATTAATAATGAGCCTAACACACGTACCATTAACTAATGAGCAAAAGGTTTTACCTCAAGGTGCTATACTACCCTCGGGCGAATCTAACTTTTATGATACAGCTCAGAACTTTGGAAATCATTCTGGGTCTGGTATTGATGTAAAATATACAGATACTGGTTCTGGAGTAATAGCAACTTATAGAACTACTGGTATAACACAAGA
>Ga0209402_10001927_pt1 | contig 21786 bp, 26 predicted proteins | sample ArcticOcean_MG_C_3_FD_187437 | JGI IMG/M metagenome (GOLD analysis project Ga0209402, IMG submission 187437) | Marine microbial communities from western Arctic Ocean - ArcticOcean_MG_CB8_126 (SPAdes) (version 2) | ecosystem: Environmental > Aquatic > Marine > Oceanic | place: Arctic Ocean... | reverse complement strand
TATGACCAGCGACGAGGCCGTCATAGAGGAAAAAGTAGAGGACCAAGACGATAAATACCAGATGCTGTTGAAGAAGATCAAGGAGCTAGAGGGCAAATAAAAAAGGGGGCATTTCTGCCCCCTCAAACCTCTAAGGTATGTGGATGAACTACGGATTAACCGTAATGCCTCACTGAACCCCGGTAGGTTTATTCATTTTTCTCCGTTTTGGCATTCCATTTTACCCAACCATTGTCAGGTAGCCAGTTGCCTTCGCCATCCTTTCGCTTGGGAAATAAACCACCTCCTGTCTTATTTGCTCCAAAGTTGAGACGAGCACCACACCCCTTGCATCTTAGCTCGTAGTAAAAGTTGTCATCCACGTTTCTGACGACAAATCTAACATCGTCTGATCCACACTTGCCGCAATTAAGTTCTTCGAAAACGTCTTGGAACTTGTTCACGTTCTCGAACAGGTCTCTTTGCGATTCTCCCTCTATTTCTGCGGAAATTCTGCCATTTTTAGTTGTATATGTGATTTTCACGACTGCCACTCCTCTATATAACCTAGAATTGAACTTGGGACATTGCCCGGCTCTCTCTGGTACTTATTCAGCACCTCGATGCCCTCACTTGCCTTCTTCTTCGTAATCCTCCCTTTAATCTTTAAAACCTCCACAAAGAGGTTCTTGGCATTGACATTTAATTGTTTAGACTTCACACTAATAAAGTTAGCTTGTGCATCACTCATTCTTGCTGAGTCTTCATACTCACCTCCTGTTTTGTCTGCACCCTGGGACTTACTGATATTTCTAACTATCTGAGCCGTGTTCTTTTTGGTGATCTCCTCAGCGGCCACAGAACGCAGTCTAAGGGCTTTTCTTAAAGCGCGAGCCTCTGCTCTCGTGCTAGCCGTAGCAACCGCGTAGGCACAGAAGGCATCGTCTGTGTTGCCCTCCCAGCAGTCTGCTACCTCACAGTAACACATACCGCTTTTAAACTCCACTTTGAACACCACAGTGGCTCTGCCGTGTGCATTGTCGTTAGCTGGAGGGAATACCTGTATAGGCCCACTGAATACAATTGGCCCAAGTACAAGTTCTGCCACACGCCGTAATCCTGCGGCCAGAGGCATACCGTCCATAAGCTCATTGTCTTGGAACAGTGACATTACGTGGTCGTTCCATTCCGGGTCTGTAATCTCTGGTACGGCCCCTACAACTACGTCTGTAGTGCCGTAATTGCCATCCATTGGAGATTCAAGTAAAGTTTCCTCATAAACCTCCTCCTCAAGCTCAACATCGCTAAACAAATCATTCATAATTCTACCTCAATGTACCTTTCTGACTCTGGTGGAAAATTAGTCTCAATATCACTCAAATGCTTCAATACAAGGTTTTTTAGATCCTCCTCATCTACAAGGGACAGCCGTGTTTTCAGGGCTTTTATCCTGATCATTACAAAGCCTTTAGACAGGATTAGGCCGTTCTTATCAAGGTCGGCCTTCATTTGTTTTCGTAGACGGTCATCTCCCCAGACGGGAAGGAAGTGAGAGGGACCATCTACCTCTATTATAGTCTTTACAGAGGGAATATACAGATCTATTTCGAGGTTTTTGTTAGGAATTAGGTCTTTTTTATGAAACTGTACCCTGTAGCCGCCATTTGAGACGGTTTTGACTACAAAGTTTTCGATTTTTGAACCCTCTGTCGATGCGCGGCGAATACCCTCTATGGCTAAAGCCTGCATTTCTTTTCTCTTATCTGGGGTCATGTTGGCCCATCGAACCTTAGAGTCCTCAACCCTTGCCTGTTTATCAGACTCGTCCATTTCGCCCCAGTAGCTTGACATAGATCTGCTAATGTTCAGCCTTTCCCCATGAGATCTCTCTCTGCCTTCTGTGGGGTGTTTAGATCTGCCGGTTTTGAGGGCAACCTTTTGGGCCGCACTCTTAGACTTTAGCTCCCTTCCGTGTTTTATAAGGATTCGCCGTATCTTGTTGGGATAGGTTTCTAACTCCTTTGCTATCTGGTATGTACTCATATCCTGGTCATCATACATTGAAATTACTTTTTGTTCTAAGTTAGTCATTTTTTACGGCCCCTATTATTTCTTCTACGTTGTTAACGGTTGAGTGGACTGGTTTGCCTGATACTCTAAATATATACTTAGCGTCTTCCTCTGTTTTTGCTAGAATAGGTACGCTCTTTGGTAGGGATATCAACTGGAAAACATCCTTATCGGCCTTATTGTAAAGATAGTACAACTTAAACTTATTTATCACATTGTTTGCTACAGAAGCGTTTGCCAGGGTCGTAGCGATCAACGCTCCCGTAAAGCACCAAATCTCCGTAGAGTTAAACAGGCCAAACTTAGGCTGTTCTGGATTAAAATCGGCGGCGTTGTAAAAGAGGCTAACATCTGAAGCCTCGTTGCTTTCCGTTAGTCTATTCAAGGACTGGTACAGGTCTACTGTTTCTGGATCGCCCTTGAGACTGTTTATGTAAAATCCAATGTTCATACGTTCTCCTTTTTTCTGTCTATAATTCTTTTGACTAATTGTTCTTTAAGGTTGACTCTAGGGGTCCATCCAAAAGATTTTAACTTTTTATTATCAGCCAGTGTATTCCTAGCTTCTCCTGGTCTGTTTTGAATATGTATATAGTCTGCATCCTTAGAGCCGATCATAAACGCTATATCCAAAACCGAATAATTGTGACCAGTACCGACATTAAATATCTCACCCAAGCAAGATTCATCTTCATGTAAAGCCATAAGTATATTAGCCTCTACAACATCTGAAACATGAACATAATCACGAGTCTGCACCCCGTCACCAACGACTGTCATTGGCTCACCATTCGCACATTGCCTTTGAAAAATACCAATTACCGGCGCATATTGCCCTTTTGTTGGTTGTCTCTCCCCGTATACATTAAAGTATCTAAATATAACAGTTTCTAGTCCATACAAGCTATAATACATTTTGCATAAATCTTCTCCGGCACATTTTGAAACTGAATATGGATTTAAACAATCTTTAGTCATGGTCTCTACGAGGGGTGGAGTATTCTTTAGCCCGTAGGCTGAAGAGGTTGATGAATAAATCACCCTTTTGACGTTGTGCTTTCTAGAAGCCTCTAGGATATTACATGTGCCAAGAACGTTTGTTTGGACTGCAAGTCTTGGATTTTCAATAGTCGGTTGTATTCTTGCTTCTGCCGCTAAATGAAATACATAATCAACATCTATAAACAGCCTTTCTATCAGATCGTAATCATTTATATCACACTTATAGTATGACGCACCATTATTATGATAGAACTGATCATGACAATCTGCCGATTGATTATCTATAACGATAACGTCAAAGTCTTTTTCTACAAGTGAATCAACAAGATTAGAACCTATAAATCCAGCACCGCCGGTTACTATTATTTTCATAATTCTATATGACGCCTTTCATTGTTTGTTTCCAAAACCATTCTATGGTACTGTTGAGACCAGTTTTTAAGTCTGTTGTAGCCTCGAACCCTAGCCTTTCTTTGGCTCTAGTTGTGTCTAAGCAGCGGCGAGGTTGTCCGTCAGGCTTAGTAGTATCGTATTCAATCTTTCCGTCGAACCCCATTCTGTCCGCTATAGCCTCTATTAGTTCACATATCTTTATCTCCTTGCCGGTTCCAATGTTTATTGGCTCTGGCCCAACATCCTTTTGTATTGCTAGCTTAATTGCCTCGGCACAGTCTGGAGCGTACAGAAACTCTCGTGATGCCTGACCGCTGCCCCATAGAACAATTTCTGTGTCTCCATTTTTTATAGCCTGGTGAACTTTTAGTATAAGGGCCGGTATTACGTGGCTAGATGTTAGATTAAAGTGGTCGTGTGGTCCGTACATATTAACGGGAACTAGATTAACACCATTAAAGTCGTATTGTTCGTGGTAAGCCTCTACGAGTCTCATGAGGGTTTTTTTAGCGATACCATAAGGAGCATTTGTTTCTTCTGGATATCCATTCCATAACTCTTCTTCTTTAAAAGGAACGGGTGTATGTTTTGGATACGCACAAACGGTTCCCAGCAAGATAAACTTTTTGACCCCTTCTGTTCTAGCCGCTTCTATTAAATTCGCCCCCATGATAAGATTTTCATACATAAACTTACCAGGGTTTTCTTTATTGGCAAGGATGCCACCAACGCTACCCGCAGCGTGTACGATTACATCGGGTCTAAAATGATCTAATGCTTCGTAGCAGGTTTTCTGGCGTCTCAAATCCCAAAAAGAGGATTGGATACCCTGTACTTCATAGTCTTGTTTCAGTACGGGGCTTAGATTTTGCCCTAGGAAACCAGTTGCTCCTGTTAGTAATATTTTCATTATTTATCCTATGACAATAGATATTGTTGTCCAAATGTTACAAGTTCAGGTGTTAAGTTTTTCAAGATATATCCTTTGTAATCTTTTATAAGTAACAATTCGTCAAATATATCCGCACCAATAGAAACGCCTTTCACCAATTCCTCACCAATTTTGGTGGGTTTTAAGTCTAGGTTATTAACCACCGGATCGTATTTATTGTTAAGATGATGTGCTGGCTGATTTAAATCTTTATATTCCCAATGCTTATACCATAGTTGTTTGAGTGCATAAAATTCCAAATTCATGGCCTGCAAATGCATAAGTCCAATTTCTTTTGATGTTACTTTGGGCAATCTGGTAGGTGCAGTTCTTGCGCAGTGAATATTCATATTTTGATATTGCTTGAACGAACCTGTATTGGGGATATGCATAACAAAACTTTTATAGTTCTCTACATACATGGGGTCTTGTCTGATATGATTAATATCATTAACGAAATTATACCAGTATGAGGCTACTTCATATTTTGTAAATATTTGTTCTAGAGATGGTCTAAGTTGCTCTGCGAAATTTACAGACAAAAACTCATCCGCATCTATTGCAATTACAAATTCTGCCCCAGAATCCCTGCTATATTCAAGCATCCTGTCTCTGCAATAAGTCTCATTGAACGGGCCTTCTAGATTATCATTTAAAATTGTTACTTTCGCATCTAGTTGATTTACTACTTCTACGCTTTCGTCTGTGGATCTGTCATCATAGAAAACCCACTCGTCTATTTCGTAGGTATTCCATATAGGAATCAAGTGTTTCAATATTACAGCTTCATTATTAAAAACAACATTAGCCTGAACCTTAGATACCATGTTCTCTCCTTTGTTTTTCTAAAATGAAATCCTCAATGGATTATGGCTACATTTATCAAAAAACTCTTGCCAGTAGTTGTAGGTCTTATAGTCGTTAGGCGTTCCCCAGCATATATAATTTTCTACCTCAAAAACCTTAACGGTTAGTCCTCTCTTTATATTTTGATTAATAACGTCGTCCACATAAAATTCTCCATTGGTTCTAACGTTCTCTTCGTAGTTTTTCTTAAGCCCTTCTAAAAAATATTTAGCCTTCCTAAAGTACATGGTCCCTATTATAGCATGTTCCTCTAGGGGGTTTTCTTTTGTGAACTTCTTGCAAGAGACACTAAGGATGTTATTATGTTGATCTACATCTAGCCAAGAGTACATATTAGGATTAATTTTGCTAGTTTGATTATTTCTAAAAGACCAAACAATAACGTCGTTGTCTTCATTTTTGACCAAGCTTAAATATTCATCAGCATCGTAGTGGACACCATTGTCACAGGCAGAGATCAGTATAGGGCTTTCGGGGTCTATTTCGCTAGAAACTATACCTATTTCACAAGTGCAGGCTTGCCCCTCAGTTACGTTGTCAATCGTTGTAATGTTTGCTTCGGGGTAATGATTATGAATAGTATCACTCAGTCCGTAGTGTTCTACATGTTCTTGTAGGCATATAAATGTTTCATTTTTTGACCTAGGTAAACATTCGACGGCCTTGACCACCATAGGTAACCCGTCTACTTCTATAAGAGGTTTGGGGGTCTTAAATCCTTCTTGTGTAAATCTATCACCCTTGCCCGCCATTGGAAGAACCAGTGTCGTGTTTTGTATTTCTTCCTCTTCCTTTACATGTGCGATGTTAGAAAAATATTTTGACCACCCTTTATATATCTCTAGGTCGTATGGAGTACCCCACTGAAGCATTTTGTCAATTTCAAAGATACGTATCTTATACCCATCTTCTACCAACAGGTTGTATACTAGACTAACGTAGTATTCTTCTTTCAGGCTTATGTCTAAGTCTATTAGTTTTTGAAAATAAGTTTTTACCAGAGCGCCGTTTTTAAAATAGTAAGTCCCATTTGAAGCAAACTCAGACATTTTATTGTCCGTAAATGGTTCTTTTTCTTTTATCTCTAACAGCACTCCGTCATCCTCTTTACAAAAGGCATAATTATCGGAACCAAGCATGTGTGGGTGAAACCCGGTATAGCATGGAATTGCACCGTCGAAACCTTCTACAGCATCCAAGAATCCGTTAAAATCCCAAACAGTACCATAATCACAATAACTGACAATAACTGGTCTCTCTTCGTCTATTTCATTAAACACTTGAGATACAGCATAAACTGGACCCTTCTTGTGTTTTGGTATAGTAATAATCTTACCTGTAGGACAATACCTTTTGAGCACACCCTCCATCTCAGTATTTTCTATGTGCTCCTGATTACATATGAATATGATATCAGCCACGCCGGGAAACATATCTATAACATGAGCTATAATTGGTTTTCCGTCAACTTCAATCAAAGGTTTTGGATCTACATAACCAGCATCCACAAACCTTTTACCAGACCCAGACATGGGGATAATTAGTTGTATTTTTTGTTCATTCATATCTGAATATTTTCACTTCATAAAAAGTTGGATCTATAACATATTTCCCTAAATCAGTAAATTTTAAGTTATATTTACTTTCGATGTCCTTATGGGCTTTAGCCTCTCCCACGCAATACTCGTCACACCCAGCTTGTAAATAAGCTCCCCAGTCATCATAAACAACTAAAGCTCCTTTAGCTATCAGGTCGTGTTCTATCAACCACTCCCAACATGTGATGGTAGAGGAATATGTATCACAGTCCATATGAACAAGTCCTGCCTGAGTGTTTCCAAATGATAAGGCGGTAGACTTACTAAGAGTTGAATCAAACCACCCTGGGATAATTTTTAAACCCTCCTTATTTAATAGTTCTGGATTAATCTGGCCTTCTACACTAAATTGTCCAGTTTGCCAAATCGAGTTTGCGTCTTCTTCTTCTACAGGAAGACCCACAAAAGAATCGAATCCAAAAAAGTTTAAAGTGAGTTTATGGCTTTTGTATAATTCATACCAATTCAACATAGAGCCTCCACCACAAACACCAAACTCTATGAAGATTTTATCTTCTAAGAAATTTCTATGCTGCTTTATTAAACTATCTCTACGTTCCGTATGGATTCTAATTATTTCGGGGATAGGGGTGGTCATAAAGTGTTCCGTTCTTAAAGGTAAAGGTTTGTAAAATCAGGTTCTATATGATACTCTATATGTGCTTGTTTAAATTTTAATGGTAATATTTTCACTTACAGTTTCGTTATCATACATAGTTTCTCATCTTTTGAAAAAACACAATTATCTATGTTACTATTTATGTAACTAATTTTCTCACTGCTAATAAAATTAGTACTAAAGGTTTTGTCGCAAAGTTTATACAGGTTGGTCTTATCAACAACATGTAGATCTTCTATAAAGTAAGTACCACCGCTTTCTAGCCGTGGGAAAAGACATCCTAAAGAAATTGTAATAGCGTCCTCTTGGTGACAGCCGTCGTCGATAATGAATTTAAATTTGTCTTTATCGCTTACATAGTTCTCTAGACCCCATTCGCTTTTTTGATCCACAATGTCGATGTGTACATTTTCCTTTTGCAGATGCCTACAGTCTACTATATCAATACCATAATATGTCGCGTTAGTAAAATACCTGTTCCAGGCTTTTACTGAAGCCCCTGGAAAGAATGGGCACCAAAGACCTATTTCTAAAATAGAGAGCTTGTCATCTCTATAAGGCTCCATGATCTGCTCATAGATTGCTGTATAATTGTGAGCAATATTATCGTTAGACCCTACATGTTGAAAAAAAGACCCCTTGTCTCCACCCTCCTGGTTAAAAATATCAGTTAATGTCTCTTTTTTCATGCTCTCACTCCCCCAGAAAAGTTTCTTATATGGTTAGGATAATCGGTACAAACTCCATAAATTTTATTGGTAAAATCAAAACTATCTAGGTCTTCCATCGTCATTAAAGGTATAACACAGGTAGTATCAAGGGCCAGGTCTAAGTCGTGTACCCACAAATGTTTGGGACTTACTATTGTATATGGGTCTGACGTGTGACAGAAATATCTAATGTCTCTATTGACTAGCTGTTGAGACGCTTGCAGATTCTTGCAGTGTACCCATAAATCCTGATTTCTACTAAGCAGCCATTGTAAGCCAACTTCATAATCTGGCGTGTCGTGCCCTAAAAGATACCTACCACTTACGTACCATAGATCAACCTCCACGTCGTATCCTGTACGTATAGCGTCGTCGATATATACAGGTTTGTTTTCTAACCTTGGAACGGGTCCATTTATATTTCCACGATGTGAGATTATTTTCATAGTTCTTCAATCCTAACGCTTCTATCTTCCACAAATTGATCATAGTAAGGTTTGTCGCATCTTACTTTATTAAATTTAGCGCCCCACCCTGTAAGTTGTTTGGTTGTAAGCTCCGTCCAGTCTATACCACTTCTGCTACCTCTTGCTGTCCAGTAAACAATAGTATTGCCCTCGTCGTATAATTTATTTATCTTTTCTATGTTTTGATAGTTTGGGACTGCGGTTTTGTAGTCCTTTTTGCCGTCGAGTGGGATTTCTTCGTTGTAAAAACAAATGGTCTCATCAATATCTACATAAATGATTTTCATAATAATTTCTTTCTGTGGGCTTCACCCTTGTGTTGCTCGACATCTTCGATCTCTTGCTTTGTTAGGAAGCAAGTGTCTCCCACTAGAGCCGCTCCTAAGAAAACCTCTGCTGCCTTTTCACATATCTCCGTCATAACTATAGCTTCTTGGGGCGAATTTGTACAGCAAATTATTCCATGATTTTTGAGTAAAAATAGATTTGGAAAAACTTTGTTGCGCTTTTTAAATTTACTAGTAGACTTTTCTATAGCCTTCATGAGTTCTATACCGGGAGTGGCATAGGGGACTACACAGGAAATAGGCCCATTAAAAACTACATGGTCAGGAAACAGCCTCTCTTCTGCAAAGCTATAAATAGCATCGGAGCATAGAATTTTTAAGGTATTGACTGGGTGTGTGTGGGCTATAAAACCGTAGTCAGAATTTGCATATATCCAAGCGTGAAAATCAGTTTCTATACTTGGTCTATTGTCACAACGAATCGGCCCGTCCTGAACTTTGCCACCCTGATCACACCTGACTATTGAATTATAGTCCATATTATTAAGCGATTTCCCACTTGCTTTAATCATGAAGCCATTACCGCTCCTTTGCGAAACGTTCCCCTCTGCCCCGACGACGAATCTAGACAGTTGTTTTCCCAGCGTAATTAATTTATTAGTCACACTTCGCTCCCAGCAAGTACAAAATGCACATTACTACGTACTCATATTTACACTCACAAATAAGCATTTCATGAAAACCCGGAATGCTCGATGGGGAAACGTCACGAGATTCTAAATCGCACAACTTGTACTTTAGTGTTATTATGTTATAGTTGTTATTGATGAAAACCCTTAAAGAGCGACCCAACCCTTTAACTGAATCCATATGTGGAATATTCTTATCGGTACAAAAGCTTACTATTAAATCTGATTCGTTTATGTAAGGCTTTATGAACAGTAGCCGATCTTTCTCCCTGGCTGTAATTTGATCAAGAGCCTGAGAAGTTGTGTATCCGCGTTTTCTAATGTCTCTAGCCGTTTTCCATTGTAATCTTAGGTCTTCGTCTGGATTCATGAACACTTTGAGGTCGTATAGACTATCATCACATTTGAATGTGTGCAACCCGCAGGCTATGATGTTTTTTGAGGGGTTTATAGTTTGTTTTTCTGTGAACTTCCCATCTTTGTGGTCATAATCTTCACGAAAAATAGACAGTCCTTTTTTCAATTGGTGAAAATCTTCACTCATTATATCTAGATGGTTAGCTTTAGGATTAAGCTGTGAAGTCTTTTTCCATTCTTCGTGTCCTCTTTCCCATTTATGATACCTATCACACTCTAGCACCATTGCATCCTCAAGGTTTTTTAGTAGCAGATTAGAAAGGGTGGTCTTACCGCTTCCAGAGTCTCCGCATATTGCGATTAGTCTGCGTTTACCTTCTGATGACATTACCTATTGACTCCTGGTTACTTTCTTTTAAAGTTAAGAGAACCTCTGAAAGTCTATCGTTAAATATCTCCCTATAGAAATGCTCATAATTATTCTGTACTTCTAAGGTAGTCTCTATTAGATCTTTGTAAGACGACCACACAATAAAATCTCCATACGGTATCTGTTCTTTCAGTGGGACATCTTCAGAAACGATGATTACACCGTTACATAGGGCTGGCAATACCCTAAGTTCTTCAAACGTGTGGTGATGATCGGTCTGATGTAGGTTTACTATTATTTTAGTTTTTTGGTAGACCTGTCTTAACGACTCTTTTGAGAAAACACCTGTTATATTCGATTGGTTCAGTCCTCTGGCTTTTGAAGCACTAACAAATTCACTTCTCCTGTCACTGCCATTCTCAGAAAACATGGTTATTGTATTTGTCTTTTGTGATTTGTCAAAGTCTAATTTTTCATATATGGTGGGGGCTATGTATCCGACCTTGCCAAGATACGTAGAAAAATCTCCAGTCGAGACATTTAATATATTAGGGATGCTGTACTCTATAATACCATCTAGAGCATTGAGGTAGTCATAGTTCGCTATCCTAATTAAGTATTTTCCATCTTCGTGGTCTACACGTCCAAACACAATATTATCTACGCTTCTTCCACCCTCCTTAACCAGCGTATGTTCATACTGAATGTCTAATTTAATTTCTTTATTGCTATTGTTGAAATCACACTGATAATTACCCAGCGTTATGTTTAGCTTCTCATTTGGATTATCGTGAAGCCACTTAGTAATTAGTCTAACGCAATATTGATAATATTCGTTGATATGAATATAGTGATTGGGGTTAAACCCTATGAAGCCTCCCCCGGCACTAATTATTTGCATTATAATCATTTCTATGCTTGTCAGCAGGTACATGGACAACCTTCTGGGCTTCATTGCTGTCTACGGTATTCTCTGTTTTCTGTTGAACCTTTTTAACAAAGTATGAAGTCGCACTATCGTATATGTTGACAGACCATGTATCGTAGTGTCTTATTGCTAGGTCTGCGGCGCTACCATCTATATCTCCACACTCTCTTTGTTCATTAAGTTCCCAAAGTATTCTAGCTAAGTATCGTTCTCCTGCACAGCTTTCCCACCTGTACAATACAACAATTTGCTTTAGATACCCGTACAGTTGCTCTAGCTTGCTGCTGGCGACTACGAAGTTGCTGCACCAACAGAAATTAATTTTATCTAAGTTATCATTTAACTTTAAAGTGTTGAGCACTTTATCGCAAACTTCTTTACATTCTCCATCTGCGTAAAAAGAATTCACCGGCAGGGCATACGTATTTGTCTGTTTAAGAGTGTTAAAATCATATTTATTCTTTAGGACGCAATTGTCTTGGGTGAAGACAAAGTATTCATATTGGTCTACTAGGTTGTTTTCAACTATATACCTTACGCCGACTTGGTATGCTCCCAATTCAAATTTTGACGTTATGTCATTATCTAAAAGAACTAGGTTGTCTAGTTGTTCGATTTCGCTAAATACGTCGTGTTTGTATACGGAATTATTGTCCACCACAACAGTCAGCGCTTCTGGGTAGAATTTTTGGATGTTACTGATATAATGCTTGAGATAGGATGGGTATCCCCTGAAGTACTTATGGGCTATTATGAAACACACCTTGTTACTATCCATTGCTATAATCCTTTTTAAATTTGTTTAGATTCATTTTCCAAATGGAGTTTAAACCGGGGTCCACCCGTTCAACATTTTCTTTATCAACCTCTAACGTTTTGTATTCCACTTGGGAGTTCCAACCGGCGACACCCGTATCATCGTATATTATGCGGAGAGTGTCTTTCTCCATATCTTGGATCTCTCCTGTCACCTTTTTGTTTTTAATCCTAACTCTCATATGCTTTTTGAATGGCCCATCTTCTACGTGTGACGTATCAGTAAAGTAATTTGTCTTGACCCCGCTGAAGCTATAAGAAAATCTTTTGTTTATGTCTAAGAAAAACGGAGACACTATAGGTGTTAACGTTGTGTCCTTGCGAGAAAATAAAGCGTTACACAGCCCGCCACCTATCGGTCCTATTATTTTTTTACAGCCCTTGAACATGTTAATTTTTTCTTCTGTTGACAATAGCTCGGTAAAAACCTCGGTATACCCCTTTGTCTTTAAAAAACCAACTAATTCATCTTCATTGACTAGCCGTCTTTTAATTGTATAGTTTGTACCCATATTTTCGTAGTTTTTATGCCTGTGAGATCTTCTGGAAACATATATCCTTGAAGGAAAACCGGTGTTAGTTTTAACCTTATTCCCCATTTCTTCATATAGAGCATATATTTCTTTTCTTGGTGGCAGATTAGAATCTATTTCATGAGTATAGGAGCTAGAGACATAAACTGTTTCGTATTCCGTTTCACTGTTTGCGACTAGTAGATCTTTTTCAGATATTTTTAGAAGATTTAGGAACTCTAACACAAATTTATTCAATTTGCTTTGATGTCTATTGGGTGTACTTATCAATAATTTTAACTCTGGGTGTTCTTTTTTTAGCTCTCTGTAGGTTATCAGGTACGGTAGGGTGTCATATATAAAGTGGTAGTAGTTATCTGTATTGTACACAAAGAAAAACACTGGAGTTTTTTCGTGATGGTTAATGATACCCCTCTGCAAAGACTCTATTTCTACTGCTTCGTCGGGCATAGACATTATTTTTTCTCTTATGGGGTTGTACGTTTCATTGTCTTCCCTAGAGAGGAGCCTTATGTTTGGGTAGTGTAAATTATTTTTGTATAGCTCTACCTTAGAAAGTTTGAATACCTTTACCTGCCTCCCATTTTCGTCCTTTTTGTACAGCAGTGTAGAATTCAGTTTGTCTAAGCTGTTGATTTTCATAACTTGTGTCTATTATTCCAGTAGAAAGATTCTACTGCGTGTTGTGGGGGTGTAGGCAAGTCACAAACTACCTGCCTGCCCATTATTCCATACATCTCTCCGTTTTCCTTGTCGATGCTATACTTTTGACTGAAAGCAAAATCGAAGTTAAATTTTGAATATTTAGCATTTACCTTGTCCATTCCGACTAGGCAGTTTTCATGATCAACATGGTTTTCTATGTCTGGCAAAGAAACGTCAAAAATACGCCCACCGGCTTTGCCTACTCTCCATTCGAAGTCTCCGTCTTCTTCTCCTATACTCAAAAACCTTTCATCGAACCAGCCTATTTTATCTACCATCATCCTGTCTAGAAGAGAGTGGCTCCAGCTTCTATTTATTTTGAAAAATCCCGAATCCATCTCTACAACTTTTTCTAATTCATCAAAAAATCTGGCACTTCTTATTGTTATGTCGTCATTCAGTAGCAATACCTTGTGATTACTAGCGTTTATCATAAGGTTATTCCACATCTTACAAAGACTCCTGAACGTCGGATACATTGTCACATGTGTGTTGCGTTTTTTAGACACAAAGCTTAGAAAATCGCTCCGAAACTGCTCGTCAAAGGTTTCATTATTTTCTCCATTTACGGAAACCATCACTTCAACGTCTGGTCTAAACTCTTTTATCTGGTTGACTAAAGGTTTAAACCACTTTTCAAATCTATATTTATAAGTTGTTATCCCTATCGAGTAATTAGTCATTTGTTATTCTCCCTCTAGGAAACCCTCTTTCTTCTCTGCTTCTAAATACCGCCCCGTCCCTCCCTGCATAATGTAGGGTTTTCTGCGCTGCGAAATCTACATCTCCAGTATTGCTATTTCCCTTTTCGCCGTAGTGTTCATGTCTAATGATAACTTTGTTTATGTAGACGGATTTTCCAAGCCTAATGACCTCTTGTGTGAATTCGTTGTCACAGTACAGACCCTTATAGTCTGGGTGGTACACGTATCCAAAATGTTCATAGAGTTTTCTGCCTAGTATGGAAAGGGTGATCAGTTTGTTGTGAGTATAGCCATCGTTAAAGTGAATGCACCCATCCGTATCTGGAAAATTGTCCGTCATAGCCGAAGCTATCTCGTCGTCCCAGCCGTGTTCAAGTGGTATCATATCATCTGAAGCGCAGATTACAATGTCAAAATCGAAATAACAGTCATCAATATGGGAATTTATGGCACTAATTTTTTCGGTGTTCTTGTCAAAGTTAATCTGGCCGTCTGTGTAGTGATAGCCATAGATAATGTCCGCGATCATTCTCTTCGTAGAGCTACTGTTCATACTGAGGTCATCGGCGTCACAGTTTACGTTAAAAAACAATTGATGACGAGTACTCGCCATGTCTACGTATTTATCGAGACACTTCAAGAATTTTTCTGGTCTGGCTAGTGTTGGAAATTGTATTAGCAGCTTCACTATAAACCCCCTATCATTTGTTCTAGAGCCTGCTGGTTGACATCTACTTTTAACTTAGATAGCAATCTTTTTGTTCTATGTAGGCAAGTATGTTTCATTTTTACATCCTTAGATGAGGGGTTGGCCGTCTTAAATACGCCCTCTATGACTTTATCTAACATTTCTTGGTCGTCTGACAGTAGTGTTACGTTGTCATGGCGTATTTTAGCGTCAAACAAAAGCTGAGAAACAAGATCTTCCGGTTTTCCGATAAAGCATACCTGTTTGTACTTTAAGTAGAGAGGCATCATGTCCACTGCCGTAGCAGAGAAGTCAGAGAATTCAGTTTTCTCTCCTATCTCTATATTGTGATACGTTTCATGTTCACCATTAAAGTCGTGGTCTAACTCGCTCACATAAACCCTGGCTGCATCTATTTCGAAATCTAGGCCGGAATGGTTAGGAATAAATAGGTCGGCCCCAGGTAGAATACTATGAGTCTTAAAGTCTTTCAACCTAGCCTCCGGTATCCCGTCTGGAGTATTTGAAAAAACAAATGGTATCTTTACTTTGTTTGCTTTCATCTCTTGTAGCAATTGATTCAATGCTACTGACTTCTCTTCGTCGAGGCCAGTTGCGTTTAACACTAGGTCTAATTGTTTTGTAGAGCTAAACAAGTACTTTATAACATCATTATCTAGGTGGTTATGGTGGGTAATAAAAAGGTCTGGCTGAACCCTATCGAATACGTCGTAGGTACTAATCTGATTCCTATTCCACACAACAGCCTCGACTCCAACCCTTTTCATGGTTTGTTCAAAGTAGATTGGTTCCGTGCTTGTCTTAGAGGAATAATTGTCTATTAGAACTCTCATATGTCTACCCTTTTTAGAGACTTTATGTTATGTATTTTATAGCTTTTGATTTTCTCGACCTCTACTGTTTTTAAGATTTTCGTCTTTATGAATTCATTTATGGCCTCAAACAAAAACCTACTCTTAAATTCCAATGACGTAGCTATACTATGTAAAGCTTTTACATCATGTCTCGTAGACAGATAGCATAACTCTAGCCATTTTACTTCTTTTACTCCTAGTGACATATTTTGAACCTTTTCGTCTTGACTCACTACCCCTATGCTAAAATCTTCTAACTTCTTACTTGATCTCTGAGTAAGGATAGAGCTGGTTTCTAAACTTATCGCCCTCAAATGTTCTGCTAATAACAGCACGCTACCATTACATAAAATTATCTTATTGTTTAGGGTGTTATTTATTGCCAACCTTGCGCTCTCGCAACAGTTAGAATTTTCATATACTTGATTTTCTACTATCCTTATATTGAGATTTTGATACTTTCCTTTTACGTGCTCGAATACGGCCCCTGCATCATAACCGCAACACAAAATTATTTCAAAGTTTTGGAATACGGCTTTGATCGCATTTATTTGTCTATCTAATAGAGTAATGCCATTTATGTCTACTAGTGGTATAGCCCCTTTAGACTTCATTCTATAGCCGTGATTTTCACTTAGTAACACAACTGTGACAAAGTGTTTTTTGTCTTTTCCCGGTAAGGGTCTTGGTGTTGTTATGAAGTTGGACTTTTTTCTCATTAAGTGTCCTAGAGGTCTCTATGCATTTTGTTTTCACTAGATAGTCTTTTAATAGAAATAAGCATTTTATGAAAGTCATTGTATTTTAAATATTCTGACCTTACTACGGTTTTCATTATAAAGTCCACTATTCCGAATAGAGAGTTCTGAGAAAACGTCATTACTTTCTCTACCTTTCCGTTCAAGTGATCTTCTATTCTAGATAGTGTGCTTGTGGCAATTGTAGCCCCGCTGTTGCAGACTGCGAAATAGGCAGAACTTACACACCCATCAAAGGCTTTGAAATCTATTAGGCTTTTTGGGCTAGCTTCTGAGTTTAGAATTAATTCAATATTAAAACCATTTCCTTTTAGCGAATCTACAATTCTCAGATATTCGTAGATGTTTTTTTTGTGTCCTGTTGCCGCTATAACAATTTGAATCTTCGTTTTGTCATATGTCGTGTGCCTTATGGAGTCTATTGTCTGTTCTAGATTTTCGTGTGTTTCCTCACCGTCGTATATAACAATACCAAAGGTTGTTTTTATTTCATCTGAGGCTTTGGTTAGATAGAGATCGTCCTTATTGAACAGGGTTGATTCCTCAAAGTCCTCGTCGTAGTGGGACCACTCCGTGGTTCGGTGTAGGTTGCAGACCCCTTCTACCTGGTAGTGAGTATCTTCTGGGGATTCTTTTCCCACCCAGGCTCCAGCCTCTCTAAATCTATCTAGTCTGCCAGCAAGACACCCCTTCTGGTTGCCTTCTTTATCCGTCAAGGCCCATATACAATGCTGACAGTCTGTAGAAATGTTTTGTGATTTTAGAGGGTCTATTTTATTTTCTGACACATTTAACCTCGCAGTGTATTCCGCTTATGGTTGTAGCTTCTACCTCTAGCCCCATTGACCTTAATAGATCGGATAAGCTATTTACATTTACCATAGACTGACTATTCCTTATGGTTTCTACTGCTTGGTCTTCCGGTATCATCTGGTTGGTTACATTTTTTGTAAATGTTCTTAGCTCGGTTCCTCCCAGAGTAAGCGTTCCTCCGAGTCTTAGCTTGCTCACTAGCTGGGTTATAGTTTGCTGAACGATATTGGCTGGTAATGCGTCCAATATATCGTTTGCAAAGATCACCTCTGCCTCATTATCTGAGACCTCATCTAGCCCAATCAGCATAAACCCAGGAAGCAGTTCTATCTTCTTATAGCCTTCAATAGCCGTTTCACCCTGCTTTATAATATGTATCTTCATTTTTTTAATCCATATGCCTTGTTAAAGATGTTGTTCCAGTTACCTACAAAAGAGTCTTCATTAAACTTTTCTAGTATTGTTTGTCGTGCATTTTCACCCAGTTTCTTGGCGAGACCTGGATCGTTCAATAGATTTTGTATGCTGGACTGTAACTGTTCCTCGTCATTAGAGATAAATCCATTAACTCCATCTTGAATTATTTCTGGGATCATACAGGTAGCCGTTGTCACGACTGCACAACCACAAGCCATAGCCTCTAGTAAAGAGGTTGGCACAGGACTGATGGTCGAGGTGTTTAAAAAGATTAGTGCCTTTTGGTATTCCTTAGCGAGATCTCCTGGGCCTATAGCCTCAGAGAGTCCTGGGTTGTTTCCTACGAGCTTAACCTTGTCCTTCAGGGGTTCTGTAATACGACACCACCCCTCGTAGTTACAACAATAGTCTCTGTCTTTAAATTCGTTGACAACACTCAAAACGGTGCCCTGTCTCTCTCCATTTCCCGGTTTAAAAAGTTCTGCATCAACAGAATGGTGAACTACTTCATGTGGCTCTCCCGTCAAGCCCCATCGTCCTACGGAGTATTTAGAGATAAACACGTTTATGTCGCCAGTCATTTGCTTTAGATGCAAGAACTGTTCATTGGGCCAGCTTGGTATCGGAAGGGTGTGCTCCAAAGAGACAACTGGGAGTCTCAGCATTTGATTTACCTGGCGGGAAGCCTGTATTTGCCCAAACTTACTTTGTGACAATATGAAATCAAAATCTAGACCATGATATATAGAGTTTTTTGGTAATGTGTAGTGGTTTTTTGGTTTTTCTCCGTAGCTTTCATCCCACTCCTTACACCCTTCATACCTAAAGGCGTAGAAATTATGGCCGGTTTTTGCTAGCTGTGTTTGATATCTTTCGTGGGTATCAAATGTAAGAATATTATATGCTTTTTTCTTACAGGTACTTTTACTTATTATTGAAGCTGTTTGATTACTCATTCAAAAAACCCTTCATTAGATTGCCAACGTTTTCGTATGAGAATTTCTTTGCTCTTGTTAATCCCGCTATCTTCTTTTGCTTTTTCTCGCCTCTTTTGTTGTAGTATAATCTCATGGCTTCTCTTATTCCCATATCGCATGGGTTGAACCAATATTCTCTGCCTGTAAACATATCTGGGAAGGCAGAGTCTGAACATTGACAGGTTGCGTAAGACCCATCTACTAGTTGTCCAGTACCCGCTTCATTTTTATCTATGAAATCTCTAGGTCCACCAAAATCTGAGCAGATAGGTGTATTACCAAAGGCCATCGCTTCGAATGAGGGAATAGACCACGCTTCTCCGTGTGAAGGACATACGAAACAGTCACAATTTTGATGAAGTGCATAAATCTTTTCTGAATCTACATCATCTGAAATAATTATGTCCCTATTGTACTCAGAAATGTTTTGATACATTCTTAATGAATTTTTTATCGCAACTATTTTTTGATCTACCGCTTGCTGAACCTGTTCCGAAGAATGTCCGAACTTTTTGACTTTCAGTATCAAGCAAGCCTGTTCGGACTTATCAAATTCAGCATGAAAACACCTGATAATAGCATCGATATTTTTTCTGTCATTTAAGTCTCCAATGTAGTAAAACTTAAACTTGTCTTTTGCTTGTGGGATTTGGATATCTTCATACTTCTTGGTGTAATTCTCAATATTAAATGTGTGAGGGGCCACCTTTACTGGTCTTCCAATCTTATCTTCCAGTAAAAACTGTCGGCTTTGTTCGTTAGGAACCCATATTTCATCTACCGACTGGAGGTTATCAAACCAGGGTAGATGTTTAATACTTGTAGACTCCGAAGCAAGGTAGGCTATGTTCTTTTTGAACTTGTCTGTACCTACGAGATGGTGTGGAAGTACGTGTTGGATACATACGTCGCACCCCTCTGTAGATTTTGCTTGAAGCTGTTTTATCTTTGGTGGCAGGTTTTCATTATCAGATGTCAAAGTAACGTGTCTACAGACCACGTCAACCCCAGCCTTATCTAAGGCTATCATATTGTCAATTGCTGCCTGCGCCCAACCACCACGCTCTTTATAGTGGGATATGTATAGAACTTTCATTTATTGCTGATTCCTTAAATTTAGTACTCCAACCTCGTTTGCCACCTTGAATACCTCAAAGTCAAAGTCTCTCAATAGTGTACCTTTAATTTTAAAGTCGTCAACTATGAAAACAGCTTCGTTATGTTTTACTTTTAAGAATTGGTCTAGGGTTTCTTGTGGGTCATTGCTACCATCTAAATAGTATATGTCATAAACATCTTCTTCTATGAAATTCATAGCGTCCCCATAGAACGTCTCAATACTGTAACCCCACTTCTGGGCTGCTAGGCATGAATGAGCTATATTATCTAAGTTTATATCACATAAAGAAAGTTTCCCTCCGTGCTTTTTTATGTAGTCCCCAAATATTAAATCGCTCCATCCAGATCCAACTCTCCAATTTATGTTAAAGGTTTCTATGCATCCAACTTGAAATATTTTTACGGGTTGTTCGTTGAAAGATTTTAATATGTTGTAAAATATTTCATCTCTGGTCTCATATGGCAAGTAGTTGTCGTACTTTTTGAAAAGCACATTAAAGGCAAAGTCGTAAACATTGTTCTCTATCATTGTGCATCCTTCAGTTGCTTTGCTCTTTGTATCCTTATATTCTCCCAGTGGTTTCTTCTCTCACACATTCCTGAAAAATTGTTGTATGCATCTTGCAAACTAAAAGGCTGTCTAGTGTTTGGGTTGTCAAATGCTGCCGACGCCTCGTTGAAGTACATTCCTCCTGTCATAGCAGTTGTAGTTTTATACATCAGGTCTCTAGTAAGTCTCATTTCGAGGAACGTGTTTAGTTTCTCTGGCTCTCCAAGAACTTTTGCTATTAACCACTTAGCTAATTGAGCAGGTTCTACACCGGCGGGCATATCTTTTGGCATCGGCTCTGGCTTGTGCGTTTTTGGTGGAGCACCCCACGTCCTTTCCATAGGCAATAGTTCTACGCTATCGAAATAGTCTTCCCATTTTTTACCACTGAGGTGCCACTGGAAATGTTTCTCAAAGTTTTCTCGTGTCCACTTACCTTCGTCTGCGCGGTCTTTGTCGTCTTTATCTTCAAAAAAGCTCAAAAAGTACTTAGCTGCTGCATCGTTGTCTGGAACTGCGCGGAGACATCCCGTCTCTAGCTCCTTGTAAAGTGCCGCAGGTTTAATAGGATGGCCATCCAACTTTCTAATTTCACTCTCCATAGCAGAGTAGTCAGTGCCGCACACGGGTATGCCACAAGCAGCAGCTTCTACATACGGTAGGCCAAAACCCTCACAGTTAGCATACTGAGTATAGAGGTCAAAAAGATTTACAATGTTAGAAAGATCCTCATAAGACGCGCCGTTTTTAACATTTGATAGTGTGGCACACCACTTGCCCGTAAATGGGGATTGAGCCACTGCCCCCTTAAACAGCGAGGGAAAGGGCTTTTGGGTTTCGTTACATATGTATGTAAATAGAACGTGAGAAGATAGCTCGTTCTGCTGTAGGAGTTCTGGAATGTCCCAACCTAAGTCTGGATAGCTAGTGTGGCAATATAGGTAGTATTTTTTACTCTTTGCTTTATCTAAGAACTTTTTGAAAGCCTCAAACAGGTCAGGATACAGCTTACGACGTTGGTTTCTCGCTACCATTCCGATAATGTTATAAGCGGGGTCTATTCCATACTTTTGCTTGTGGGCCTTCTTGTCTGCAACAGGGTGATAGGCGGGGTGGGCTGACGGCGGGGCGCTTCCTAGATAATTAATCTTTCCTCCCGACTGGTCCGTCAAGACACCACCCGCCCAATCTGAGTATGTAAAACAGGCATCGGCAGAGGCGTATGTAGCGATCCACTGTCTAGCCTGTGGTCTCGCATCTACAGTGGGCATAATAGCCCACTTAAAGTAAGGTCTGAAGGGCGACCTTTCTGCAAAATCTAACATCCAGAAGTCACGTATGTCACAGACAATGTCCGGTAGAAAATCTAAGCAAACATGCTCAAAGATCCACTCTCCAAACTGGTTAGTGCCCTTTGAGTCATATTGTCTACGTTCTTCTTCCGAGGCTTTTGGTTCACAGTCGTTATTAGGCATAACGCCATAATACTTCCACGGTATGTTTGCTGCCCGTGGGTCGTTACGCTGCCCGTAGGATGCCATCTCTGCAATTTCATACTTGCCAG
>Ga0209402_10001924_pt1 | contig 21800 bp, 20 predicted proteins | sample ArcticOcean_MG_C_3_FD_187437 | JGI IMG/M metagenome (GOLD analysis project Ga0209402, IMG submission 187437) | Marine microbial communities from western Arctic Ocean - ArcticOcean_MG_CB8_126 (SPAdes) (version 2) | ecosystem: Environmental > Aquatic > Marine > Oceanic | place: Arctic Ocean... | reverse complement strand
ACCTCAAAAACCAACATATAACCTATACGATCACCGACCGCCGGGTCATGCACATGTATAAGTTCCTGTGGCTAAGCACCAAGGAGATCCCTGTGGCCAGGATCGTCTCCATATCCGAAGCCCGCAGTTTTTTCGAAATTCTCACAGGACGGGGCACTGTGGTGGTGGCCACGGGAATCGGACAACAACAGGTGATACGGATTGAAGAAATCAACGACCCGAGTCCTGTCGCTTTAGCCCTGAGGGAAATGATGCCAATCGCCTAGAACGATTCAAGCATCCTAGAACCTGCACGCATGACTTTAAATCAGTCGTTTACCGTGAAGCACGATCTCGGGTGCAGAATGAATTCTATGAAGACCTTTACAACTATAAATTGAGCGAATACTCTACCTTAGAGTAATGCAGCTTGGAGCGGGCCGCTGAGGTAGCTTTAAACTACGTCTTGCTGTTCAACATGGATATAACCCCTTCCACCAATAAAGGAAGTGCCGATCTAGAAGCCCACCGGGCAATCATAGCGCAGTCCAACGTCTACTGAGCGCATTCCGCATCATCCTGACGGGTCTGAAAGATAGAGTCAATTAAAGTGGTTTCACAAAGACGCGCCTAGTTTAATCACCGTACTACACGCCGCGCACGCGCGAGCTTAATACTTGGTCAGGAGGAAAGTCACGTGGGTATTATATTCAAGTTAATCCGGAGCCTGCTGTTCCTACCCATCAATCTAATCACAATGCCCTTCCGCATGATGGCCAAGAGCATTATGACCATGATTGGCTGCGGCTTGGCCGTTGTGGCTGTAGTGGTTGTTGTGGTCCTGGTGGTAATATTCGTCGTGCTGGGCTAAGGCCAGACCCTACTCCGATTACTTTGACGACAAGTCTGTCGCCCGCTTCTCTAGGTCGGCCAATAGAACCTCTAGCTCAGCTACCTGAACCTCAAGATCGGCAATCTTCGCCTCGAGTTCAGCAGTTTTGCTGGCCCGAAGGTCGGCCTCTTTCGTCGCCTGGATTGACTCTCTAGCCTTCAGTCCTTGCTGCCTTTCTTCCAGAGTGCGGCGAGCCCGCTCAACCTGCTCCCGCTCCTGCTTGACCTGACCCCGCATTTCATCCCGCATCCGGTCGAGTTCCATTCGCTCACGCTCCTCCTGCTGTCGGTGCATCTCCTGGGGCGGACCCTTGCCAAGAACGGGAGATGCGTCCCGGGACGGGGCTTCGGAGGTGCAGCCTGCGAGCATTCCGCCGGCGACAACAAGGAGCGTCAAGAATAGCGCAAACCCTTTGATTTTCAGCATAAGATGAAACTCCCCGGGGATGGATGCGATGGTCGAGGCGTCCTACTGCTCCAATTCACAGGCCCTAATAACGCGGGCCCTACCTCGTGGACGAGGGATGCACAGGTCAGGGAAAAGAGGCGAGGGGGACAGGTTACAACCGCCCCCTATGATAGGCGTCTAAAGCCTACCTCACGGTTTGGGTCGGGTCAATGTCGTCTCCAGATTTAGGTTTCGCAGTTCTCTCCGGTGTTGCATCCGGTAGCCTCTCCCTTGCAGCCGTACGTACCGAACTGCGCCGCTGACACGAAGCGCCAGTGAGTTCCTACATCGAAATCATTTTTTTCGGCTGTGAAACATCCAAAAGCTCGCCTGGCGCAGGTAACTGACCCGGTGTTCTCGGAGACAGTGGCCCGACGGCGGCCAATATCCTGTGCCAATGTGGATGACATTCGCTTCAAATCGTCGAAGGTGTAACCGTGCTGGTGAATTCGGACGCCGAATTTGACTTGGCGGCCCATACAACCCTCCAAGATTGGAGTCACTCCCCGATTTCCCAACCCGGTAGCAAACTAGTAGGAGAATCGAACCATGCCAACATCGAGACGATAGATCCAGCAACCGTCGATTGTTCTAGCCAGCCTTAGGTTTCCCTTGAACGCTCGCCTGCCCTATTCCGCGGGTCAGCGGCCCAGAGGTGTGCTGGCAACAATTTGATGATGCTTGGCGATCGGTATTTCCCGAGGTCCGAGGGAAAGACATGGGCAACTACAACCACTTTCTGCAATGGGAAGCCCTAGACGAAGTGAACCGAGAGCTAATCGCCTTTTTATCTGAATAAAGATTGGCCCTGGCAGGCTAACGCTTGAGGTCATAATTCGCGTCGGGCGGCCTCGGGCCAACTATTCCCTCCACGGGGGTAGGGGCTAGCGATAGAGTCTGGTAGACTTGCCCCCTAGTTCGGTGGTTAGGAGGATAAACATGAAGTACGACGTAATAGTTATTGGGGCGGGTTCTGCCGGATGCGTGGTGGCGTCTCGCCTGGCCGAGGATGCCGGCCGTTCCGTGCTTCTTCTGGAAGCCGGTCCAGACTATCCGGAATACCAGCACTATCCTGACGACCTCAAATACGGCTACAAGCCCGACGCCTCAGCCCAAGGAGCCCCGCACAACTGGTCATGGGTGGCCCAAGGCTCGAGTGACCAAACCGAAATGCTCCCGGCCCCCCGTGGGAAAGTCGTCGGCGGCACCAGCGCGATCAACGGCCAGGTTTTGTTGCGGGGTGTGCCGGAAGATTACGATGGATGGGCGGCCGCCGGTAACGATGAATGGTCGTTTATCGACGTCCTCCCATACTTCCGAAAAATGGAAACCGACATGGACATCACCGACGATTTCCACGGCACGGAAGGTCCCATCCCCGTCCGCAGGTTCAAACGAGAAGATTGGCTTCCCTTCCACCAGGCGTTTGTGGAAGCCGCCTTGAACGATGGCTATAAAGAAGACTCCGATATGAACAACCCTGACTCCTCTGGAGTTGGACCGATTCCAATGAACAACCCGGAAGGGGTCAGAATGAGCACCGCCCTCACGTATCTGAGAGCGGTCCGCCACTGTTTGAACCTGACGATTCGGCCAAACGTGACGGTGCGGCGGATCTTGTTTGATGGCAAGAAAGCGGAGGGAGTAGAGGTGGAGAGCGGTGGTGAGATATATCGATTGGACGCCGACCAGATAGTCCTCAGTTCGGGCGCCATGGCCTCGCCGCAGTTATTGATGTTGTCCGGCGTCGGTCCTGCGGGCCACCTTCGGGAAATGGGCATCCCCGTTGTCCACGATCTGCCCGGAGTAGGGCAAAACTTGAGAGACCACCCGATTGTGGCGGTAATCGGGCGCGTGAAGGACGACTTCCCGCAAGACCCACTCGCTCCCCGTACCCAGACCGCCATTCGCTACACGGCCACTGGGTCACCCGACCGAAACGACATGCAAATCACTGCATCGGCTTTCTCTTCACCCATCGGAGGGGCCGATCCCTTTGACTCCGAAGGCGTACGGTTCAATTGCATCCTGGAGTTCGCGGACGGTGCGGGTGAGGTGAAACTCTCTACCAACGACCCGAATGTCCAACCGGCGCTCAACTATCGGTACCTGGAGCTCGATCGCGATGTCAAAAGGCTTAGGGAGTCTGTGCGTATCACCGTAAAACTCTTGGAAGATGAGGCGTTTGGGCCGATCGTGGCGGAGCGCCTGCAACCAACGGATGATGACCTGTCGACCGACGAAAACTTGGATAGATGGATGCGAAAGACGGTTTTCAACACCACACATGCCTCGGGAACATGCAAGCTTGGGCCGGCGTCGGACCCGACGGCGGTGGTCGATCAGCGTCTGAACATCCACGGTTTGGAAAACATCAAAGTAGCCGACGCTTCCGTTATGCCGAACGTGATCCGGGCCAACACCAACGCCACGACTATCATGATTGGGGAACGAGCGGCGGACTGGTTGCGTAAACCATAGCGGCGTCCAGGAGTGTGTCTCGTACCCGGGAGGACTAAATTTGCCTGCTGTTGAGGGGGAGAAATGGTTACAACCTTCGCGAACTTGGAATCGGACATGACGCAGTATTCCGGGCCGGATGGCACCCAGATTGATGCCTACCTGAGCCAGCCGGCTGTTCCTGGGAATTATCCGGGCGTGATCGTCACCATGGAAGGCATGGGGCTTGAGGACCACATGAAAGATTTGTGCCGAAGGTTCGCGGAGCAAGGGTACATCGCAATCGCTCCTGACCTGTACACCCGAGAAGGCCGCCCGGCGCCCGACAAAGTTTTGGAAACCCTTTTCTCAGTCCCCGACTCCCAGACCATGGGGGACCTGGAGGGCGCTGCTCTTTTTCTGAAGAGCAACCCGCACGCCAACGGAAAAGTAGGGATCATAGGCTTCTGCTCCGGTGGGCGGTATACGCTCATGTTCGCCTGTACCAGCAACAATGTGAATGCCGCAGTGGATTCTGCTGGAGGGCACATCATCCCGGATGATGGGCCGACAGCCGCGCGACCCGTGGCCGCGATCGACATGGTGGCCAACCTATCATGCCCATTACTGGCTCTTTTTGGGGAGGAAGACACCAATCCATCTCCAGCCCACGCGGCCCGGCTGCGGGAGGAACTAGACAAGCACCACAAGACTTACGAGTATCAGATATACGCCGATGCCGGCCATGCTTTCTTCGCCGATTACCGCCCCACCTATCGCGCGGGCCCCGCTCAAGATATGTGGCATCGGTTGCTCCTATTCTACGAGAAGCACCTGAAGGACTAAGGCTAAACCGGGGTTCACCGCGGCAGACCCAACATGATATACGAAGGTGTACTGGCATCGAAGGTGGCCATGAGCCCTGCGGTTAGCAGGCTGTTAGCAAGGCTCATCAATACAGGTCCAGCGAAGATATCCTGGAGGATCGCTGTGCCTAGAAATAGTCAGCTTCTCTGTACGGCCACCGCCTCCGCAAGACGGTTGCGGAATCTACTTAAATGGAGGGGTCGAACCTCCGACCTACTCGGTGTGAACGAGGGGCTCTTACCACTGAGCTAACTGCCCTTTGTCTTTAGGACTAGGTAAATTAAATGCACAGCTACCATCCCGCGTGACCTAGACAGCAGTGTTCTGATGTCAAATGGTGCTAGAACGGGCTTTGGCCTTGATGAACAGAAGCCGTGTATAACGGTTTATTCCCCGATTTTGACAAACTGACTTGGATTAAATCTTAGAACTTACTAATTGACGTTGGCCCGAATTCATACCTAGGAGTGACTGCGGGTGTAAACTTGTCTTTGAATAGAACCTAGTAGCATTGGTCTAGGTTACTGATTCGGATAAAAAATTCCGACAGGAGAATAAACCTATGGCAGGCGAAAAACAGACCATCGAGGTCGAGCTGAATACCGACCATTTAACCTTCATGAATATGATGAAAGATAATTACGACATACGTACTGAAAGCAAGGTCATGCGGATAATAATGGACTATCTTCAAGAAAATGAAGACGTTCACGACATCGTGTTTGGAGAGAGGCGCTGCCTGAGGTGCGGGTAGGATAGGGCGGGCCAATTTAATCGATTAAGCAGAAGATTAGGCGGCCACGGTAGAGCAGAAAGGCAACATGTTCTTCTAACTAACTGGTATTAAGGTGGTTGTGACCACCTTCTCAGATAACAGGTCTATACAACCTAAAAGGTCATAAAATAATCCCACCAAGACCAATGCTAATAACCTAAACCGATAACGCCTTAACCAAAACTATAACTCAACTATTGGGCCACGAGAAACGGAAATCGCTGACTGAACAACTACTCTTATCCAATCAATCGCTCTATGATTCCAAAGTTCGAACAGGACTTAATTGGAACATCCATAGCGCCACGATTGACGCACAACTAAGAACTAATACGCCGCCCAATCCGATAGTCATGGCCACTCCGGTCCACTCGGCGAGAGCTCCCATCATCACACTACCTAGTGCCATTGCACCCCAAGTCAACTGATGGAGGCTCATCACCCTCCCTCGGAACTCATCAGACGATTGAATTTGCATTACCGTAGTGCTCATAGTACCGAAGATCACTCGGAAAGCGCCTAGTAAACCCAACAAAGCCATTGCTAACCACAGCAGCGAGATCCAGCTCAATACCAGCATACCCACGCCAAATCCGATAACTCCAATGAACATGTACCGGGTTGGATTAAGATGTACGCCCAGTAATGCTATGAACAGGGTAGCGATCAAAGCACCGATTCCTTCAAACAACAGTAAGCGGCTATAAGTATTGATACCTCCCTGCAATGAATTCTCTGAAAAAGCAGGCAACAGCGCTTCGTACGATGTTCCAAACAGCCCGATACACACTCCTAAAATAATTGTGCACATCAACTGCCTACATTTGCGAATATATCCCAACCCGTCAAGTACCCCCTGAGCCAAATTAGACGACCAGGGTTGTGGTTGATGAAGAGATGTTTTCATAAACATCAACACTAGTACCGTAAAAATATAAGAACCGCCAATCAGGAAGAATATACCCTCAATGCCCCAGTGTCCGACCAACGGTGCAAATAATGCCGGTCCAACTATAGAAGCCCCACCGAACACAATGGAATAAAGGGCGACTCCACTGCTCAGATGTTCTTTAGGCAGGAGGGAAGGCATCATAGCCGACCTGGATGGTATGTCTAAAGCAAGAAGACATCCGGTTACCACCGAGATTGCAACAACATGCCAGGGCTCAACTTCGCCAATTGCAATTAGCATTCCAGTTAAAAACGCCAGGATTGCGAACATACCCCTAGTTATTCTCACCAACTTTAACCGGTTTATCCTATCGGCAATGGCCCCACCCCAAATAGAGAACAACAACACAGGACCTAATGTGGCAGTGTTAACCAGTCCTACCATAAGCGTTGAGTCCGTTAATGAGTGCATCAGCCACAAGCGACCATACACTAGAGCCCACATTCCGATATTCGATAGCGCCGCGGCGACCCAGAACAACCGGTATTCGTGAAAATAGAAAGCCGAAAAACCGGAGACGTCTACGAACTTTTTGGGGCTGAAAAAATTAAGTCTCAATGCTGATTTTGATTCTGTTATGTGTGATCGTTCAGAGCCCTTTCTCGGTTATAATCGGGCCTTCCAGGTATACCTGTTCCCCGAGTATCACGCATGCCGATGACTATTCACTAGACAAGATATTTAGTAATAAAGTCCGTAATCCAACGTAGATACTATGACTCTGACGTAGTATCCAATAAACCAAATCGGTCAAATTCGATTAAACCCCGAGTAACGCTCTATCCTACCGGCCTCTAAAGTTAACGGGAATGTGCCCCTCGAACTATTGCGATATTAATGAGATAGTATCAGAGATACAATAAAATACTATGCTGAAATGGTAATACCTGGAAGTTGGCATTTACCCCACAGCCACTGACTTTCATCGTCGTCTAGCATAGGACTAATTTTATTCCACACCTCCTGGTGATAATCCAACAGCCAAACCTTCTCTGCTTCGGACATCTCGCTCCAGTCGATCAAGGATGTATCAAATGGTATTAGGGTCAAGGGATCCATGCGAAACCATCGCTTTCCGTCCGGATGATTCGGCAGACCATCGGCAGTCATTACCACGTAAAGATTTTCAAGCCGTACTCCGCCCCATCCTGGTTCGTAATAACCTGGTTCGTTTGAAACTATCATCCCAACTTTCATAGGCTCATCCGCACCCCTGGGAGCAATGCGCTGAGGCCCTTCATGGACGTTTAGGAATGCTCCAACACCATGGCCTGTGCCATGTCCATAATCCAGTCCCGCGTTCCAAAGATGGGAACGGGCCAGCGCGTCGAGTGCAATCCCTCCGGTGCCTTCAGGAAACTTCTGCATAGCCAAATTTATATGGCCTCGCAATACCTTAGTGTAAACCTGCTTTTGACGATCGGTTGGGGTACCGACAATCACCGTGCGAGTATCATCCGTAGTACCTCCAAGCATCTGAACGCCTGAGTCCACTAAGAACAACTCCCCTTCCCTTAACAAAACTTCAGGGTCTGCATCACTGTAGTGGACTATGGCACCATTGGAGCCCGAAGCTGCTATGGTAGTGAAGCTGAGATCGTAAAATCCATCTTCTTTGGCGTATTCCTCATGCAGCGATAGGCTGTAGTCCAGTTCACTAACCACCTGACCGGAAGCGATTTTATCTTCCAATTCTTTAAAGCTACGAATCTTAGCGGCCGCGGCGTGACGATGGGCCTCACGGCTAGCTGAAATCTCCGTCTCATTTTTTATCGCCTTTAGCATTACCACCGGATTAGCGCTTTCATGTATTTTCTGGTCCGCAGTAATAAGGATTCGGGTAGCCATAGTCGTCCCGCTCGAGTCCAGCCAGACGGCACCAGATTTATCAGAACCGGCTAGTTGCATGAACCCCACGTAGGATTCGTACGTGTGAAACTCCACCAAAGACGACAGTTCATCCAGTAACGCTGCAGGCATGGTAGAACGAGTGAAGCATGTCGCCTGGTCCATGTCGATGACCATATAGGCTTCGAACACCGGGTTGAACGGGATGTCATCGCCTCTCAGGTTGGTTACCCAAGCAATCTCGTCCAATTTCGTCAACACCAACCTGTCGGCATCGACGTCAACCATCTCTTTACGTACGCTCAAAAGTTTCTCCGCGACTCCCATTCCCGTCACGCTCTCATGCAAAGCGTAAATCGAATTAGACGGCGGTGCAGGTTGTTCTTTCCAAACAGCGTCCACCAGATTTCCATCTATAGGCACCATTTCAGATCCTTCAGAATGCAGAGACGACGAGTAGATTCTATGCACTTGCATCGAAACCACTGATGGATCAAATCCCACTCTGATACTACCTCGCTCTTCCTCCATCTCCGTTAGCCACTGGCTCAACGTAGACTCACCACTCGATCCGAGTCTGTGGACACGAAACTTGTTTAGATCAACTTCTTCGTCGGCCTGCAAGTAGTAGCGAGAATCCACAAATAGATGATTGCCTTCAGGGGAAATTATCGCGTCACCGGCCGATCCCGTGAATCCAGTTATTGCGGCGCGACGCCGACTGTATTCAGGAACATATTCATTCAGATGAGCATCAGAGGAGAGCACAAGATATACATCTACTCGGGATTCCTTCATATGCTGGTACAACGCGTTTAGCCGGCTTGTTAGCTGTTCCTCGTAATCAACCATGTTGAAATAACTTCCTTAATGCGATTCGCCCGAGGCATTTTGATTATACGTCGGACTTCATACTTCCTCATCTATAAAAACCGACTCACGGAAACACATTAGAAATCCGCAGTGAATTTTCATAATCACTGCTAAGACGGCATGACTATTGCTTATTTTCCACCAACTTAACACCCCAAACAGCAACTATGGATAACAACGCCATAGCGGATGCTAACCAATACGCCAAAACGTAATTCCCATAGACATCAAACATAATCCCAGTAAATATACCGCCGGTCGCCCATCCTATCCCTCGGCCTACATCAACCATCCCCATAACCCTGCCTAATACGTCTGGACGGTACATGTCAGCAGCTTTAGCACCTAATATTAGACCGCTCAACCCATCACTTAACCCCGATAAAACTACAAACAGTATTAACGCCCAAAAATTGGCTCCGTCTGTAAATAAGATAACGACTACGATGGCAAAGAAGGTCATGCTCATAGCAATTGTGAAAACAATTTCTCGACCCAGCTTGTCTGACAAAATACCGAAACAAGGGCGGGCTACTATCCCAATTATTCCGGCTAACCCTAAAGCTCCAGCAGCTTGCATCTCTCCATAACCAGCAAGTACGAAAAATGCGAGTATATGAAGATGGGTCATCTGATGGGATACAGATGCCGCTGATCTAGAAAGCAGAAGCAACCAGACGGTGGGTTCATTTACTGCACTGAACGTCTCGTGGCTATCTGGCACCGAAACAGACTCTTCCTTCGTCACTTGGCTAAGAATCTCAGAGGGGTTGTCATAGCTAGTATTTGACTGAGGTACATCTATCCCGTTTGTGTCAGGTCCGGCGTGAGGTGGTTTACGTTGCAGTAAGAAATTCAAAGGGGCCGTCATCAGGAAAAACACAAGTCCTACAACCTGAAAACCGGTTCTTAACCCGTAATTAGTAATAATGTACTGAGCCAACGGTGTTATGACGGCTTGACCTGCTGGATTCCCAGAATCAGCAAGACCTAACATAACGCCTTTAGATTTGGGGAACCATGGGGCCAATACCGCTGTGCCTGAGAAGGAGCCTATGGCCGTATGACCGAGAGTGGCAATGAAGCTGTAAAAAATAAATATCTGCCACGTATGGCTGGCCAGGCTACTTCCCCACCACCCGATCAATATGACAATACCTGCAATCGGGAATATGTACCTGGGGCCGATTCGATCGAGGATTTTGCCTATTATTGGCGCAGCAAATCCACCAACGATACCTGACGCTGAAAATATCGCCGAGGTCATAGCAGCGCTACCACCGAAGTTCTGCCTTAAGGCAGGAAGAAGTACGGGTTGGGTATTTCTAACACCTCCTTCAACGAATAAATTCCCAAATATTAAACCTAATATTACCCAGCCATAATTAAGTTTTTTACCTCTATTTTTCTTCATCGATAGGATATTACTTCCTGTGCAGGTCAGACGGAACCAGACCACGCACTCGGTGGGAATAACGTACTTATATCGTTATTCCTATTGCCGTGGCGGTGTGAAAAAGCTGAGCTTCGATTTTTTATACACGTTATCTTTGGAATTGGTGAGAACGTAACGGTAGATGCCTTGGCATCCCGTCTAAACATTAGTTGATCTTCCGAACACACTTAGCTACCAGGTGTTGCTAGACAATGGGATAGTGGTTACATTCAGTGTGAAGCAAATTAAAGCTTTATTTGGAATAAAATGCCCTGTCTACTTCTTATAGTTGCCGTCGTTATATTTGGGATAATAGTCCAAGTCTGCCAGGTGATCATCGCCACCTGAAAGGATGACATAGAACTCTGAAATCCCCGCAATCACCGTCCAAGGATTCGAGGCGCGTTCTGGAACAGTTACCAGGATCCGGGCGGCCGATTCAAGCAGGTTGCCGAACGCTTCAGTTAACTCTTCAGATAGCAAGTTGTTCGACTACACGGCCAAAAAACCACTACCGGCTTCCAAGCCTAAATTCCACGGTAACGTGGCGTTGCACCGCCCGCTTTCAAAGAATTAAATATCTATATGATGTCTTTGAAAGTCTTTATAGCCTGGATGTGTTCATCAGGCGTGCTGAACGGTGCTCTAGTAGTGCCTATAGAAACGAAGTCAGCACCCAAATCTTGCCAGGCAGTCAGCTCGGTTTTCCAATCTTCCGGTGTTCCAGTGAGATCTATACGACCTTCAATTTTCAAATCATCAGGATCTCTGCCTGCCTCTTGGGCATATCGTTTCACCGTTTCAATGAGCGTGCGAGCCGTATCTCCGGCTCCACACAAAGGAAAGTAGCCATCAGCTAATCGGCCTACCCTTTGAAGGACTCTATTTGGGCCTACAGGCATCCCTGGTGCGCCTGCCCCCATCCAGATAGGTATGGGACGTTGTACGGGAAGAGGATTGATTCCTGCTGATTCTATTTGATGCCAACGCCCATGGAACTCTATCGGATTGTTAGTCCACAAAAGCCTCAGGACCTCGACCTGCTCTTCAATCCTGCGCCCTCTATTTCCAAAGTCCTCCCCTAGGGCGGTGAATTCAACCGGGTTCCATCCAACTCCGATTCCAAGACGGACCCTTCCTCCGCTCAAAACGTCGACCTCTGCGGCTTGCTTGGCAACCAAAACAGTCTGGCGTTGAGGCAAGATTAGGATACCGGTCACGAGCTCTATCCTATTCGTGAACCCAGCAATGTAAGCCATCAGGGTAAACGGTTCCCTAATCACGCTCTCGTGGGTGTAATGAAATTCAGGCACTTCAGGATGTTTTTCGGGGTCTGCACCCACGACATGATCCAAAATGCGGATGTGGCTGTAGCCCAAGTCTTCTACTGCTTGAGCAAACTCTCTTACTGCTCCAGAATCGTGGCCTATACTTGTCGTTGGGAAAGAAGCGCCTATCTCCATTTCGTCCCTCTAAAGTTTAATTAGGATTAGCAAATACTATGGGATTTGATTTGACATAAATATACCAAGAACGAACTTCATTCTGGTAAGTATCCTAGCCACCAGTATTGGAAGTTCCCTGTCCATTATCAACGAATACCGCCTTTACTAAATCTGTTTACATCAGGCGTAAGTATTCGATAGGTTCATCCGCTTAAGTTTTCCAGTGACATCTGTAGTGAGTATCAGGTCAAATGCGTTACTCAAAACTAGATCACGGTAAAGGCATTTTCGGCCTTAAGATATTCCATTGTTTCTGGACGATTCACGTCCCGAAGCCAGAACCACGGGTCAATACGGGTCTCACCGTCCGTCGTTATTTTTTCGGTCTTTTAGGGCGCTAGGTGTTGGATTGTACATAGTTTCTCCGGTGTGGCTTCAAGCGTTGAATGATGATGGCCAATTTAGGTCTAAATATATAAAAGGGTCGTGTTCCGAAGTTTTGTAGGTCGACCGATCAGAGAGCAATTTCTCGGTCATACGCCACGTCCACCTCAGCCCGACCTCCACACGATTGTTGCAATTCCAAGGCTCCGCATAGCGTCATAAGTCTAGACCAATCCGTAAAGGAGCTCAGGCTCGTGCTCTCCGGGAGCACAAGGAGGGGAAAGCCGAACGAAGTAGGCAGTTGCAAAGGCAAGTCGCCTCAACTCTGGAGGTAAACTGACAAAAAAACTATCCGATGAGATCTGGGTACGGTGTGCCAGTAGGGCCCTGCGTTGTTCTTCACTGTAAGGCCCCACTTCTAGCGCTACCGTAGCTGTCTCGGGCCCAGGTCCCCTAGAATGGTTATCCTGTTTCTTCATCCAGTCCATATCGTATCCTGCCGAAACGAATCTTGGCATCAATTCTTCCCAAGCACCGTCGTCTACCTGGGCGACGCCGTACAACTTGTCTGGTTGCCAAGGTGGTCCGGCCTCTGGAAATACTCCAGGGTCTCCTGCAGCCTCGAATGCATCCATTGTGATCTCATGGCACATGATGTGGTCCGGGTGTGGGTACATCCCTCCAGGTGGTTCGGTGACTATTACGCGCGGCCGTAGTTCTCGGATAACCCGTACCAACCTGCATGCTGCTTCAGACCGGTCGACGTTAACAAACGCCTCCGGATTCTGATTGGCCGACGTATCCGCCATACCGGAATCCCTGAATCCCAACATCCGGAGCTCCGCCACACCGAGGATCTCACATGCGTTCTTGACCTCTTGCGCACGGAGTTCCCGCAACCTTGGTTTGTCAGCAACCGGGTCTAGGTCTGGATCGCGTATCTCGCCTTCCTCTCCACCTGTACATATCACAACCCCAGTCCTGACATTCCGCGCACTGTAGTAGGCGAGCATTCCGCCGGTCGAACTACTTTCATCGTCCGGATGTGGTCTTACCGCGAGGAGTGTCACGGCCTGAGTATCAGACTCACCCGAGTTATTCAATCTAGTTATCGTTGGTCCTCCATTAACTCTATCTTAGGTATCTCGAGTCATCACGGCTTGAATTCCGTCAGAGTTTTCCAGAAGTAGAACCGGGCATTTTTACCAACTTCTGCATCGACCGAAGTTCTTTGGGCGGGTTCATGTGCCTCCCATAATCACTCCATGAAACTTCGGCCACATATATGTCACCTTTTGAATCCAACGCTATCCCATGTGGAGAATAGAACCGTCCAACCTGATCACCGTAACTCTCTCGGCCTACCCTTGCTAAGACGTTTCCATTGGTATCCATGACTGTTACACGCGGACCAAGGTTTGTGCCGATATCATTGGAGCCAATGCCGCAGAAATATTCACCGATGTATATAAGTTCGTCTCCAGTCCGGTCATCTATACACAATGCTGCGGCTCTGGACAGATCACCCCATTGTGCTTCGAATTTTCCTTCCGGGCTGAAGATCTGGATCCTATGATTTTCACGGTCGGCGATATAAACCCAGCCAGACTTGTCAACAATCACATTATGAACGATGTTAAATTGCCCTTCGCCTGTACCCGACTCACCCCAAGAGAATAGTAACTTCCCATCCGGAGAAAATTTGTGTACCCGGGCATTCGAATAGCCATCAGCTACATATAGATCGCCATTACGAGGATCAAATGCCACATGTGCCGGTAAACAAAAAGGGTCCCCGCTCATCTTGGGTGCTGGTTTATTCGGCGTGCCAATAGTCTTGATCAAATCTCCAGTAGGAGTAAATTGCCTGATGGTACTATCACCGTTGTCCACACAGAATACTGAACCATCAGGTGCAATAGTCACTCCGTGAGGATTTTTAAAAACCCCTTCTCCCCACGTGCGTAAGACATTCCCATCGGTATCAAATACGATCATCGGGCAAGTCCCGCGATTAAAAACATAGACCTGATCTTTAGAGTCTATAGCTACTGAGGTACCCTCCTTATAGACCCATCCTTCAGGAAGGTTTCCCCAGTTATTTCCAGAAATCTTATATTCAAAACCATTCTCACCGAGGATGACCGCTTCTGGACCAATACCAATATCCTGGTGGCCTTCAGCTCTTATCCCGAACTCCCAATCCGGTTCTTTCTCTACCAACTAACGCACCTCATTTATCCTTAGCCCAGGTTAGACAGCACATGCCCATATGAGGCTTATGCTATACCAATCAATCCAAATCTGTACTACTGACTCTAAAATCCGAAATGGTACAACCATCGGTGGGTACAACACCAAAAATCCATTGGCTTTTCCACTCGAACGGGCGACTGACGGATAATACATTTGAGGTACTTAACTGACAAGCATTTCTTGCGCCACCTCACGCTTATCCCATAAATTACAGGGTATGAGTTCTTCCTACAGATTCAGCCGTGGAGACAGGGTTAAGATAATCTCAGGCAAGCATATCGGTGTTAACGGAACGGTAGATTCCTTGGTATTCCAGCGGAGCGTTGATTGCCCTAACGAACACACCCCTAGTTATCACGTGTTGCTGGATAACGAGCTAGTGGCCACAATCGGCGTGAAACGGGTGGAATCCCTAAACTAGCGGATAATCACCGACCATAATCTGCCAACGATGGCCGTCCATAATTCCATATCGAGTTCTAAGTTGGTAAAGAAGCGGCCAACAGTTTAGGGAGTATAGAATCCTACGGAATTAACCAAGAGGACCCTTTAACCCCACTGCGTAACCTTCAAGTTCGGGCTCCACACTCCCATGCCCTGAAGCTAATTGTATTCCCAACATTGGGTGTCTCTGAAACAAGAGAAGCCCCCTCGTTAGAGGGGGCTTCTTGAAGCTTTGTAGGTAGGCAAAAAAATAGCGCCTTCAGCTACTTTCTGAAAACGCTCCGCTATCATAGCATGCTGAAACCTGTTTTGTCAATGATTTGTGCCTGGATCGATTTAATACGTCTGATATTGGCGTCTGGATAGGCTCAGTGTTTTATCGATGGTGTAGGCTAGTCATCAATGCTGGAAGGGTCGACCATTTCATAGAACTCGATATGCTGACTCTCTAGTAACGGCCTGTACTGAGCCGCGGGTTCGTAAACCTCTGGGGGTATATTGTTACCGGGTCTACTTGGAGACATGATCTGGTCGTCGTGCCATTCCAATATGACTATGTTCGTTTCACCGGGAAGAGTATATCCATTGTATGAGACAGTAAACTCACCCCTGTGACCAGCGTCCTGATAAATCTTGGCTTGTTTATAAACTAGCTTGGCGACGTTTGATGCCTCCCCTGGCTTCGTTCTGTATACTCGCCTAATCTTGTACATCGACGGCTCCTTACCAGAAGTGTAGAAGGAAGAATCCTACCACAAGATAGGTTCGTCAGATCTCCGAACCCTGATATTTCCAAACCTGTAGTCCGAAATTCCATGCCCAGCGCGAGGATAGGGATTCTCAACTAACTCAGAGCAGCCGTTGGCAGAGAATGTCTATTGCTCTTATTAATCAATGAGCAATTTCGCACCCGCTCCTGCTTCCCGCATGAACAATGCGGATATCACAAATGAAACCGCTGCGGTTACGAGGCAGAGATAACCTATACCTTGGAATCCGAACCACGCCAATAGTACCCCTCCGATGGCGGCGCCGCAGAAGCCGCTGACTTGGTTGCTTGCACCCAGCAAGCCCACAGAAGTGGCTCGGGACCGGCCGGATATTTCCGTGCCGAATGTCATGAATACCGGCCAGCCGATACTTAACAGACCAACCGAAACGGTAGCCAACCCGACCACGGCCCACATCGGAACATCAATGGATAGGAGTAACACTGCCAATACTCCTCCAGCCAGTGAGGCCACGGAGATTATCGTCATCCGATCGCCCCGGTTGCCAACCGGACCGGCCATATAACTGCCGATCACCCGTCCAACCCCGACTATGGCCAGCGGTATCGCCACCTGGGCAAGGTTAATATTGTATGAGTCGATCAAATAGGCCGCTAGATAACCCGAGAGTCCAAAAAATGCCATACGTTGGGTCAGGTTCACTGCGAACGCAGCGCGGAACACAGGGATAGACAACAGGTCCCGGTATCGGGATAAGACCGACAGGGAGCGCGGCCCTGGGTTTTCAACCCTGGGGAACCAGAACCAGTTCAGGAGTAAAACCATCGCCATGACTATCCCCACAACCAGGAACGGCAGCCTCCATCCTCCTAATTCCGCCAACAATGCCAACAATGGAATGCCGATGACAGAGGCCATAGTATTGAAGGCCATAAGCCGTCCTACAGTTTGAGCACGCCGGTGTGGAGAAACTACGTCTGCCACTGCCGCCATGCTATTGGGAGGGATCATACCTCCACCAAGTCCGGAGACAACTCTGGTGGCGAGCAGTGTAGGCAAGTTCAATGCGAACGCCGAGGCCAAAGCGCCTATGCAAAGCAGTGACAACCCAAATAGGGCCACCGGCCGACGGCCAAAGGAATCTGACAAAGGGCCGGATATGACTACAGATACTGCCCAGGCCGCAAAATTAGCTGCTGCCACCTGCCCTGCCATCGCAACCGATATATCAAATTCCGATGCGATCTCAACCAATAAGGGGGCATCCAGGAGCCACGTACACTGACCTGCGAACAGTGCCACCGCTACTGCGATTAGAAATCGGGATTGCTTCATTGACTCCTGCTCACGATGGCCTGCCTTTCACTCCGCCGAATATTATGATTTTTTTGCGTATAAACCATTACAAAGTGCCCCGCAAATAAAACGTGAAGATCTTAGACAGCGCGTCTCCGATTCAAACATAGCTATTATTTGAAACCGAATAGGGGCAGCGCCCATGTTAATCACGGGTTTCTATGTTGTCTAATTTACTTCGTAGAAATTACAGAAGCCCTCTTGTTTGAGAGGGCTTCTGTAATCTTTGGCGTCGGGCAAAAAAAGAGCGCCCTCAGAAACTTTTCTGAAAACGCTCCACTATCATAGCATGCAAGAAAATGTTTTGTCACGGTTCTATGCCTAGATTCGAAGAATGCACTAAAGTTAGACCATAACGGTTTTCAAGTGCGTCGCCGTGCGTACCAATCGGTTCATATAGCCCTGTTTTCTTGGAACTATACGACTGGAATGTACCAAACCTTCCTACAATTTAGATCATCGGATATCTCAGCCCTTCGGGAGCCACGAACCTTCCTGTAAAGGAACATTCATCGAGACCCGGGACTCATCTCCGATTCCGCGGGTGATGTGTCCGTGTCCAGTCGTGTCTTGGGCTATAAGTATGTCGCCCGCATAAAGACGTTTTACCGTTCCATCAGCCACTTCGATCTCGGAGATCCCTCCAAGATGGACGACGTACTGGAAGCGAGAAGCGTTGTGGTAGTCATCAACTGAAGGAGATGGGTTTTGATTTAGCCTCGTCGGTCCTTCTCCGATATGTTTGATAATTTCAGCGAACTGGTCAACGGTTACGTCTATAAGACGTGATTCCCCATCCGCCTCGGGATAAACAGTCACGATTTGTACCATTAGAGACTCCTTCCATTATATTTAATAAACAGGCGCATTGCCCAAGTCCCACTCAACATGGGTCTATGATGACAGACCAAGTAAAAATCTATAGACCATTACAAGCCGGCCATTTGTTCAGCGTGGAGCGACCCTTTCATGATAGTGAACCTATTCCAGCTAATCCTAACATGTAGGATGTTTTTACCCAGACCCCATAACAGATTTACATAATCCGAAGCGCTTATCAGTTTTCTATGCACTGAGTTAGCATATGGGGTATGAACTACCTCGTGGTACTGTATCCGAAGAATTTGTAGGCAGTGGTTAAGCATTATTTGTAGTCCGATAAACAAAGGTATTTATCAGTTGTGCTCGTCCAACGCTGTAATGAGTATTCGTAGTCTTTCTAATAAATATCGCTAGACCAATGATAGATTTGGAAATACTTGGACATCCCGGCTCGCCGATCGTCTAATCCAACCCGTAGAGAAGGTCCGCACCATGCTCTTCCGAGACCACGTATGGGGAAGTCTAACCAAATAGACAGATGAAAAGGCGAGTCGACTCAGTGCCTTAGGTGAAATGCCAATTGGGCCTGATCAATAAATTAACCCTCGGCAGAGTCACATTCAGCAATATCTATTACGGCTGGTGGTTGGTTGGCGCAGCCGTAGTGTGCCAGTTCACTTTCCTAAGCGTTGGCCAAGTCGTTGTTGGCGTGCTAATGGGCCCAGTCGTTGATGAAATGGGCTGGAAGGTATGGCAGTTCACCCTCGGCTCCTCAATTGGAACAGCGATGGGTGCACTTTCGGGTATCATCGCCGGGCCAATCTTAGACCGACAAGGTCCACGGCCGATTCTTTTGCTAGGTGCGGTCATCTGCTCTCTGTGTCTATGCGGACTAGCCATTCAATCGTCGTTGTGGCTCTTCTGGTCATTAAGCGTGCTGAACGGACTGCTTGGATGGTCGTTCTTCGGCCCAGTGGTTGTCAGCTCCGCTCTAACTAAGTGGTTCGTCAGGAAACGTGGCTGGGCCCTGTCAATAGGATCAACCGGGGTATCATTGGGAGGGCTAATAACCCCTCTAGTTATGACTGCGGTAGTCGCCTGGTTTGGGTGGCGTGGCGGATACATGGCTCTAGCTGTATTTGTTGCCGTTGCCATCATTCCGATAGCTCTAATCATGCGCCGACAGCCAGAGGACCACGGCTTGCTGCCTGACGGAGACAGCACCAACTCCGAAAGTATCGTAGAGGCCGCCAACAAGTCTTTCAGCAACGAGCGGTCACTAACCCTTAGCCACGCCATCCGGACCCGAGCATTTTGGCAGCTAGCCTTAGGGTTTGGATTGAACCAGGCAGCTCTAATGTCGGTCCTGATCTACGCCTTTCCTTTCATAACTGAATCGGGGTTCGACAGGAGCGTGGCGGCAGTCGGCCTTTCCATCAACGGATTCGGCAACTTGGTGTCCAAGATCGCTTGGGGTTGGGGTTTAAGTCGCTTCGCACCCCGTTTTTTGGTGCCAGTTGCATTCGGCGTTTCCGCAACCGGGGTGATGCTCATACTGACAGCTGGGTCGTTTGACCTGGGCTTGATACTAATGGTGGGATTCTTCTTATATGGATTTGGATTCGGCGGTACCATACCTCTGTCCACTTTCACCTGGGCCCGCTATTTCGGACGAGAGCATATTGGAGCTATACAAGGGGCGGGAAATCCGATCTCTGTGCTGCTTACAGCCGTGGCACAGGTAACGATAGGAGTATGGTTCGACGTGACTGGGACCTATCATTGGGCGTTCATAGCTATTTTTGCGTCTTTAATCAGTGCCGCAGCACTGATTGCTGCGTCCAAGGCACCTGAAGGTTAGGCGTAAAGTTACTTACCTGTTACAGGTATGTGGTCGTCAACATGTCAGAGAATTCCTTGTGTTTCTACGTCTTATTGTAGCTATAACCCATGTCTAATCGGGATATAGTCAACAATCACCGGATGTCCTAACAGAGGCGACAATGGGTAGTAGTCTCAATTCAGAAAATAGAACTAACCATATCGTGTTTTACGATGGATACTGCGTCTTGTGCAGTAGATCAATAGATTTCATCCTGTCCAGAGACTCTTTGGCTACATTTCGATTTGCATCACTGCAATCAGATTTTGCTCAGAAAATCCTCCCAGAATTGGGATATCCGGTAGTAAACATCCAGAATCTTAGCAATATCGTGTATCTCCGGCATAACGACATAAAAATTAAATCAGACGCGATCCTATCCATTCTGTGGGATCTTGGTGGAATCTACAGATCAAGTCGTTTAGTTTATTGTCTACCTCGGGTTGTAAGGGATTTTGGCTACGATAGTTTGGCTAAACTACGATATAGAATTTTCGGACAACGAGACTCCTGCCGTGTCCCAACGCTGCAAGAAAAGACTAGGTTTCTAGAGTAGGATATTTGAAAGAAGACCTAAAACGCCCTGTATTTCTGTCCGCTGATTGGAACAACCTTTTATTCGCTAATTACGCTGTAGACCCTAAGCTGTTAACCCCTTTCGTCCCGAGATGGACTGAGCTAGATTTCCACTATGGAAATCCCTTACCAGCTTTCTGGACGATTCAGCGGAGCTAAGGCACTCTAAGTGGTGGAGTGGTGGTAGGATCTGGCTCTCAGAAATAGTCTATGGTTAGTGACGTGACAGAAACCGAGCGGGAGCAGACTTGATGAGAGTCTTAATTATCGGAGCCAGCGGATTTATAGGGCATTTCCTGCAACGCCGCCTACTACAAAAACCAGGCTTTGACATCACAGGAACTTACAACTCTAGGGCGCCCATGGACGTTGATCAGCCCTGGTACCCGCTGGAGATCACTGACCACAATCGTTTGGACCGGATCTTCCTTGAAGTCAGGCCAGAGGTAGTGGTGTTATTGGCTGCCATCGCAGATGTTAAGACTGCCGAAATGGGCCCAGAGAGAGCGACCGAAGTCAACGTGGACGGGGCCCGACAAGTCGCACGGCTTTGTACTAAGTATCATGCAAGGCTTATTTTCCTGTCGAGCGAGTATGTATTCAAAGGTGACCGCGGCAATTATCAGGAAGATGATTCACCCGACCCTAACACTCACTACGGTCGTACTAAGTGGCAGGCCGAGCTAGCAGTTGCTGATGAGGCCTCCCAGTGGAGTATCGTCCGAACCAGCCTTGTGTATGGCTGGCCGATAACCGGCCGTCGAAACCTAGCGACCGTCATTGTTGACCGCTTGAAGAACGGCGAGTCCTACGAAGGCGACACTGGAACTTACCGCACTCCGATCTACGTCGAGCACCTGACGGAAGGTATCACGCGACTGGTCACCAGCTATTACCCCGGGATCTTTCACATCGCTGGAACAGATTGGATGAACATGTACCAATTCGGGCATTCCGTGGCAGAAGTATTTGGCCTAGATAGTAGCCTCGTAAACCCGATCCCGGTATTAGCTGATCCACATCTTGAAAACGCCCCGCCGGAAGGGATAGAGGATAGCCTCAGGCCAGACATATTAGGACTGGACTGTACACAGACCAATCATAAGCTCGGACTCCACGCCTTTAGCGTGGTTACAGGACTGCAAGAGATGTTGGTTTAGTTAAGAACACCTACTTGCATGAAGATATCCGGCCGTAGATCGGTCCAAGTTTCAGTCAACATTTCCGGACCCGCTATCACAAACTGTTAGGATACCGTCACTTTACTCACCTTGGAGAGCTTTATATGAGTCGCCACGTTAAGTTCGGCGTCCGAATGCACCAGCACGGTTACGACTTCGACGACTTGAAGCGGGTGTGGACCGAGGCAGACCGCCTGGGGTACCACTCGGCCACCT
>Ga0209402_10001919_pt1 | contig 21839 bp, 6 predicted proteins | sample ArcticOcean_MG_C_3_FD_187437 | JGI IMG/M metagenome (GOLD analysis project Ga0209402, IMG submission 187437) | Marine microbial communities from western Arctic Ocean - ArcticOcean_MG_CB8_126 (SPAdes) (version 2) | ecosystem: Environmental > Aquatic > Marine > Oceanic | place: Arctic Ocean... | reverse complement strand
AAGAATTTCTATATTGAATGAACGCGATATTATCAAGCAGGAAACTATGAGAAAAAGAAGAATATTGAACCAGAAAACTGGTTCAATATCTATGCAAACCACACCTTAGCAAATGGGGAAAAGAGTCCCAAAGATTCTGACGACGTACACCATTAACAAATCAAAATCACAATAATTAAAACTAGATTCACCAGCACCGTTTTCCATACGAATACCATTCCATGTCTCGTAATTTGTAGTTCCTCTGAAAGTGGTAACACCATCACCTGAAGTACCGTCTGCAACGATGCTGCCAGTGTTTTCGCCAAAAGAAATCACCCTTATTGCCGCAAACAACGAATCCGGCCTGTCCTCAAGCTCCCATTGGGCAATTTCACCAACATATCCGACAACTTCTACAATTACACTATCCTCGATTACAAGATCGCCCCAAATGTAACAGCCGTAGAACCTGGCAGGTGCCTCGGCGACATCGCCATCGTAACCGGTTGTTTGGTCGATCCTATATGTGTTGCCTGATTCGAAGGTAACCAGTCCGAGGTGATCATCATCATTCAGCTCATCATCAATCCAGTTTTGGTCAATGGGGACTAAATCCGCTTGCGCACTCAAGCATAGAGTAAGAAATGTGAGTAAAGCAAGTATAGTTGTAGTATTCTTCGTCTTCATTTTTTGGACTCCTAAATTGTATGTATTATTTTACATGTACGATATTATGGATTCGGTGAAAGGATGGACTCTTTAGGCTAAGCAGGTACTGCCCGGAGGGAAATGAACCAGAATTAAAGGCAAAAGTTTTCTTGCCAGGTGAGCTGTGTAACAGTTCTCTACTCAGAACAATTCGCCCGTTCAAATCATAAATATCCACAACGATGTTTTCTTTTATTTTTAAATTATAATTGATTGTAAGCCAGGAGTTAAAAGGATTAGGATAGATATTTAACTCAAATTTGTCTGGTTCAATATCAGGTTTTAAAATCCCAGTCGAACCATCAGGTGTCCAGAAATAGGATCCAAGATCGGCGCGGGAAGAATCGGGGTCAAGATATAGTTCTGGATGACCAGCATCAATCAACGGACTGTCATCAGACAACCAGAATATTCCATTATCTGGATCGACAAAAAGTGGATCTTCAAATATACAGGCTTCACCCAGTTCACCAGCATCCCAGAATATTCTGTCATAGCCAAAAAAGTTCGAGTAGGTAATATTTACTGTGCCTTCTACATAACTTTGATCAGTAATAGCATTTAACATATTGCCATAAAATGTGGAATTAATGATAGTAATGTTTCCATTTTCGCCGGTATTTAAATGAATTTGAGAGTCGAATACAGTGCAATTTATAACTGAAGCAAGATTACCACCTGAAATACTAAAAGCACGTCTCGTGCTATCAAATACACATCTGGAAAGGATGAGAGTATCGACATTCAATGACCAAAATCCAAATGGATATATATCACCAATAAATGAATTTCTGGTTGAAATAACGTTTTCACAAAAGCTTACATAAAGAAAACTATTTTCATCTTTAAACAGATTATCTTGCGCCGAAACTTGGATAGAATTTTCGATTTTTGTACTTGTACGCAAAAATACATTATCGTGCAGTGAGACCCGTTGTGCATTTTTGACAGTAATTACTCGAGAGGTATTGGACTCATTTACGTTTATAAATAAGCTATGCGAAATGCTGACTCTATCAGCCCTATAAAATAGTAATGCAGTGTGATTAGTAAATTTTAGATATTCATAATTATAACTGACATTTTCATTGTAAAACCTAATTCCATCCCATCGCGTATCCCCTTCATCAAGGAGTTCTGGACTGAATTTTATGGTATCTTCCTCAGTTCCAGACATAATTAACCTTCCCAGCACAATTATACTTGGTCGCTTATTCTGTGGGAAGTCGAGGGCTCTGATGGTAAATTCACAGCCCGGTTCGATGGTTAACGTGTCCTCATGATCGATAATTAAGGTTCTTGCGATAAAGTATGGCGAGCCCTCAGCCGTTATGCGACCGGATACGAATCCACCGATGGGTTTCTGGTCGATGCATCTGACCGAGACCGAAAGTGAGTCAACCTGATCATTATTATCGGTGACGATAATTTGAAAGCTGAAATCCACCTCATCGTCAGGAACTTGACCCACGAGAACAAGTGAGTCTTCAATTATATCTCTTTCCTCAACCGGTTGCAGCCAATCAGGAAGACCATTAAACTCGAAATTTACCTCCTCTTCATCGCTGCCTTTCGCGGCATAGCGGAAATTTTCCCCACGCTGAGCAAACACAAATTCTGGTGAGTGAATCCCAGGAACGTGATCAATGCGGTGATCAAAAAAGACAGATCCGATATCGGCTCTGGTTTCGTCAGGGTCATCATCTAACTCGGGATCTCCTGAATTTCTACAGGGTGATATTGGTTGTATGCCCACATTCAGGGGGTCTATACCGAGCAACAAGGGGTCAGCTATTATATTGGTTTCGTTAATGCGATCCGCAAGGAAGTCATTGGTATTGAGGTATAGGTTATAGTAATCCATCATCCAAAAGCAATTGTAGTTAACTTGAATTTCCTCAGCTTCTTCTTGATGATTAAACAAGCTATTGGCATATATTCCCAGAAAAATATTACTGTTAATGGTAATATTTGATCCTCTGGCATAAAGTTCGATCATTTCCTGATTTCCACGATTTACTGGTTCAGGTGTAACGATCGTATTTTGGGTGAAATTAACGATTGACGTCCTAATTTTAATAGTTGCCAATATTGTGTTGTACTTAAAGAGGCTGCTGTTTGCATTTCTTATGTCAATTTCACCACTTATTTTATTGTTTTCAATTGTTAACTGTTCACCACCACGAATTTCCAGTTCTTCGATTATTGTGTTGTTTATAAGCCTGTTATTTCCTTCACCCACGTCAATTCTCACCACATGAAAAGAATTATCTGAAATTGTGAACCTTGTATCGTCTAAGTCTATTTCGCCATTGACACTATTACTATCCATGGCTACGCTTCCATCCGAAATTCGCACAACTACAAGGCTGTCAACTCCTATTGTGTTGTTTCTAATCGTTACTGTACAATCGTCAAAGCGAACATCGCCCTCGATCACGGAATCTGTTAATCGAAACGATTGAGCATCGTGTGAGAAAATTGTTAGGGGACCGCCGAGGGAGCTATTACGAATAAACCCTCTTGTGGGCATAAATCCTGTAACTTGAGTAACATCATCTACATCTTGTCGTTCTGGGCGCGAAAGGTCACAGTCCTCTATCTCTAATGTGCCAAATCTACAGACAACTGCACCAACGGCAGTACAATTTTGGAGCCTAAGTACACCACCCATAATAATCGCACTTCTTCCACTTAGAAAAGTACAATCATTGGCTATCAATTCACCGGCATAGACATCGAAAGTTCTGGTATCACCGGCTGTCGTAAACTCACAATTTGTAGCAGCAATAACACGATAATCCCCAAGATCACGTTCAGCGAATACAGCGTTGTTTACACCGTTAAAACTACAGTTATCTAATTCAAGATTATGGGTGGCATCGAGGATAATGCATATTTCACTGTCGGTGATGTCGGTGTATGCCATAGTGGATGTATCGTCAGGTTTGTCAAAGAAAATTCCAGTCCAGGGCGCTTCGTTATCTTCATCACCGTGAATTACGACTCTTTCTTCTTCTGTACCCGCAGTAATTAGAACTCCATTAACAATAATGGATAATTCGGATAACACACTGATCTCTACACCTTGCAGAATTGTCAGCGTGTCTTCTTCAGGGATAGTAATGTCACCAATGACAAGATAGGGACTACCCTCAGCGTTCCAGTCGCCGGAAACTTCACCCTCAACTTCAGTCTGTGCAAAGGCTGTTGAAAAGGCTATCAACACCCCACACAGCACAATTTTCATCAAATACTTATTCATCAATCCAGACTCCAGTTTCCTAAAAATACTAAGCAAATTAAAATCCCATAGTAGGCTACCTATATTAAGACAGACTTATAGGAATATTAATCCAAGCTACAACTAAAAAATCCAAAATGCAAGTTGGGTGTGATAATCAGAGTAAATTATATATATGTTAAAAACCACGTGGGCGAGCCTAGATATGTAGTAATGACAGATTGTATTACCACCCCCTGTCAGATCAATAGGGGGGTTAGAGACTCACCTCAACCTAATGAGAGGACAGTACCCTTAAAGGACTGACACCCACCGACCCCGGTCTATATATATTTTATTAATATTTTTTATTGCCTAATTTGTGAATTATACATGAATACTGATCTTGTATGATTAGCTAAAAACAACCAACAATTAAGTCAGCTGTTTTCATTCTACTTCTTCTCTACTTGCCTTTCCTGCCCACTAAGTTCAGTAAGCCACGATAGCCCCTGACCTGTATCCTACAGAACCCACAAAAAAAATCCCAAAAAATATATCCCACAACCACCATCGACCCACCTCGGTAAAGGGACCCACCCTTGGCGGTTTGCATTGCAAAGATCCGGTATCTCCACTACACCGCCATCCTGAGCGGAAAAGAATAATCAATCCTCAGGAAAATTGTGTTTATTCTTCCCCATACATTAAACCCCAGAAGACAGCAATTCTCCTTGGGTTTAAATGTCGTCAATCTTACTTAACCAAAGTCAACTTCTTAGTCTGTTGAAAAGACCCGGCCTGTAGGCGATAGAAATATACACCAGCAGCTTGAAGATCTGCGCTCCAGGCAGTGGTGAATCTGCCCGCATTAAGTCGCTCATTAACTAATACCTGAACCAAGCGTCCGCTAATGTCGAAAACTTGAAGACTAACATGCTGCTCATCCGGCAAATCAAAACCAATAGTAGTAGTACTATTGAACGGATTCGGAAAAGCGTTCTTTAGCATGTAAGAATCAGGTATCAGTCCATTGCCTGATTCACTATTATGCTCTTGAAGTAGCCGTACTAATTTACCGATTTGTGATGGTGTGTCGCTGCCTGTTGCATCAATATTTCCACCATCAGCTAATTCCGCAACCGATAGGTAATCTATCAACGCTGCAATAGAATCCTGCACGTTACCGGCATTGTCACATCGGTCACCGTACTCTGCCATTGCATCTTCATACAGCCCAAGTTCAGTCAGGCAATGCGTTGAAAAACGTGCCGCAACAGCTGCTACCCGATCATCTTCATGCTCTTCAGCAGCATCTTGAAGGAAACCACGCAATGCGCGGAAATTTCTGTTTTCCAGTTCACCGACACAGCCTGCCAGGTAATGGATAGAGTTGATACCAACGGCACCAGTGTCAGCCACACAATTTCGGAAGTGTCGTGCAGATTCAGCATACTCACCACGTTCCCACAACCGCATCGCGACTGCGTATTCTTCAGCACTACTAAGCTCTATGCCGGAATATGAGCTGTAGTCTATCGGTGCTTGGGTTCCAGTTCCCCAATAGAAAAATCCATCTGAGGGGGTTGCGCCCCAGTAATTATTTTTAGCATTCACAGCAAGGGTATTGTTGAAATCATCCTTATAAATCATGTATCCGATTGGTAAGAAAAATACATCATCGTAGTCCACAATATTATTATAATTTATATCAGGATAGGAGCTACTGGCAAGATATATCTCCGCGCCATCTGAGCCGGTTTGTATTAAACCGCCATTGTTTTGTATAGTGTTAGGATTGTCATTGAGTCCGTCCCAGGTGTTTAAATCAGGATCGGAACTATAGCAGGCAATACCACCGCCACCGTTATCCTGGATGGTATTCCAGATCATTTCAGGATCTGATGAGCTAAGGTAAATACCCGCCGAAATGTAGGTGTCACCCACACCATTATTAACAAATAGGTTGTCATTCAATGTTACTTTTCCAGCAGTACAGTTTGTCATAAACAAACCATTATCCATAGTATTCCCACCATTACTGGCGAATGTGCAGTTAATTATGTTAAAACGGGAATTATTAATATACATCCCAATTCCACCGCGGAAGAATTCACAGTTTTCTAAAAGAATTTGACTTGGCCCCGAACCACCTGCGCCTACAGCTTGAACCCCATTTTGTGCACCAGCAAACATAACGTATTCCAGAGACGTTGATGCGGTGACGCTACTGGATATATTAACTTTATCCCAGCTTTGAGGTGGATCGGCTTCAAAATCAGGTATAAACTGAAATTCGCGACCAGATTCCCCTTCCATTTCTAAACCATCAGCAATATCCAGAATAACATTCTGTTCTAACATAAAAACAGTCCGCCCCTGTTCGCCTTGAGGCAATATTGGATTGAGATCAAAATTACCGCTTATTGTTGTTAAGTATGGACTAACTGGATTATATCTTATTTTATAATATTCACCCTCAACTTGTCCACCTCCATGAATTTCATCATCTGAAAGGTAGATGTAATCCTCAATAAAATTCATGTAATAAGAATCATGATTTGGCGGATATGGATTAGACGAAACTCCCAATGTCTATTGCTCAGAATTCCACCAAAAGCTCCAATGTCACCATAGGTTCCTTCTACCCACTCCAGGTGACCTACTGCTACTCTATCTTCAATGTCATCCCCGACTTCGCCAAGCTCCCCAATGAATTCCCATACCATAGTGCGAAAGTGTCCATCATTTCTTGAGGCTATATCAGGCGATATAGTTTTCATAGCGGTAGTAAGAACAATATCAGGGACTGCTTGGTTAGTCATAGGTGAATAGGGAATTGCGTCCGTATCAGGGACACCAGCCCTAAAATCTCCAGCTGTAGTAAAGTTGCCCTCACCCTTAAGGTGAATTGTGCTTTGAACTTGATGATGCAAAACATTGTTGGACATGGTTATGTCCCAATCTTCACCGTCATCAACGACATAATCCCAGGTGGTATCATCTCTAAAAGCATTATGTTGAATGTGAACAGGATTATCCGCTTGTTCCAGATAAAATGTGCCCGTAATATATATGCAATTACTGCCATTTTGTCCGATTAAGTTGCTGTAAAAAACATCAGGATCCGCAGAATTTCCAGCTCTAAACAAATCTGTAGGTTGTGTTACATTTGGTGATCTTAGTAAATTTAGTATCATGCCATAACCATTATTTTCCCAAACAGTGTTGTGCATAAATCGCATGGATGGAGCATAATGTTCCCTATCTGCCTCAACGGTTAGGTATACACCTGCAGCATCATTATTGGTCGAGCCAGACTCAAATGCCTGGCCGTTATTAAAAATGATATTGTTCCATATCGCGAAATTGCCATCCTCAACTCCATTATAATCTTGATCCTCATTATCCGTTAATCCTCTGATTCCATTCCACTCATTATCATGGATAAAACAATTTGCGATTTCAAACGGTTTATGATCCCAAGCATCTTGATTCCAGAGCCAACCCTCAATCCGATCCCACTCGCTAAAGTGCCTATAAATATAAACACCGTGATTTCCATTATTATATATTTCACACTGTCGCAAAAGTTTTTCACCAGTTAGACCCAGCTTATGGTTGCGATTTCTCACGGACTCCATACTCCAAGCCTCCTTTACATAAATACCATTCAAGGTATTGTCATGAATTTTACTTTTTTCGACACCTCTAATTCCATCGTCGGAGCGGTGGTCACCGTTATCCCACCGTTCGTTATCGTCATCATACCATTCGCTGCCATTGAATCTTCCATCCTCAAATGTTGTTACGTTGTGTTGACCGGGATTCCATTGAGTGTCCCACATAACGATTCCATTGCCTATGCATTGTTTTATTTCGCAGCCATACATTAGCAGCTTAGAATTGCGACAAATTATTCCACCAGGGTCATTATTGGTGTTTGCAAGCTCTGAATTATCTGCACCAATTATTATACAATATTCCAAATCGGCAAAAGGTTGATCAAGGTCTATACCATTGCCGTTTTCATCCCTTCCAGGATGTAATCCCGGTTCATTAAGGATAATTCCAAAAAATGAATTTGCTACGACATCATTACCGTTCATTTCCGAGGTTAATGTAACCTTATTAAATTTTGTTCCCTGAACTATCAATCCAGCCGCGGTTCCCGCCTCTTCATTTAATACTACAAGGATGCCAGATGGATCATTTTCAAATCTTTTAAAGGTCAGCTTGACTCCTTCTTCAATTATCAATCTACCACCTGTCTCGATGTTTATTATTCCCTCAACCGTTAGATCAAGATCCGACAGGATGGTCACCTCTGCACCATCTGATATAGTTATATCCTCCTCAAGATCATAAAATATAACCGCATCCTCATCAAAGTGTGGATAATCAGCAAGTGCGTTTCCTACAAATGCTACAGATAGCAGCGCTACCAATAAAATGGTAATTTTTCGAATACTAATTGCCCTCATTGGACTCTTCCTTTCAAGTTGTTGTGTATTGTTAAATATGCTTAATGCAATTGAATATTATTTAATGTAGTTTATTTTCTGTATTTTAAATTGGTTAGGGATTGAGAACTGAACAAAATACGTTCCGCTGGATAGATCATTGCCTGACAAAAGGTAATGATGAGTGCCCGGTTGTCTGTCGTTCAGCACATTTTTGAACACAATTCGCCCGTTTGAGTCGATCATGGAGATGTTTACATCTGAGTTCACAGGCAAATTATACTTGATAATTGAGTTGCTATTAAACGGATTAGGGTAAGCCGGAAAAATAGTAAACTCATTGGGAATAATTTCCTCATGTGGAACAGCATCAATATTACCGACCTGGATAAACCATGTAACCGTAACGAGTTCATTACCATCTGTCAGATGGAAATTAAAATAGTGCCAACCAGTCTGATTGAATTGAATGCTGTCAGTAACAGAGTCCTCATATTGCTCCCTCAGTATAATACCATTACCAAATGAAAGTTCGTCCAATTGCCAACCATAGTAGAGTGTATCGCTGTCCTCATCTGAAGCATTTACAGTAAACCTCTGCCATTCATTTTCTCTGATATATACATTCGTCGTATCCTCAAAATTGTCAGGGACATGCCAGTTTATTAAGGGAGGCGAATCATCATGATCGAAAAAATAGTACCCAATATCGATACGGCTTCCGTCTGGGTCTTGAGCTAACTCTTCTCGTCCGGCATTGACTGCTGGAGATGAAGAAACTGGTGATAGCCTTTTTGGGCTCAACTGGAGTAACTTTGCCTCAAGAAACATATTCCCAAATACATCAGTCGAATCCCCTTTATGATTTACTCTCTCAATTATTCCGACATTGGTGGGTGGATTTCTTGTCTCTACATACTCAGAGTATCCAATAAGGTTATTGACAAATTGTATGTTGGGATTTCTGCGGTCTGAGGTAAAGGCTATGTGGGAATTATCTATAATGTTGTCTCTAATTATTCCCTCTAATGAATTGGGTACGCCAATTCCAGTATCTCTGCAATTTGCTATTGTATTGTTTTGAATAATGGCAAGTGAGCACTGTCGTGTAAGGGTAATTGCATTCTCATGATAATACATCAAGTTATGATTGATCATGGTGGTATTAGTTTGTACTACAAGACCTAATCTGGATTGGGAAAATATATTTTCAGAAATATTAGAATGATTGCCGCTAACTGTCACACCTGAAGAAAACATACGTGGATTAAAATTGTTATTTAATATTTCTGTGGTGTCGCCAGATGTACGTACATATAATAATTGATTCTCCTTTAGCAATATATTTGATTCTGATATAATATCTAATCGAGTATTACCAGAGTTTACCATCTCAAAATAGCCACAATAAATCTGATCTATAAGACTTATGCCAATATCTACAAACCTAAAAATAATACTATCGGCCGAATTAATATTAAAACGGTACCTTGTTTCAGCCCCGCTTTCATACAGTGTTTGATCACCAGTCAGTTGAATTTGGTTATCTTCATCCCCCAATAACAATAATTTTCCAAATATATCAAACTGGTTTAGTTGTCTATATTCAAAGGGGGATTTAGATTTAAACTCGAAGTGCACACCCGGCTCCATGGTCAGTGTATTCCCCTCGGATAGAATAATGTCATCGACTACATAATATGGCGAGTTCGCTTCGGTAAATGTCCCTGAAACACTTCCTCTTAGTATCTTTCCATCGAGACAATTTACCCCTACGCTCAAAGTATCTTCATTTCCTCGGCGGTCTTCTGCTTTGATTACAAACGTGAATTCGGATTGGTTATCAGGAACACGCCCGCCGACCACAATGAATCCATAGCCCTCGTCTATATTCCTCATCCAGTGGGGAGCTGTATCAAGTGATATTGTCACACTTCGGCGATCATCATCCGCCTCTGCCGTGTAAGAGTAGAAATTCCCTGTGGAAGCAAAGTCCCACCAATTTGAGGTTATAACCGGATCGTGATCCATCCGCTGGTTAAAATACCTTGCCCCAATATCCGAAGCTGTTCTATCCGGGTCCAATATGTCCGGGTCACCGCTGTCAATGAGTTCGCTATCAAATTGCAGCGACACATCAAACGGATTGCCGCCATTAAACTTAGGATTCACTATTATATCATGCTCGCCAATCTCGCTGCCATCACCAAAAATTGAGTCGAAACCCCAAAAGCAATTGTAATCGCTATCACCATTATAGCCATAGGTGAAGGCAATTCCTCCTACGTGAGATGCAGCAAAAATGTTGTTTCTCAGCGTAAAACGGTTCAAATATGGGAAGCCCGGGTGGTCACCTCTCTTCTCTTGAATTGAATGATCAAGAAACGTGTTGTATGAAAATAAGACATCTCCGCGACCGGTAGATGGATATGTATAATACTGAGAGTAGGCGACATTGTGATGGATATGAACATCATCACAATCTTCTATTGATATACCACCGCCAATTTGGTTATCGTATATTTCTGTATCTCTTACTGAACGTAATCTAATATTGCCGAGGATGGTATTATTGCTTACAACCGTCCCGCCTGCTGGACTGCTAAGCAGTAGATTGTTTAATCTGTTTTCATAAATAGTCAGTCTGTTAACGTCAAACAGGCAGTTGATACCATCATTTCCAGTAATTTCCAAGTTATGAGACGAATTACCTATAAATATTGCGGCAATTTCTTGCCCTGTATTGTTACTAAATGAACTTCCGGAGAAGTATAGAATTCCAACATCCATATTCTCGATAATGTTATTATCAATAATTGAGTTTGTCTGGTTACCGCTAAATGTGACTCCATGCTCGACACCATAAAATACATCATGCGATATAAGGTTATCAGTAACAATGGTTTGTCCAAATACGGCAATGTCAATAAATGAAAAGGAAGAATTTGTTACATCAAAATAGTTGTAACTACCTTGGAAATGATTATAAAAATTCATACGGATATAGCTGGCGATAAATTGGGCGTTTGAAAACTGATCAAGACTATTACGAATATACCCTCGATGACTATCACCCGTAAAAATTATGGAATCACGCTCAGTACCGTTTAAGGAAAGGGTTCCATTAAGCTCAATGTAGCCATTGGGTTCAAATTCGATTATAACGCCGGGCAATACAGTCAAGTCATCATCTGCGTTAATGACAGTATGTTCAATAATTACATATGGGCTACCCTCGGTGCTCCATTCACCAGACACCTCACCCGAGATCTCGGTTTGTGCTAAGACAGTTGAGAAGGCTATCAACACCCCACACAGCACAATATTTTTCAAACAATTATCCATCGTCTTCGACTCTCACTCTGTAAAAATTACCACGTAAACGGCAACGCTAACTTCGTCATAAAGGATCAAACAACCTTCATGTTCTCATAACAATATGCCTAAATATAATCATTGTAATATTTGAAAACAAGGATAGATAATCTTGACCACCCCACCCCCCTCTGTCAGATCGATAGGGGGGGTTAGAGACTCACCTCAACCTAATGAGAGGACAGTACCCTTAAAGCACCGACACCCACCGACCCCGGTGTATATATATTTTATTATTTTTTTATTACCGAATTGTGAATCATACACACGTCAAGAACAGGTATGATTAGCTAAAAACAACCGACCAAATAGTCAGCTGTTCGATTCCTACATCACCCTCTCATTGCTTTTCCTGCATAGTTAGTCAGCAAGACACGAAAGTCCATGACCTGTATCCTACAGAAGCCAAGAAAAAAATCTAAAAATATATATCAGATCCACCATCGACTCCTCGCGGTAAAGGGACCCACCCTTGGCGGTTTGCATTGCAAAGATCCGGTATCTCCACTACACCGCCATCCTGAGCGGAAAAGAATAATCAATCCTCAGGAAAATTGTGTTTATTCTTCCCCAGACAATAAACCCCAGAAGACAGCAATTCTCCTGGGGTTTAAATGTCGTCAATCTTACTTAACTAAAGTCAACTTTTTAGTCTGTTGGAATGATCCAGCTTGTAGGCGGTAAAAATACACACCGGCAGCATGAAGATCTGCGTTCTAGACGGTGCTGAATCTACCTGCCTGGAGCCGTTCATCAATCAACGTTTCAACCAGGCGACCGGAGATGTCATATAGTTGTAATCTTACATGATGCGAATAGGGAAGACTGTACCTAAACCTAACTGTACTGTTGAATGGATTGGGATAGACGGATAGAAGTGTTGTATGTGGAAGCTGAATGATTCTGCGTTCGAGAACCCCAACCTCATGTGGAAAATAAAATGCACCCATATCTGCCCGAGTACTATCCGGATCAAGGGGACTGTCGGGATCTCCGGCATCAATGCAGGGTGAATCAGCTGTCAGGAGTGGATCTAAGGGGTCAAGAGACACCAATAGCGGGTCAACATCAAATAGATTGGACTCGTCCAATTCAATATCTGGGTTATAGATACTGTAATGAAACTGATCAAAACCATACATACAATTATATTTGAAATTTAACACTCTTAAGGCTGCCTGAGATGGGTAAATTAATCCACTGTTTTCTCCTTCACAGATAATTATGTTGTTAGTGATATTAATTGAATCACAGCGTAGAAACAATTGCAAAACCGGTCGATCAGTTGATTCTACAATTACTGTGTTATTCTTAAAATCTAAATTTAATTCTAAAATTGCTCTTACCTTGCCCAAAAGCAGGTTATGATGAAAAGAAAGGTATGAATTTACATCATCATCCGCAAAACCAATTGCATACACGGTATAATCGTTTTCTTGGTTTTGCCCCAAAATGTGACAGTCATATACTTCAACATCTGTACAATTATCTACAGTAATATTAGTAGATATTATACAATTAGTTACTGTAACTGGATTCCTGCAATCACGTAGAGTCAAACTTCCAACAATATTGTTTGTGACTAAACCCAAATAAAATTGTAATCCCATCGATCCAGTAACCGTATTACCGCTGACTTCTGTGTTGGAATTGATCAAACTGACACTGTTATCTACATAACAATCTTGAATAAGTCCAGAAACGCGGACTCCTCGGCGTGCGCCATCGACATGATAGAAGTTACAGCTTCTGAGTGATGAATATCCGCTTAAATTAAATGTACCCAAAAAATCACAGCCAGTAAGTTCGACAGATCCTCTGTTGATGAATCCCCACTGTTCGCCACTCCCCGTGGCGAAGTAGGAGTCGAAGGCCGTCAGAATGCTACTGTTAAAAGGAGTAACACGACCGCCAACAATAATAGAGCTTTCTATAAAATATTGGTTATTCGTCTGACCAACATCATTAGAATTTAGAACACCAAAGGCAATATATGAGCAGTTAATATCGCAGTTGATAATTCTAAGGTAGGTTTGACCGGAGGCAACCAGTCCATTAAGGGCGTTACGGATTGTGCAGTATTCAAAGTTATACTCTTCTTCACGCTGGTAAAAGTATATCCCCGCCCACTCTTCGCCCTCTTGGTTGGTGGTGAAATGAATGGAATCTTCCTCCGCACCAATTGCAGCCAACATCCCATAAATATAGAGACCCGTTTCTGATGCGAACTGCACTGTCACTCCGCGGGTGATGGTCAATTCTTCACCCTCAGGCACCCAAGTCGAGTCCAGCACGATGTACGGACTACCCTCCAGAGTCCACACGCCAGAGACCTCCCCCTCAACTTCTGTGTCTGCAAAAGCAGTTGAAAAGGCTATCAACACCCCACACAGCACAATACCTATCATAGGCTTTATCTTCAACGTGACTCCAGTTTCCTAAAAATACTAAGCAAATTAATATCCCATAGTAGGCTACCTATATTAAGACAGACTTATAGGAATATTAATCCAAGCTACAACTAAAAATTCCAAAATGCAAGTTGGGTGTGATAATCAGAGTAAATTATATATATGTTAAAAACCACGTGGGCGAGCCTAGATTTGTAGTAATGACAGATTGTATTACCATCCCTCTGCCAGATCGATACCCCCAGTAATAGACTCACCTCAACCTAATCCCTTAAAACACCGACACCCACCGATCCCGGTGTATATTATTTTATTATATTTTTTTATTGCCTAATTGTGCATCATACACGATTTAATAACAGGTATGATTAGCTAAAAACAACCAACAATTAAGTCAGCTGTTTTCGTTCTACCTCTTACGCCTCCTGCTTAACAGATCAGCAAGACACGAAAGTCCATGACCTGTATCCTACAGAACCCATAAAAAAATCCCAAAAAATATATATCAGAACCACCATCGACGCCCCTCGCGGTAATGGGACCCATACTTGGCGGTTTGCATTGCAAAGGCACGGTATCTCCACTACCCCGCCATCCTGAGCGGAAAAATCCAAATTTATTTCAGGAAAATCGTGTTTATCTATTTCCCAGACAATAACCCCCAGAAGCCTTAGGTAACTCCTGGGGTCCAACGCCCGTAATTCTTACTTAACTAAAGTCAACTTCTTAGTCTGTTGGAAAGACCCAGCCTGAAGGCGATAGAAATATACACCCGCAGCCTGAAGATCTGCGTTCCAGACAGCCCTGAATTTTCCCGCTTCAAGCCTTCCATTAATCAATGTTTCCACCAGCCGACCAGAGAGGTCAAACACCCGTAGCGAAACATGCTGCTCATCCTTCAGGTTGAAACCAATGGTCGTTGTACTGTTAAACGGATTGGGGAATGCATCATTCAACATATAGGCATCTGGAGTCAACGAATTAGCCTCATCCTGCTCATTGCGCTGGTCAAGCAATCGCATCAATTCACTAATTTGCGATGGAATATCGCCCGAACCTGCTGCATCTATATGTCCACCATTGGCAAGCTCCTCAACAGCGAGGTAGTCTATCAAGGCAGCGATAGAGTCCTGAACACATTCTGCATTAACACGCTGATCATCATATTCTGCCATTGCGTCTTCAAATAGTCCTTGCTCAGTCAGGCAATGTGTTGCAAAGCGAGCTGCGACACTTGCTACGCGGTCATCTTCATGCTCTTCAGCTGCATCTTGAAGGAATCCTCGCAGTGCTCGGAAATTACCGTCTTCGAGTTCGCCAGCGCAACCTGCAAGGTAGTGTATGGAATTCATGCCAATTGCACCAGTATCTGTTATACAGTTACGGAAGTGACGAGCTGCTTCTGCATATTCGCCGCGTTCCCACAGTCTAACAGCTCCAGCATATTCCTCTGCGCTGGTTATAACAGTTCCCGAATAATTGCTGTAATCTATTGACGATCCGCTACCCCAGTAGAAAAAGCTTGATGTTGGCGTTGCACCCCAATAATTGTATGTTGCTGTTAATGAACCTGTATTATTGGTGCTATTCTTGTAGATCATATATCCAATTGGTCCAAGATTGTAATCCACAATATTGTTGTACTTCACATCTGGATAAGAACTGCTGGCTAGGTAAATTTCTGAACCATCTGAGCCTGAATGAACACCACCATTTGTTTGAATCGTATTTGGTCGATCATCAATGGCAACAGCATCCCAAGTATCAAGATCGGGTTTGGAGCCGTAACAGGATACTCCCGCACCACTGTTGTCCTCAATGGTGTTCCAAATCATTTCGGGGTCGGATGAGTTCAGGTAAACTCCTGCCGAAGCGTAAGTTGAGCCCGTTCCGTTATCGGTGATGGTGTTGTTATCAAGGATTACCTTTCCAGAACTACAGCTGGTTAGATAAATGCCTGCTCCATATGTACCGCTACCATTGCTGTTGGTGATTGTACTATTGCTAACCTCTACTCGCGAATTGTTGGCATAGATTCCCGCACCACACGAATCAATGGTTGTATGGTCTATATCTACTCGGTATCCCATAGTGCTAGTGACGCCATTTAATTTAACACCATAGTCTGCCCACATGATATGATTATAATCAATTGTCACATCCTCGGGGTCCATTGTGGAATTTACATAGAGACCATCAAATGTATTACCCGGCTCCATACATGCCCAGGCTATTGGGGCACTGGAGGTTCCTACGGAAGTAAAAACACCGCCATTTAAGTTTACACCGACATTGTTGCCCATTAAAATAAAGAGACCCTGGACTAAATCCATATTGTCGCCATTTCCAACATCCAAATCCCCTGTCAACTTCACATACTCATGAGAGGGTTCATCGCCATCCCATTGCCAGTTTGGCTGATCTACTAATATATATGGGTCATCCCAGCCTACTGTGCTGATTACAGCGCCATCAACAGGGACACCAGCCCAATCGTCCGACCAGGGACCTCCATAAGCACCCGCATCTGGATTAGATACAAAATCATCCTGCATTTGTTGATCAAGTGGTCGACCAGGGTTATCGCGAAAATCATTTTCATTGCCATACCACCAATCTTCATTTACTGGTCTCTGAAATCCCTGGTTTGTAAAGCTGGGGATGCTACCGAGATAAGCCGTTGGTCCATCAATCCAACCATCAAACAGATGGAAATCTAAATTGCCAACAGTACTGTTGTATATCCTGACATTTACATCACACTCATAATCATCATCCCAGGGATTGTATCGGTTATTTGCTTCTCTCTGAGTAGCAACATAGTGAGGACCTAAATCAAAGCCCCCATGTGCATCAACACCTTCAGTGTAATTCCCCCCTTCATCTTCCTCCTCATTCTCTACCCAATAATCCAGATCAAGATCGCAATACAAATTGTGCGAGATCAATTCTGCTGCGCCGCCAAAATTACCAGTGTAATTAATTGCATATCCAGCTCCACCAGTTGGCCATTCGCTAAATACGTTATTGAATATCTGTTCAAACTGTGAACCACCATTAATAACACGTATACAATTTTCCCCAGGATCATGTATTGTATTATATATAATATCCGCACGACCGTCCTCTCCAAGCCGGATACCGTTTTTTTCGATGTCAAAAATGAAGTTATTATAGATTCTGATGTTTTTTGTGGTTTCGTCTGTATCCTGGGTGTCGCAGAATATTCCAGTGCCGGAATCAAGCCGTTCATCCGCATCAATTTGCTCAAGTGGAATCGCTGGAAAGTCATAATAATTCATGTCCCGGATAAAATTATTGTGTATCTGGATCAAATCCTCTGGATCAGCATCCCAATCACCTGGGCTCCATGCTTCAACCCAGATACCCATCCAGCCAGGACCGATCCAGTTGTTGTGTATATTGGCTGTACCCGTCATTATCCTAATTGATGGCAGGTCTAATAAATGTATTCTCTGTGTATCGGTGTTGATTGTGGATTCTTTTAAAATGAGGAAGTGATCGCCTGTACCCGCTTGATAAATTGGATCACCGTGAGTTTCTATTGTGCAACCGGAAACTGTGACATCGGCATCACAATCTCCAACTGGGTTAAAAATGGTTATTCCTTTAGATTCCATAACTCTAAAATTCGCGTCAAAATGGAGGTCATGAATATAGTCTGTTTCAATGGTACAGTTCGTAATCGATATATCACCACCATCAATAATATTTATGCATTGATTTACACCAGCAACGGTACCTTCACCAAATTCATAATCAATGAAAGTGCAATTATCAATATCAAGATCTTCACCAGCCAGATCAAATTGTATAATGGATGACCCATGAACCTCAAAGGTACATCCAGTGAGCTCGAGTCCACCATCCAATACCTCTATACAAATATTATCAGAAGGCAGCTCATCATAATACTGAGCTCCATCTGCCCACTGATTTGTCGGATCAATCAGCATTTTGAAATCACAGTTAATTAAGGTTACGTCGCCAGCACCATCTTCAAGACGTATTCCATTCCAGATATCATTAGCATGTTCACCTTCAAACAATATCCTTTGTGCTCCGTCGGTTGCATCAATTGTACCGGTTTCATCTTCGAAGCCAATTACTCTGATTACAGCCTCAAGTTCATCCGGTCGATTTTCCTCATCTTCCCATTCTTCTGTACCCTCGACTCCGACGATTCTAATGATCACGTCTTGTTCTATGATAAGGTTACCCCAAATGTAGCACCCATAGAATTCATCTGGTGCACCGGGGACATCGCCATCGTATTGCATTGTTGAGTCAATAACGTATGTTTCCTCCGATTCAAATGTAAAGTCACCAATGGCAAAAGCTGCATCAAATTCTCTTTGATGAAGTATAATCGGCTGTGCGAAAGAAAGCTGAGAATAGCATATGAAAAAAACAAGCACGGGGATAATTTTTCTTGATAACAATTTATTTCTGCTTAATTTTAAATTAACTATTTAAGATGCAGTATGTTATGAATTCTGTGAAACGAAGGACTTTTAAGACTGAGCAGGTACTGGCCAGAGGGAAATGCTCCAACATTGAAGGCAAAAGTATTGATGCCAGGTGAGCCGTGAACCAGTTGCTTGTTAAAAACCAAGCGTCCGTTCAAATCAAAGATTTCCAAATCGATGTTTTCAGATATGACTAAACTATAATTGACAGTCAGCCATGAATTAAATGGGTTGGGATAGAGTTCGAAGACGACGTTGTCAAGTACATTTATTGATTCCAATATCCCAGTTGATCCATCCGGAGTCCAAAAATACGCCCCAAGATCTGCACGGGATGTATCGGGGTCAAGATACAGGTTTGGATGACCGATATCAATCAATGGGCTGCCATCGGACAACCAATAATTTCCGTTTTCTGGATCGACAAACAGGGGATCTTCAGATATGCAGCCTTCCCCCAGTTCTCCTTCAGCACAAAAGATACTGTCATAGCCAAAAAAGTTTGAATAAAGAACATTTAGTCTGCCTTCGCCTCTTCTAACATGGCTAATTGCATAGTCACCATTTCCTGTAAAAGTCGAGTTAATAATTGTTACATCACTTACATATGAATCTGCTTTTATTGAAGAACTATAAAAAGTGCAATTTATAATCGTAGCTTTATGACGAGACGTTATCTGAGGTGATGAGCCATCAAAAACGCACCTTGAAATTAACACCGAATCGTTATTGGAGGAATAAAACAATGATGGAATTTCGCCAGCAATCAAGTTTCTTTCAAAAACTACATTATTACAAACGTAGGTATAAATACTTGATCCCCCCTCCAAAAATTGATTGTCATGAATTGAAACTCGACCTGAATGAGTTATATAATTCCCGCTATTAATAAACACATTGTCATGAATTGAAATTGTCTCTGCATTAATAATTTGGATCATGGTATAGCTTGTGGAATCGTTAGTATTCTTGAAAAGACTATGCGAAATGCTTACTCGGTCAACAGCTGGGGTGTAGAAGGCACGGCGATTAGTAAACTCTAGATATTCATATTGATGCAAGGCATCCGGGTTAAATAACATTATCCCATCCCAGCTGGTGTCCACTTCATCGCTAAGTTCCGGGCTGAATTTAATTGAGTCTTCCTCAGTGCCTGACATCCTCAACGCCCCGAGGACAATAATGCTTAGTTTCTTGTTCCTTGGTGTATCGAGCGCTCTGACGATAAATTCACAGCCTGGTTCGATGGTCAACGTTTCATCGTGGTCGATTACTAAACTGCTGGCGATAAAGTATGGCGAATCCTCAACAGATAATCGCCCTGAGACGAAGCCTCCAATAGGTTTCTGGTCAATGCACCTGACTGATACAGAAAGTGAGTCAGCCTGATGGTTATTATCTGAGACGAGAATTAGAAAAGTGAAATCGTTTTCGTCGTCCGGAACCTGACCACCGAGGATGAGCGAGTCCTCAATTATATCTCTTTCCTCAACCGGTCGCAACCATCCTGGCAATCCTATGAAGGCGAAATTAACCTCCTCCTCATCGCTGCCTTTGGCGGCATATCGAAACTGTTCTCCCCGTTGGGCATATACCAGTTCCGGCGAGTGAATACCGGGAACATGATCTATGCGGTGATCGAAATAAGCAGTCCCAATATCGGCTCTGGTTCCGTCAGGGTCATCTTCCAACTCGGGATCGCCAGCGTTTCTACAAGGCGATATTGGTTGCAGAGCAATATCTAATGGATCGATATGAAACAATAGTGGGTTGGTGATTATATTAGTCTCGTTAACGCGGTCTCTCAAAAAATTGTTTTCGCCCGTCCGGTTATAATTATTCATCATCCAAAAACAGTTGTAATTAATATTTAGCTCCTGATTTTCTTGATTTGTAATATAGATCAAGCTGTTGGCATAAATCCCGACAAATATATTACTGTTAAGATTGATGTTAACATCGTGCCCTTGGATTTCTATCATTTCTTCGTTGTTATCATTTGCTGGTTCAGGGGTGATAATTGTGTTTCTAATGAAGCTAACCGTTGACCAGTCCCTAATGTAAATGTTTGCAAATATTATATTCTTTTTGAAGACAGAGTTATCTGCCCTTGTTAGTAAAATTTCTCCGCTGATATTATTGTTCTCAATGGTTAACTGACCACCTTCACGTATTTCCATTTCTTCAGTTATCGTGTTTCCAGAGATTGTGTTATTGCCTTCTTCACCTCTTATTTCAATTTTATGGAAGCTATTACCAGTAATTGTGAACCTCGTGTCATCCAAATCCACTTCACCGTTGATAATATTATTCTCCATTACTACTCTGCCTTCATCAATATCTACCAAAACAAGGCTGTCAACGCCGATAGTGTTATTGCTAAGTGTTGCCCGACAATCATTGAAGTTGACATCGCCTTCAATTATAGAATCAGTAACTCGAAATGATTGGGCATCGTGTGAAGAAACACTTAAAGAACCTCCAAGTGTACAATTACGGATAAAACCTCTGGTAGGCAGGCGTCCAGCACATTGACCTGTACCTTCAATATCCGGCAGAGAAAGATTACAATCTTCCAATTCTAAAACTCCAAATCTACATACAACGACACCAACAACTGAACAATCTTGAAGCCGTAATACTCCACCTATCGAAATTGCACTCTGCTCACTTTGAAAAGTACAGTCGTTGGCATTCAATTCGCCAGCATAAACATCAATATTTCTGAGTTCATCGGTTGAATTAAACTCACAATTTGAGGCATTGATAATCCGATAATCACCCAGATCACGCTCAGCAAAAACCGTTGCTTCGCTTCCGTTTAATTGGCAGTGGTCTAATTCAAGATTATGGGTAGCATCGAGGGTAATACATATTTCGCTGTCTGTGATATCCGTGTATGAAAGGATAGATGTGTCGTCAGGTTTGTCAAAGAATATCCCAATCCAGGGTGATTCGTTCTCTTCATCACCGTGAATTACGACTCTTTCTTCTTCTGTACCCGCAATAATTAGAACTCCATTAACAATAATGGATAATTCGGATAACACACTGATCTCTACACCTTGCAGAATTGTCAGCGTGTCTTCTTCAGGGATAGTAATGTCACCAATGACAAGATAGGGACTGCCCTCGGCGTTCCATTCACCGGACACCTCCCCCTCGATCTCAGTCTGTGCAAAGGCAG
>Ga0209402_10001918_pt1 | contig 21841 bp, 25 predicted proteins | sample ArcticOcean_MG_C_3_FD_187437 | JGI IMG/M metagenome (GOLD analysis project Ga0209402, IMG submission 187437) | Marine microbial communities from western Arctic Ocean - ArcticOcean_MG_CB8_126 (SPAdes) (version 2) | ecosystem: Environmental > Aquatic > Marine > Oceanic | place: Arctic Ocean... | reverse complement strand
AGGACAATTTTGATCTTCTCTTCGGCTGAATACTTCTTTCTCGTTCGCCGTCTTATATCGCGGACGGTGCTCTCAGATGTTGACTTTGACTTCATACTTACTCCAGTTATTGTATGTGTCAGCTTTTCTACGAAAAGCTGACATGTGTGCCCTGTAAAGTAACACTAAACAGGGAATGTTACATAGTCAAACCACACCTTAGCTTTTGGACCTAAATGGTCCAGCTAATTCTGACGGCGTACAATGATCCACGAAGAAGACCTTTTGGCGAAACGCCGAGCCTTGTTCTCAAGGGATTGATTGAGGGTGGACTATTGGAAAAAAACATTGAAATTATTCAAGAGCCTGAAAAGGCTGTGGATTATATATTTTCAAAGGTAGAGCCAGGTGATCTTATGGTTATTCAAGTGGATGATCTCGAACCAGTAATGAGCGATATTATTGAGCGACATCGCCAGGTTGTGACAAATTATTGATAGATAGTACGTGGGTGCTCACGTATATCTAACAGATCTATGGATCTCGATGTAAACTCAGTCAAATCCATACTTTGTACAGAAATGGGGCTATTTACGCCGTTTTTTGCCACCTCCACCGCCGGTGTATTTTTTCATGTCCTTCTTCATGATTTTCAAGGCTTTCTTGATCGATTTTTCAATCGAAATCTTAAAGCCAGAATTCCAACTCTTCTGCTTGGAGCCACGCAATGTCATTTGCCACAACACTTCCCCATCAATAACATTAATCATTTTGAGGTCAAGGTAACTTCGCGACTTAAACATCTCAGATTCACTCGTTGCTCGCCCGACCATGATTCCATCCACTTCCAATTTGGCACCGATCATTTTTCGCAATGATTCATCTATATCATTGCGAGCAGGAAATTGAGTTATGTCTTCGTATTTATCCATATTACTCCAAGGCACGACCTCAAATCCAAGATTATGCATTCCATCTGAGATCATTTCCTCTGCAATCTTAGTTATTCTTGCATCACCAGAAAATGGTGCCAGAACTATTTTTTGGGGACACCGCCGGGTAAATTATTATTTTTTCAGCATGGGCACCGAACCCCTTAGGTCCGGATGAACATCCCGAAATCGTTACTAATACCATTGTGATTAGAATAAATTGAATGGATCGTCCTGCGTTAATTATCATTATCTAATCCCAAATATAACAAAGGAAATAAATTAAATATCGTCATTACCCTGATAATTCTTTTTTATCAAATTATTCAAATATCCCTGCGGGTCCTTTATAACACTGGCTGTAATTGTAAATTTTTCTTTGCCCGTCAGTTTTAAGCCATGTTCATAGTTCTTCAAGGAGGCGTTTAAGAGATCTGAGAGTAATACTCCAGTGGAAACTGCAATTTCCTCTGCAGCGCGATAGGCAGCCGAAGAAAACTCTATTTGTATCTTGGTTTTATCGAAAAAGTGCTGAATGAATGACACAAAAGCATTTTTATTTATCAATTCGTTTAAGAATTTATTCGGGGCAATGCACATTTCCTTGGTGATATGTAAATGATCTATCGTCGTGGATGGTAAAGCCATCTCATATTTGATCAGAGCATTTTCAGTAATGCTGACTAATCCACGGGCACCCGTATTCAGTTTGACGCTTTCACGTGCAATATATCTAAGTGCATCATCGGCAAATGAGAGCTTAATCCCATAAGAAAGAAAATCCCTTTTTTTACTTTGGATCACCGAACTCTGTGGATTATTTAATATCTGATATAGTCCATCCTCGTCAATTTCCTGCAAATTGGATATGACGGGTATCCTGCCCACAAACTCTGACTCAAACCCATATTCTATTAAGTCCTTCGCATGTAGTCGTCCAAGCATTGCTTCTGTGTCATCAACGGATCTCATTGGTTTATCGGAAAAACCTGTACCCCCCTTTTTCAGCCGTCGGGCAATGATTTGTGGGAGGTGAACAAATGCTCCTGACAGGATAAACAGGATATTGCGTGTGTTCACTTTTTTCCGTTTTGCTTTGCCGGTGCGTTGAGTCTCAACCACCGCTTCCATTTGACTGGCGAGATCGTGAGGCACTTTCATATCGACCTCAGTTTCTTCCATCAATTTTAACAGATTTCGCTGAACGCCACCGCGCGAAACATCTGGACCGTAAAGGCTTCCACTGGAAGCAATTTTATCAATTTCATCAATATATATTATACCATGCTCAGCAAGTGGAATGTCACCTCCAGAAATGTGGACTAACTCCCTGACGAGGTCTTCGACATCCCCACCAACATATCCAGTCTCTGAAAACTTTGTCGCATCGCCCTTAACAAACGGTACACCAACCTTTTGAGCTAACAATTTGATAATATAAGTTTTTCCTACGCCAGTAGGACCAATAAGCATCATATTGGATTTTACATGACCGACAATATCGGGAAGCTCAGGATGGCTCTGCTCAAATTGCATACGATGCAAATGAGTACAAATCTTGGTTGTAACCATCTCAATAGCTTGAGTTTGACCAACTACAAACTGTTTCAAGTAAGATATCAGTTCATTTGGTGTAATGTCATAGTTTATACTTTCTGACGCTGGCTTAATTGTTGTTCCGTCGGATGGAGTTCCGACTTCGTCAGGATTTGGCGGATTGTCTCGAAGGATTTTCGCCATGCGCTCATCGATGCTGATATTAATGCCGTCTTTATTCATTGTGATAATTTATATTGTTAAAGTAAAAGAATTAAGCTTACAATAGATAGAAAACCTATGACTCATAAGCGCCTTTCATCCTGTTCCTGGTGCCTTAGTTTTTCGCTGGCTTGTTTCAAGCGTTTTCGCTCCCAATTGGTCAGGTTTCCGATACCAACTTCATTAATCTTATCAAGCAGATCATCGACTTCCTGACGAAGTTTTTCTTCGGATTGAAAAATCATCTCCTGCTTGACGATTGTCTTTTCCTGCTGAACTTTTTTCGCTTTCCGCGCACCCCAACGTAAAATATTGCGATGTTTCAAATAAATGACACCGATCACCATTCCACCAAGATGAACAAGATGAGCCACCCCACTATTAGCACCTTGCATCATGCTTATTGAGGTAATAAATTCGAATGCTCCAAAAAGAAGCACGAGATATTTCGCACGAATCGGGAATAGGAATGATATGTATAAAATTGAGTTAGGAAACATCAAACCATATGCCGCGAGTAAACCGTAAATAGCACCCGATGCTCCAACGATACTGATCTCTGCACCCGGAGTAAGCAAGCAATTTGATAGTGCTGCACCTACACCAGTCAGAAAATAGTAATGTAGAAATTTACGCATTCCCCAGACGGATTCAAGCGAGCTTCCAAAAATCCACAGTGCAAGCATATTGAACAAAAGATGTGAAAAACTTCCATGCAAAAACATATATGTCACCGGTTGCCAGAGGAATCCTCTCCAGAACAATGCCGGGGTCAATCCGAGTAGATTAAACAGGCTGTTTACACCAAGCAACTCCTGCAAGAGGAAAATAATGCCGTTTGCAATTAGTAATCCTTTTACAGCGGGAGGCACCATTCCGCCCATTCCAAGTCCCCCCATGTATGATCCTCTATTCATAAATTCTTACAATAATAACTCTTAATTTACTCTTGACAGTATAATACAATTTTTTCAGCAACATAGAAAGTTAAAAGTACATGTTAAATTGTACTATACATCTGATAGTAATGTTCCAATGCTTCAAAAACCCTGCCACTCTTATATGCAGATCACATATATCTTATGCATTCAATATACTAAAATCTACTTATTTAACAAAGGAGTGGCTATAAAATGAAAACGGCTTCGATATCGAAGCTGTTTGTACTAACCATATTATGCAGTGTAGAAATTATCAGGTTAAAAGGCTTAAGGTTAAATCTCTAACAACCGAAGCAGCCACAACCGCCGAAACACCTGTGGAATCGTATTTTGGAGTTAACTCCATCACATCAAACCCGACAAAGTTATGATAGGTCAAGACTCTGGTAATTTGAATAAACTCCCTCCATGTAAGTCCATATGGCTCTGGATTACCAACGCCCGGCACAAGTGACGGGTCAAATACATCAAGATCGAGTGAGACGTATATCGGGTTGCCTTCAGGTATTTTATTAACAATATTATCCCAATGCTGCCGAATGGAATCTAATGGTATTGGAACATCCATGCCCGCATCAACCAGTTCATCCTTAGTCCCAGAGCGTACACCAATTTTGATAATTCTGTCATTGGATATTAAATCAGCAACTCTTTTCATTACAGTAGCATGATTTATTTTACTCCCCAAATATTCATCCTTAAAGTCAGCATGAGCATCAAGGTGAATTACCATAAGATCCGGATAAGCCTTTATGAGCGAACGAACTACCCCCAAAGTTCCTGTATGTTCACCCCCAAGGAAAATAGGTCGCATATCGCGCTCAATAAGCTCGTCAGTTTTTGCTTCAACCCTCTTCAACATCCCATCAACGTCACCTGGAGCAAGCTCTAAATCGCCAAGATCTATAACATCACGACCTTGGAGATCTTTGTTTATAAAAGAGCTATAAGTTTCCAAGCTATGTGAAGCGGCACGTATGGCACTTGGACCGAATCGTGCTCCGGGACGATATGAGGCAGTTCCATCAAAAGGAACGCCCACTATAGCTGCTTCACCTCTATCGCCTACAGGCAAAGCATTTAAAAACCTAGTTAACGCCATTAAATTCCTTAGATCGATCTATGCATGTAATCGGGCAAAATAAACGCTGCTCGATGCGTTCCCAAATTATAATACTTTAAATCATCAATTATTGTGAGATAACTCACCTCATCAGGTTTTTTCAAAAACTTATCGTTTTTTGCCCCAAACCCAATTCCCCATACACCAGAAGGGTAAGTTGGTATGTGAACTACATATAAACTTGTAAAATAAAATGATTTGTTCATGTGGCTAAGTGTTTCATTCACACGCTTTTCATCATAGAGTGGTGATCCCAACTGATTAACCATTATGCCATCGTCACTCAAGACTGAGTAAATGTTACGAATGAAATTGCTCTCAAATAATTTCACTGCAGGTCCAACAGGATCGGAGCCATCAACTATAACAATATCAAATTGAGTTTTGCACCATTTAATATAATCCAAAGCATCGTCTATTACTATGTTAACTTTGGGGTGTTCATTTGCAGAAGAAATATTTGGGAAAAATTTTCGACTCACATTTACAACTTCAGCATCAATTTCTACCTGAACAATATTCTCTATGGAGGGATACTTCACCAACTCGCGTAAACATCCGCCATCGCCACCGCCGATCACGAGAACATTTCGAGGATGAGCGTGAGATAACATTGGCACATGCACCATCATCTCATGGTAGGCGAATTCATCCCGCTCAGTTAGCATAATTAATCCATCCAGCGTCAGCATTCTGCCAAACTCATAAGTGTCATAAACTTCAATGTATTGAAACTCACTCTGCTTCTCAAATAGTTTCTTTTTTATTTTTATTTGGAGCCTGACTCCGGAAGATTGCTGTTCTACAAACCAATTATCGCCGTTATAATTATCTAAAGGATTTGGGGAGTAATTATGATTATCGTACAATTTGGATTACCATAAAATTACTGCGGCAATGACGGAACTGAAATCAACGACTAAGCACTCCACAGCAATGCTTTTAATCTCTAATACCTCGATATTGCGATCTTGCATAGCGATATCTGCCATCTCAATAACGCTTTGTTCTGCATAATTTTTAGAATTATTATAGCATCCCTCCATCAATACACCGGGCTCGATAGAATTTTGGGGAATGGCTACTGCGACCGCAGCGGAAATCAATTCACCTGAGGTATTTGATGTGAGTAATGCCATTGCTGTAAATGTTATAGCACCTGTATGGATATTGTGCTGATCGTGATATTTTACGGCGGGTGGTAAAATACTTGATACCTTGACAAGATTGAGGTTTCCAATTCCAGCATTTATCAGTGCGCGGTCAAGAGAATTTAATTTACTGTTTGCGGTGCCATGTCCGCAGACTATTGCATAAGATTCAGGAACGATCATGGATACCATTTGATTCAGCAATGACTTTTATCTGTTGGTCCTGCACGTTTTCACCTTGAAGCCCCCGCATTATCTCTCTGACAACATATTGATCAGATTGTAATGAGCCCTTCAATAATTCAAACCCTCGATGAGGATCTACATTCTCACCGCAGGTAAACAGATCAACCGCTGCGTATCCATGCTCTGGCCAAGTGTGAATTGAAAGGTGCGACTCTTCTATCATTATCATTCCACTGACACCATGTGGGATGAATTTACGAAACATCTTGTCCACAACTGTCGCACCAGCCTGAATTGCTGCCTCTTTCATTATATCACAAATCAACTCAACATCGTTCAATATGTCCGCATGACAGCCATAAAATTCTACGAGCAGATGGCGTCCCAGTACTTGATTATTCAATATTTGTACCTCTTGAATAGAAAACTCTATCGGGCGTAGATGTAATAAAATTCTGCAAGTCCACGCCAACCGAAACTAAAGCTATATTAATTTCAGTAAATATAAGATCAGTCAATTTCTAAGTCAATGCTTCAATCTTACTCTTCTTGTGGAGGCTTATTTACTGATTGGAAGTTGATGATGTTTGGAATTTGGCGAAAATATTGTTAAACTTAATTTGTTAAGTAATTAGTAATAATCATTGACACATGAAGCGAAAATTATATGAATAGACAGCATAAATATTGACAATTAGCAAATATATTGGATTGTTGACAATAATTTTTTTTGTCACCGGAACAACTTCTGCCATCGCTAAGCATGGAATTCTTAGTCAAAGGGAGGGAACCAGATTACACATATGGTTAACTGAAAGTGAAATAAAAGAATCGGCTCCAATCGCAAGTATTGATCCACACAAAGTTCTCAAATCACTTGGATTAATGAATGTAGCTTTGCCATATTCTCTAAAGCTACAGGCTGATCGTCTTCGTCCCAGTGGTCGTGTGTTGACCTACGGGCAATATTATCAAGATATCCGAGTAATTGGTGCCAGCGTTAAAGTATGTTTGAATCGCCAGGAGGTTGCAACTTCTTGGGCTGTTAATATCATAAACACAGATTATCAACTCAGTAGGGTTTCTTGGCTGGATAAATTTGATGCGATTGATCTCGCCAAAGAAGCGATTAATCTATCGGAACTGAGATCAAGCTCTAAGGCAAATAAAGTAATTCTCACACAGAACGGAATCCCGGTGTTCTGCTGGAAAATAGATATGCCTGGTTCTGTGCCGCTCGGTGACTGGGAAGTTTACCTTGCTTGTGATAACGGTGAAGTATTTCTGATAGAAGATCGACTCATGAGGTTTAACGGAGTGGGGATGGTATTTTCGCCAGATCCAAAAACTGTACTGCATGACACTACTTTGGTGGATGACGACGACAATGCTAATGCAGTACCAGAAGAAGCTTATCAGCAAGTTGAGCTTATTGAAATCAGCCTCGACGATGACAATCAATACATACTATCTGGTCCGTGGGTAGATACCGAACCGACCGAAGACCGTGCTCGTATGGAAGATTCAAATTTTAATTTTAACCGTGAGGATAATCGCTTCGAAGAGGTTATGGTATATTACCATATTGACAATCAAGCGAGATATTATCAAAGTTTGGGTTTCGGGGATTATCTACCTGATCCACTTCTGGTAAATGTAAATGGGGTGGATGAGGATGTTTCATTTTACAGCCCTCAAACTGGCATTTTGACCACAGGAACTGGAGGAGTTGACGATGCCGAAGATGCTGATGTGTTAGTACATGAATATGGACATGCAATAATATACAATATCATAGGCGATTGGCGAGGGGGTGAATCCGAACTGCTTAGCGAAGGATTGTGTGACTACTTTGCGGGTGATTACAGTTTAAATATTGATGACGAATTTCAGCCGTTTGATATTTACGATTGGGACGGGCACAATGAATTTTGGGATGGCAGAGTACTTAATTCAACACTCAAATATGACGATATTGCTGAGTTAAATCATCACGAGGCCGGTCAGTTGTGGTCGTCATTACTAACAGAGGTGTTGTTACGGTCAAACAATAGAGACAGTTGGAATGAAATAGTATTAGACCATATCGCAGCTCTTAGTGATAGCACAACGATTCCGCTGGCAGCAGAGGCTCTATTGCAGTCAGATCAAGAACTCTCAGAAGGCGCTTTTCGGCATTTAATTATTCAAGCATGTGAAGACAGGCTTATTTTTGCACCCGGTTTGCACAGCCCGACTGTTTTTCACGAACCACTCAATGATATTGAAGATGTCAATGCGGATCGTGTTGTCCAAGTGAACATCAGAACCCGCTATCAGTTAGATGCTGACCGCCTTTGGCTTATTTACGCAAGTGAAGCGAATGCGCCTGACACGTTGCTGCTTGAGATCAACGATGATATTGATGATACTTATTTCACTACCATACCCAGTGCAGGCGAAGAAACTGACATTGAGTATTATTTTGTAGCAACGGACACCGCTGGAGTGTTTACAATTGACCCTCCCGGTGCGCCCCTGATAGGCTACCGCTATCACATAGGTGCTGATCGGACGCCACCCACAATTTTTCACGTCGATACATTGCGAACAACCGTATTCGGTAGTGGCGAGGTACAATTGACCGTAAGAGCAATAGACAACATTGGAATAGACCGGGTTGGAATTAAGTGGTTTGACTATCAAATGAATGAGCAAGGGGACATAGACCTGACTCCAGTTCAGGATAATGTGTCGGAATATACCGGGTTATTACGCTGGAACATGGGGGTTGGGGGAGTGATATTTTATCAAGTATATGCAATTGACAGCTCAGAAGCTGGAAATATATCTACGGGACGAGCATTGCCAATGGATCTCGAAAACGAGGCCATGATCGAGACTTTTGAATCAGAAAATCACCGCTGGACATATGATAATTGGGAGCGTATTCAAGACGGTACTCGTGATTCAAGCTATGTAGCAAACAGCCACGTTGAGGAAAAAGAGGATCTCCCTATAACTACTATTTTGTCTTTGGAAGAAAACTGGGACTTAACTGCGTTCTACAGGTTTCGACTGTATTTTTGGGATCGCCATAACTTCGATGAGGACAGTGGTGAGAGTGGTGCCGTTGAAATTAGCACCGATGGTGGTGAATCGTGGGAAGAGCTATTGGAACTGACCGGAATTCAAAGATGGTGGCGACGTTATGAAATTGATCTTGATGCCTATACGGGTGAAGGTTTCGATAATATTAACATTAGGTTTAAGACGATCATAGATGAGAACGATATTCCTGAAAATGGGTGGTATATTGACGAAATATATGCTACTACAAGAACAATCGTTAGTGCTGATGATAGCAATATTTCACAACCATTATCCTTTTCACTGTCTAATCCATTTCCAAATCCTAACAATGGCTTGGTTACCGTTAGTTATCAATTTCCACGATCTGGAATTGTCCGTTTATTCGATATGAATGGACGAGAGGTGGAAAGTAAAATGGTATCAATGGGCAGTGGTAAGATCAATTTTAGAACTGATAAGCTTTCCAGTGGAGTATATATAATACTGGCACAAACAGACATAAATTCAATTCAAAAATCAATAGTAATAATCAAATAATATTAGGAGAAAATCATGGAAAACCCAGTAGTATGGTTTGATATTGTTGGAAAAGATGGCGAGGCTTTGAAAAAGTTTTATGGTGATGTGTTCAAATGGGAAATCAATAGTGATAATCCAATGAATTATGGCATGGTCAATACTGAAGGCAAAGACAAAATCGGTGGTGGAATCGGAAGCAGTCCCAATGGAAAACCGATGGCTATATTTTATATTGCGGTTAAAGATATCAAGGAGCATCTTAAAATCATCGAATCAAAAGGTGGCAAGGTAATTATGCCTTTTACGGTAATTCCGGACATGGTTACCATGGCGATGTTTTCCGACCCTGAGGGTAATATAATTGGTCTTGTGGAATAGCTTTTACCTAAATCCCCCCGCTAAGTCAGATGCTTGGCAGGGGGAAAGCCTGTAGGGTAGAGCTAAAGACAACAATTTTCGCTCGATTAATTTCGCCTAATTATCTAATGCTCCTTCATCAATCCAATCCTTAATCAAATCAATTTTATCTTGAGCAAGTGGGGTACCACCTTGAGGCATCCTTTCACCGGCAGTGTTTCCAGAAATGCGTTTGTATAGAATACTATTTTCTGAATCGCCTGGAATTATGATATCTCCTGATTGCCCGCCGGAAAGTGCTGAAATATAGCTACTTAAGGTAAGACCACCCAAACTCCCATGGCATACTATACAACTATTGCTAAAAATGGGTTGAATTTCCTCTGCCCATGAAACCCCACTACCTCCACCACCATCTTCTGAGGTTGTGAATTCCCACCAATCTCCTTCTGTGCTGTTACCTTGATCATCATGGGCGATAATTTTCCAGTAATAATTTTCATCTATCACCAGTTCACCATTCAATGAATAATTTGCTGTTGATAGATTCTCTACTATTGTAGGTTCATTTTTATCAGTACCATAATGCACATCATATGTCAAGGGGTCTCCATCTGGATCAGTGCATGACCAGCTAAGTTCAACCTCAATTGAAATATCCTCAGCTTCATCAGAGGGGCTTGGATTGGAAGGCTCTGCAGGTGCCTGATTTTCTCCTCCACCAGGCGAAGCAGGATCATCGCCAAGATCAGAGCACCCTGTCACTAAGACCAAGGATAATATCACTACCCCTATTAACTTTATAGCTTTATACAACATTATTTTGCTGTTGCTCTAAATTTGACTTTAATTTCATGCACATTAGCTACTTTTAACACCAAGAATTTAGGTAGTGGAATCTCGTAATCATCTAATGGTACTTGAAATTTTGCAATAACCTCAAATACGTTCTCCACCGCAAGGTATGTAGCCGTAATTTTAGGACTAATTGTTTTTGTAATTCCATGAAGATGAAATTCGCCCGTAGCAGCAAATTTTACTTTTTCACCCGCAGGAAACTTTCCAGATAATCCTTCAAGTGATTTCAGATCAAAGCGGATTTTTGGAAACTTGTCTGTGTGCAGATGGTTCTTCCGCATATGTCCGTTACGAATTTTATTTTTTGTGTTAATACTTGCGGCATCAACTTCAAACCATGCTGTAACTGGTTTTGATAAATCATTGGGATCGAGAATTAACTCTCCAACAATCTCACTCGTTGTTCCAATAATTTTTTCCACGGGTGCTTCAGATGTAAACATTACAATATTCTTCTTATTGGGCTCAATTACATAGGTAGTTGGAGCGGCAATCAGGGTTGATGATATAACAATTATTGCAACTGATATCAATTTAATTTTTAACATTTTAATTCTCTCTAAATTCTATTTATTAAGTACATAATATTTAATTATATTCGATTTAATTAAAACCAAACGCGAAACATCAGTTCACCGGTTCGTGTCTTAATGTTGTTTTCCTCCTGAAAATAAACCACAGGAGATAGGCCATAGTAAGACGTGGGGAAGAAATTAAGTCCTAATTTATATCGAGTGGATATAAAGTCATTAGTTAATACGGAGTTATCTTCTTTTTTATCTATGTTTGGATCCCAGAAATCGTACCCTGCAAAAATGCTCAGTCCACTTCGTATCTGATAATTCAAGACTTGGGTTGTAACAAGTTGTGTTTCAACTAATTTAGACTGTGGATTTTCTTTGGTAATCCAATCGGTTTCTCCCACCAACGTCCAATTTGAATAGTTTGCACCCCAGAATCCACCCACATAGCGTGATACAGGAGGATTCTTTCCAATCTCCGCATACCTAAATGACCCTCCCAATGTCATGGCGACTTCACCAAGTGATAACCTTTTTAGTGCCCTCGTACTGAATGCCTTTCCTTCGTTTCGAATATCGATCCCACCAGCACCCGGTCCAGCAGCGACACCATTGGTTATTGAAGCTGAAATCTCCCACTCCATCGGATATAACCCGAATTCAACGCCATGATCTTCAGACACTTGAACTACACCTTCTCGGGTAGTGTATGATCTATAGCCAAGAAAATCTCTGACATAGGCCTTGTGTTCAGCAAATCTCCAGCCATATGAAGGTACAAACCTACCTACCTTTAGCACACCGTATTCTGATAGTCCTCGAATCAATACATACGCTTCAAATGCACTACCGATGCCTTTTTCGAGATATATTAACAGATTGTCAGCGGGGGTGATGGCAAAATATAAATCCGCTTGCATAGTTAAAAAACTATTCAATGTGTTATTAGTGGAGTCTGTTTTTGTGCGTTCAGCCCAATATATAGAGCGATAATCTCCGCCATATTGAAAATTATCATTTAATCGTGGATTATAGTCCTCAAAATTTTCTTCGGGAGTCCATTGCATATCCATCTTTGAGAAGAATTGAGCACCATACAGCGTTCTCATTCCGCCTCCGGTTGGATTTACATGGCAGAGGTTGCAAGATTGACCGTATTTGGCAGCATAACGAGGGGTTGCAAAGGCATTGCTAACAAATATGACAACCGCCATTGGTATTATCCATAATTGACAGTATTTAGAAAAATAGTCTATGTGTTTAATCTCCAAAAGCTCTCTTTTTTGTTTAACAGCAAATGTTCTACATAAAGTGCATATCACGTTGAAAATATTACGCAGTCAATATCAATTTCGTTTGTTTTTGTCAGGACTTTAACACGAATAACTCAAGGTTGTAAAAAGAATTAATTTCAATTTAACTAAATTTGATTATTTGCTAATTTATCCTTGCAATATCCTCTATAATGTTATACACTTGACTATAAGTAAATTTAGAAAATGAGGTAAATATGAATATAAAGCGATTTGTTATCGCAGGGTTTGTTGTCGGTCTCGTAGCCTTTATAACCGACGGTATCATTCATCAGTTTTTGTTAGCAGAAACCTACAGTGGTATGAAGGAGCTTGTTGCTACCGAAGAACAGATGTCAAAATGGTTTGGTCTGTTTATCATTGGTTGATTCATTTTTGGCTTTTTGTTGGCAAGAATTTTTATCGTATGGCTATTCAAATAAAGGCATAATGGAAGGTCTTCGCTTTGGGCTGTTGACCGGACTGCTGGTGTGGATTCCGATATTTTGCATCTATGTTACTTTTCGCCCCTATCCCAAGGCACTTGACATTGGAGAGCCCGTTGCCGGTGTAATACAATTTCTTTTTTATGGCATCGTGCTCAGTTTGATTTATAAACCAGCCTCAGAAAAGGCTGCATCATAGTACACCATTCAAGAGGGTGCATCCGTTGCGCCCTCATTCATCTATAATTCAATTATTTAATTTTATCAGTGTGTTGGTTGCCTACAACAAATCCAATTTCCCGTATATTTGATGAGAACATTGACAAAACCGAGATAAATTTATGAATTGATGTTTTTATAAGATTATATTGGTTGTCATAATAATACGATTAGCACATGCTTACTAAAGCAATCATAAATCTTAACGAACATTTGAAAGAAGAATAGAATAACAACTTCAATTACAGATACAACAGATACCAAGGCACTCAAAACCATCACAATTTGGTTTGGTGTCTTGGCACTTTTTATACTAATACTGGTTATCTGGGGGACAATGGTCAGAGTGACCGGATCTGGGCTTTCTATTCCCGATTGGCCCATGATTAACGGTAGTCTGATGCACCCGTCTTCGCCGGAAACTTGGCAGGCTGCCTTAAATGACTATCGCGAGGAAGCATTGCATCTAAAAAAGCCCGGCTTTCCTGCGGACATTACATTTGAACGCTTCAAATCTCTGTTTTGGATCGAATACATGCACCGTTCCCTCGCCGCGGTAGTTGGAATTATTTTTCTGTTTGTCTCATTTCTTGCCATCAGGAAAAAAGAATTTCGTAGCAAAATTGGCTTTCACCTGATAGGACTGTCACTTTTGCTCGCAGCTCAAGCAGGCATGGGGGGGATGGTAGTAATTGGAGCGCTGCAAGCAGCATTGGTAGCCATACATCTTGGCTTAGCATTTATATTTTTTGGCTGGGTAATCTGGACAGGATTTACGCTACATAGAAAAGAAGCTTCAGGCTCAGAATCAAGATCAGCAGGTTTTAATGCTATCAGATTAACGATCACGCTTGTATTGCTGCTATTCTTGCAGGTAATACTTGGCGGACTGCTTGCCGGAAATGGTGGGGGACAAGCATTTAACACCTGGCCACTTATGATGGGAAAACTTATTCCGCCAGCTTCATTTTTGTGGAACACTGGCTATGAAAATCAGATGCAAAACTTTGTTTACAATATTGCTCTGATTCAATTCATTCATCGCTGGCTCGGATTTGTGATATTGGGATTATTTATTTACCTGTTTATAGGTACCAAACAAATTCCGGTAATGTCACGTGCCCGAAAAGCAGTGAAGCACACCATGATGTTGCTCGGATTGCAGATTGTGGTTGGAATAATTAACCTGTTGACCTCTGCTGGCGCCCATATAAGTATCACCCACACTGGATTGGGGCTACTTTTATTTGGCTCATTAATTTACGTGTTGCATGAATTTAGATATGGATTTCACCTACCTAATGATTAATAAGATTAAGGCCTACATTACGCTTACTAAACCAACAATATCGTTACTTGTCGTGGTAAGCGGTGCGGCGGCAGTTGTTATGGAGGGCAGCTTTTCCTCAAGTCCGATATTGTTCTTGACAATACTGATTTTGCTGGCTCTGTCAGCGGGCTCAGCCAACGGTTTGAATCAATATTTAGAGCGAGAAAGAGATGGCAAGATGGCTCGTACCCGTAAGAGGCGACCACTGCCAACAGGAAAACTGACACCGAATGAAGCATTAGTTTTTTCGATTGCGATTGGATTGAGTGCTGTAACGGCATTCGCAGTGGTGTTCAATTGGCTTTCCGCTGCTTTGACGCTTGGCACAATATTATACTACTCGACTTTTTACACTCTGTATCTAAAGCCACGTACTCCATATAATATAGTTATTGGCGGTGCAGCCGGAGCTATGGGACCACTGATTGGATGGGCTGCAGTAACTGGGAGCCTGACTTGGACACCTTGGATTTTGTTTGCGATAATTTTCTTTTGGACTCCCCCACATTTTTGGGCACTTGCAATCTGCTTGCAAGAAGATTACCGTGAGGCAAAGCTTCCGATGATGCCAAATGTTATTGGCGAAGCCAAGACTTGGCGAAAAATGACATTATATCTATATATCACATACACGTTTAGTTTATTATTGTTCGCTCATGCCTCAGGCTGGGTATATCTTGTTGGTGCAATCGGAGCGGGAGTAATGTTTCTCTACAGATTTAACCGTGGCAAGCGGATTATGAAAGTTTCAGAGACGTGGAAAGTATTCGGGTATTCAATCATGTATTTACTTATTCTGTTTACTTTTATAATTATTGATAAAGGTGTTATTGGCTAACTATATATATATTGCAGCATCTATTGACGGGTACATTGCAGATTTAAACTGCGGTGTGGAGTGGTTAGACGATATACCCAACCCCGATGATTTAGACTTTGGCTTTGCTGAGTACATGAACAAAATTGATGCTGTACTAATGGGGAAAAATTCATATGAAAAATTGCTTACTTTTGAAGAGTGGGTGTATGAAAAGCCTGTTTACGTTCTATCCAATAGCTGGACAATTCTCCCCAAACACAAAAATGGTAAAGCTGAATTAATAAATGGTGTAATAATTAGTGTTATCGATCAATTAAAAACTAAAGGAATGCATAACCTGTATATCGATGGAGGCAAATTAATTCAAAGTTTCCTCAAAGAAGATCTTATCGACGAACTAATAATTACAACCGTTCCCATAATCCTCGGCTCTGGTATTCCTCTTTTTGGTGAGGTTGACTCTCACCTCAAATTTAAGCATTTACATACCGAAGTATTTAATAATTTTTTAGTAAAAAGCCACTATATTCGGGATCACAATTAGCTTTTCAGGCTGTGCTCGAATGGTAAATTCTTTGGTCCCCCCTGCAATACAGGCTGTCAGGAATGAAAATACACTCTGTCGTTGCGAGGTGGGTAGCACCGAAGCAATCTCTATACTCTAAATTACCAATAAGATTGCTTCAAACGGCTATCGCCGTCTTCGCAAAGACGTATAATCTTTTCTATTTCAGCGCAGCCCGTGCCACCCCTTGGATTAAATAATTGGTACTTGCTTTTAACCAGTGGTTGGAATTTAATTATAAATTCCTTATTAATTATTCGTCATAATCCACGACGACTTGATCCTTTCCTTTGCAAAAACTTCAATAACTATTGTATCTTGGTCGCTATATCCCTATTATGTGCTATGACAATTATTTAAGGAACAAATATGCACCTATTGATGGATGCTATCAATGAAATATTGACGAAGATGCCCAATTTTGGTTTACTTTTGGTCGGGCTGATCTTATCCAAATATTTTTTTGATATGACCACGAAATACAAATTTGACACCGAACTCACCGAAAACGATAACCCTGCCTTTGGCGTCGCACTTGCAGGCTATCTTTTTGGATCTGGAATGGCCCTAAGCGGTGCGGTTTTCGGTGCTGGATTTTCATTAACCGAAGACGCCATACATATTGCTATTATGTCAGTGTTGATTATTGTGCTGATGAGAGTCAGCGTAATAATTAACGATTTGGCAATCTTATACAAGTTCAGCATTTCAAAAGAACTCATTGAAGACAAAAACGTGGGAACGGGCTTTGTGCTTGCCGGTGGCTCGATAGCTACGGGTTGTATGCTGAATGGTGCGCTTAGTGGACAAAGTGATACTATTGCCTCCAGCGTAGTTGATATAATCATATTTTGGACTATCGGTCAAGTCATCCTGATCCTGGGTGGATTGCTATTTCAGGCGATCACTCGCTACGACATTCACAAGGTGATCGGCGAGGATAACAACCTTGCCGCCGGGCTAAGTTTTGGTGGTTTCCTTGCAGCGCAGGGAATAATAATTCGTAATGCACTTTACGGTGCATCGAGTAATATTGTGGATGAAATAATAATCACATCTGTTTTTGCAGTCTTTGGAGTGATAATATTAATTGCAACACGAATTATCGTTGATCGGGTTTTTCTACCAAAATCACCACTTTCAAAAGAGATTGCTGTTGACCGCAATGTGGCAGCAGGTACGATGGCGGCTGCAAGCTTTATTATTGTAGCAATAATATTTGCTGCTTCGATAAGTCCAAACAGTAGTGAAGCCGCGAGTAGTAATAATTCAGTTGAACAAATGGAGATGGAATGAAGTCAGTAAAAAAGCTGTTCAACTCAATTTTCCTATTGAGTTTGTTAATAATACTGTCAGCGGTATTTCCCGAAGACCTGTTAGCAAGGCGAGGCGGAGGATTTCGGATGAGCCGATCATCAGGCTGGGGATCGAGCCGAAGTCGTTCCAAATCAGCCTTTTCATCCAAGCCCCGTAAAATGAGAAGTAACCGATCTTCCTCTTCGCGTAAACTTGGCAGAGGTGGCAAGAGCGATCAAAAGCTTTACAACAAAGCCAAAACCAACGGAACTGCTTTCCGAACTCGAGATGCCGCGAAGTCGAGCTTTCAACAGAAACACGGCAAGCAATACGGTTCGAGCTACAAGCAGAAGCCAGCTAAGCGACCAGAACATATCCCACAAAACACTTCAGTAAATGGTCGTCAATATCCCGTAAGTTACAACCGTGGATACGGAGGTTATGGCTATATGGGTCCAGGTGGAGGCTGGGTTGCATACAGTGTCATGCGTGACATGATGATGATGAGCATGTTGATGGACAGACACAACTATTATTATGGCGATGCACCCGGCGAGGGCAGCTATCGCCAGCGAAGGTCATCCGGGCTTGGAATGTTCGTGTTCTTCGGAATCATCGCTTTTGCTATATTCATGCGACCGCGGTTCTAAACCGGGAACTTTTGGGTCAAAGCCACAGTTATATCTGGGAGTACAGACAATATAGGTTGTGTACCTTTTTCCGCCTTCTTGAGACTCAGCGGAAAGGTGGAATCAAAATTATTGTACTAAAAAGTTGGATAAATGATAGATAAAGAGAGCCCAGCTGCTTGGAAAAGCATACCAATCGGCAGCACGGTCACGCTTACCGACGATCAGTCGATAAAGGATTCGATGGATCGTGGCGAGGGAGTCGTTGGACGCGACTATATCGTTGAGTCTGTATGGAATGTTTTCCATGACGAGCGACTTGCCGAGTGGCTATTGTACAAACTTTCCGATGACGAACAGGACATCTGGCTTGTGGTCAGAATTGTTGACCATGATATAAATCTGTTGGTCTGTTTTGAACCAGAGGAATTCCAGCCTGGCAATCGTAAGGACGCTATTGATCTCGAACAGGCGTGGATATTTGAGGAGCCTGATGATATTGACAACTTCAAATATGATGACTTGAAATTCATCCCAGAAATAATCTGGGAGGTGATGGAAGACGATGAGGAAAAGGATGCTGTATTCAAAATGAAGCGCACTGGTGTTATGTATGGCTCTTGCGTCTATAGACCTGAATCGAGCGGACTTGGTCGGATGATGGCAGCGGTGGTTGAATATCGAACCGATACGAAATTTGAAAATCCTGACTTGTTCTTATTTGAACTCGGTGGAGAAAATTCTTCCGAAGGCGGTTTGATTACCATGCTGATAGGTTGCTCGATAAATCACAGCGAAATAGAGGTTTTAGAACTTCAAGCAGATAAGCAGGTGGTCGCTCACAAACCTTCGATGTGGGAAAAGGTGCTGAAAAAACTGAGCTAACTATACCATAGAAATAGCGTGGTGTGCTTGGGGCCCTTGGTGGTAAATAATTTATTATCGAGCGCTGAGATGACCTATGGCATAAGAAATACAATCAATATAAATTTATAATAGACTACAATAAATATAGGTAAAGATAATGGCAATTATTGAAAATTTGGATCAAGCAGCCGAAGCATTAATTGGTCTTGGTTATAACGTTATCCACAATGAAGAAGCTGTTCACATTGCGGTCGGGGGGACGAATACCCCATTTACGGCAGTGTTGACTATTAATGACAGCAATGAGGTGGTAATCAACTGTCAAGTTGCAAAATTGGGTGACTTGAACGAGGACGATATCCCCACTGTGCAGTTCGGTCTGCTTGATGCCAACACGCGGATTAGTCCGTTTGCATTTGGTATCATCTCGGGTTCGGATAACCCAGAGATTAACGATGCAGCACAGTTTCCAATTGTGCTGACGGATTCTATTCCACTCGGGGATCTGTCCACGGGGGAGCTTAACGCAGCGATGGACAGTTTATTGGTAGCAATCGAAAGTGCTGGCGAGGTGCTTCGCTTAGGCTTAAAAGGATAAAAGTTAGATAGTGATAAGTCTAAAGCCCAGAGCCCAAAGCCCAAAGCCAAATAAATTTTGAGACTTTTGACTTGAGACTTTTGACTTGAGACTTTCGACTTGTGACTATATAAATCATGAAAGGATTTAAACATGGCAGGATTATTAAAATCATTTACCAATCTTATTCGCGGCAAGAGTCAGGAATTGGCAAAACAGATGGCAGACCCGGTCAGGGACAGTAAATTGGCGATTCAGGACAGCGAAAAATTGATCGCTGATTTCACTTCGCGCATCGCCAAGCTGATTGCTCAGACAAAAAGTCTTCAACGCGATCAGAAGGAAGCGGATGCGGATGTCAACAAATATCAAGGCTTCGCTCAACGTGCGGCGGATTCTAAAAACATCGATGACGCTCGCAGTTCGCTTGAGCTCAAAACGCAGGCGCAAGTGCGTTTGGACGGCTTGAACGGCGAGATAACTCGCAATGAAAAGCTCGTCGCTACCTTGCGTGACCAACTCGGTAAAGCACGCGCTAAGGTAGCGAGTGCGAAGCGCAACGTGGTCAATCTTGAAGCTCGCTTTGAGGGAGCCAAGGTGCGTCAGGAGCTGGCAAAAGCATCATCCGAGTTCAACACGGGTGACAGTCCTTTGGCAGCATTGGACGACCTGGAAAAGTCAGTAAACGCCAAAGAGTCCGAAGCCAAAGCTTGGGAAGACCTGAGTGACGAGCCCGGATCAGATTCTTCGCTGGAAGAAAAATACGGCAGTGGCAGCAGTGCCGATGTCGATGCGGAATTGGCAAAGTTGATGGGTACGGCATAGTAGTCGCTTTGTAAGAAAAACCGGTGTCGGGTCTATAGTACCCGACACTTTTAGTTGGTTTTCAGTATAAAAACGATGATATAATATGCCACGTAAGATTAGAGAATTAATAACTCAACTGGTCAAAGCTGGCTATCATTGATAGAGGAGGCAAAGGCAGTCACCGAAATTTTGTACACCCCAATGTCCAGAAACTGGTAACAGTTTCTGGAAATGCAGGTGACGATGTTAAACACTATCAGGAGAAAGCTATCAAGTTAGCTATAAAGGAATCAGAAGATGAGTAAAGGAACAAGATACGTAAAACTTGTAGAGTGGTCTGATACTGACAATTGCTATATCGGCAGCTGCCCCGAGCTGTTTTACGGTGGCTGTCATGGCGATGATGAGCACGAGGTGTTTGATGAGCTGTGTCGCATTGTGGAGGAAACAATAGTCGTGTACAACGAAGATGGCAAAACACTGCCCGAACCACTTACTAATAAGGAATTTGTTAATGCTTTGCAGGGGATAAATTAGGAGCAGATCATCCTTCGCTCTTTGTCATTCCCGCGAAAGCGTGGACTGGTACAGGACAAGCTTTAGCGCAGTCAACCCAGTATTTAAACCCCAGAACATCGTCTTTGCGAGGAATGAAATGACGAAGCAATCTCATACTGTAATTTACTAATGAGATTGCTTCACTTCGTTCGCAAAGACGTATCTAACCCTAATCATACCCGCGAATGCTAGGTTTGGAACAGGACAAACCATTGTGCAGTCAATCCAATTGTCATACACCTTACGATAGGGAAGGCTTTGCCCAATTAGTTGCATTTAAGCCAGAAGTGTGTGTATATTGCTGTGAAATAAAGATTATTCATTATTAACTCACATTGGAGCTTCACTTGATTAAAATATTGTTATCAATGGTAGTAACTGCCTTTGCAATAGGTCCCGTGAATTTTCTCCTCGGGCAGGATTCTTCTGACGTAATTAATGTCAGCAGATACACACCACCTCCAAATTGGGGTCATGTCCAAGACATTGATTTTGTCAACGGTGGGATAATGATTCTCACGGAAAATGATCGTCTAGTCCACATTACCTTGGACGAATCATTTAATGCCCGAGAAACATTTAATGGTATGTTACAATTTCCCGATGAATTAAATCCTCGTTCTTTGCAAAGGATTAACGTTCATGATGACATAGCATTTTTCTCGTTCTCGGAACCTGGTGGTTTATTTGCCTTTGATGTCTCCGATCCGGCCAGTCCAGAATTTATTAGTTGGCTGGACACGGGAGAAATTTATGTCTCGGCTGATAAAAATATTGTTCAAGACAATCTATTTTTTGCAGTATCTGCTGATGGAGAAAATGTTCATATCATTGATATAGCAGATCCGAATAATATGAGAGTAGTGTATGAACATGAATTCGATGGTCTAGCGCATTCTATTGATGTGCAGGACTGTGAAAATTTAGACTACGGTTGACAGAATAGTAAAAGTTATTTTGAGAATTCTTACTGAACTATTATTATTCACTGAAATAGCAGACCCGCTATTTCGATGAAGCTGTCCACATTTCCACAGC
>Ga0209402_10001916_pt1 | contig 21852 bp, 15 predicted proteins | sample ArcticOcean_MG_C_3_FD_187437 | JGI IMG/M metagenome (GOLD analysis project Ga0209402, IMG submission 187437) | Marine microbial communities from western Arctic Ocean - ArcticOcean_MG_CB8_126 (SPAdes) (version 2) | ecosystem: Environmental > Aquatic > Marine > Oceanic | place: Arctic Ocean... | reverse complement strand
AGAAAATCGCCGCGCTCGCCGCCGTCCGCAGCTGCCTCACCGTCATCTCCGGCGGCCCCGGCACCGGCAAGACATCTGCTGTTGCGCGACTGCTGTCGCTGCTTGAGGAGCATCACCAGCGCCGGCAGCAACGTGCCGCACCCGAGGCTTCTCTGCGAGTGCTGCTTGCCGCTCCAACCGGCAAGGCCGCCGCCCGTTTGAACGAATCCATCGCCCAGGCAGTCGCCGCCAAATCGGTGACCGAAGATGGCGCATCGAACCCGCTCCATATCGACATGCCGCCGGAAGTCCGTGCCGCCATCCAAGTCCGCGCCGGCACCATCCACCGCATGCTGGGCACGAGCCCCAAAAGCATCCGCTGCCGGCACGACAGTAAGAACCCGCTGGACGCCGATGTCGTCATCATCGACGAGGCGTCGATGATCCCGTTGCCCCTGATGCATCGCGTGCTCGAGGCACTTCCCGAGAGGGCACCGCTGATCCTGCTCGGTGACATGAACCAGCTCACCTCCGTCGAGCCCGGTTTCGTGCTCGGTGACATTTGCCGGGCCGCCGCCGCCGCCGGCCGTACCGCCGGATTCATTGACGCCTGCCGCGAGCTTGCCGACGAACCGATCGAACCGTCCGGCTCCGGGCTCGAACCGCTGCCGCTGGCCGATGCCTGCATCCAGCTGACCTACAGCTGGCGCTTCCCCCCCGACAGCCCGGTCGGCGAAATCAGCGCCGCCGTCAACGCCGCTGACGACACCGCTACTGCCGATGCAATCCTTCAGCGCTTGACCGAACTGACCGATACCCCGGCCGACAGCGGGCAGGCGCAGGTGACCTATCGCCAGATCGAGACGCCGTCGCTGCGGACCGGCAGCAAGCTGCCCGACTCCGACCTGCGCGATCTGCTGCTGGCGCGGCTTGAACCGTACCTCGCCGCTTCGACGCCCGACGAAGCCCTGGCAGCCTTTGGCAAATTCAGGATTCTTTGCGCGTTGAACCGTGGCGCCTTCGGTGTGTACGAGCTCAACTCTCTGGCCGAGGCCATTCTCTCCGGCGAACACGAAAGTGACCGGGCAGCGGTCGAGGCCGGGGCCGGCGGCCGCTTGTTGGCCAGGGGGCGCCAGACTTTTTACGAGCATCGCCCGATCATCGTCACCCGAAACCATTACGGCTTGGGCCTGTTCAACGGTGACATCGGCGTCGTCATGAGCGCCGCCTCGGCGGCTGCCGGGGGCGCCGGGGATGAGGCGGAACCGGAAATCGGGTTGCGGGCCTACTTCCCCGGCACTGAACGTGACCCTGGCCTGCGCGACTTCCAGCCCGAGCTGCTGCCGCCGCATGAAACTGCCTTCGCCATGACGGTGCATAAGTCGCAGGGCTCGCAATTCGAGGAGGTGCTGCTCGTGTTGCCAGGCACGCCCAGTCCGGTAGTGACCAAGGAACTGCTCTACACCGGCATCACCCGGGTCAGCCGCGCCGTCCACATCTGGTCCGCCGAATCGACCTTGCGCCAGGCGATCATAACACCGACCCAACGTGACACGGGACTTCGCGATGAACTGCTCGAGAGATGATAAGGTATCGAGACGGCCGGTGCCTTGCCGGTACGGGCGTCGCTGTCGCGATACAGATCCAACGCGAGACGCATCAACAGAACCGGCAAACCAGGCCCTCACATGAAACTCCTCGTAACTGCCGACCTTCACATCGGCCGGCGCTGCTCGAAGCTGCCGGAAGCCGTGGCGTGTGAACACGCCCCGGTGAAGATGTGGCAGCGGATCGTCGACTTCGCGATCGATGAACAGGTTGACGCCCTGCTCATTGCCGGCGATATCGTCGATAATGATCGCGGCTTCTACGAGGCGCTCAATGCGATCGAGGGCGGCATCAAGCGGCTGGACAGTGCCGGCATCCGCTGCATCGCGGTCGCCGGCAACCACGATGTCGAGGTGATGAAACGACTGCGGCGCACGCTGGAGACTGACAACTTTGACCTGCTCGGCCAGGGCGGGCGCTGGGAGTGCGTGCAGCTGCCCGGTCACGACGGCGGTCGGCACACCGATGTCTGGGGCTGGTCCTTTCCGCAATCACAGGTGACCACCAACCCGATGCCCCAACTGACGCCCGACATGCTGGAGTCCGGGACCCCGAGCATTGGTTTGTTGCATTGCGACCGCGGCGCCGGCAGCGACAGCGTCTACTGCCCGGTGCCCGGCGGCGATTTCGCCCGGTCCGGGATCGGGACATGGGCCCTTGGCCATATCCACAAACCTGACAGCGCCGATTCCGTGCGCAGTGAACCGCGGAACTTCTACGCCGGCAGCCCGCAGCCGCTGCATCCCGGCGAGCCGGGCCCGCACGGGCCGTGGATGATCGACATCGGGCCTGACCGGACGACAACCGTCACCCACCTGCCGCTGGCCACCGTGCGGTACGAGACGATCACCGTTGCCGTCGATACAGCGGGTGCCGAACTGACGGCGAAAGACTATCTGCACGGTGCCGTTGTCGAGGCCGTGCGCACTGCGGCACGTGGGATCGTTGCCGACCAGCCGGATCTGAAGCATCTTTGCTGCCGCGTGCGGATCGCAGGCAGAACTACTCTCGGCGAAGAGCAGTTGCGCGACGAGTGGCGGCGCATGTTCGCCAACGACGCTGATGCGGTATCGTTCTCCGTCGAAGCCGTCACTGCCCATATTGAGGCGAACGCAGAGTTTGACATCCGCCCGAATCTCGATGTCGAGGCACTCGCAGATCATTCCACACCATTGGGTGAAGCTGCCAAATTTTATCTGCAGCTGACCGGTGAGCGCGAGATGTCCGACGAAGCGCGCGCCCACGTCGATTTGATTCAGCAGACAGTCACCCACGACGTGTACAGCCGGGTGCGTTCGTGGCTGGACGACGGGGACAAAACGTTCGGCCAGGAACAGGCCTGCCGACTCGCCGCCGAACAGACCCGGCGGCTGATCGAAACGCTGCATGCGCAGGAACCGGGAGAGCGCCATGCCTGAAGATGCTCACAAGACACTGGCCTTCCGCTCGCTGGTCATTCAGCGTTTGTTGGGTATCTCAGCCGAGGACAACCTGCGGTACACGGATGAATCGGCCTTCTGCGATGGCATCAATGTCATCATCGGAGCGAACGCCACGGGCAAGTCGACCACCGCCGCTGCCATGAGGAGAATGCTGTGGCCGCCGGCGCAGGGCGACCAGGCTGATATCCATGCAACCATAGAAGTCGATGGACTGACGGGTACCGGCAATTTGTTCGGCAACGACATTACCTGGACCAACCCCGAGACCGGTGAAATCGCGGACAGCCCCAAGGTGTCCGACGAGGCATTCAGCCAATGCTATCACTTGACGCTCGATGAATTGCTGATGGGGGAGGCAAAAGCCCTGACGGAACGCATTGAAATAAGCGTCAACGGTGGATACGACCTCACGGCAGCCCGCGAGTCACTGAAATTTTCCGAGAAAGTGTCCGGACTGAGGAACCTGTCGAAGAAACTGAATGAATGTGGGAAGGCATTTGGTGAGGCAGTCAATGCTCAGTCCGAGTACGAAAATGACGAACGCGACCGCGATGAAAAACAAGAAGAGGCCGACGCGGCCGCCAAGGCAAAAGGTAAAGCAGATGCGATCGACTTCCTGCTGAAATGCCGCAATTCGGCGGCCGATGCTGAAAAGTGGCGACTACGTCGTGACGGGTATCCAAACGGTATTTTCAACATGCGCGACGAGGATCCGGCCGACCTTCAAGCGACAGTGGCGCGGCAGGGCGTCGCCGGGGAGCAGTTTGCGAAACTGGGCGGTGAGTTGGAAGTGCTCAAGGCGCTCGACCTGCCCGAAATGACCGTCGAAGCCTCGGCCCTGGCAGGCCTGGAAGACGCCATTAACAACTCGCTGAAGGATGCCGAAAAAGCGTGTGGCGATACGAAAGCAGCAGCCGACACCGCCGAGAGTGTTGCTGCCGAAGCCCGGGTTCATGTCGGCCCCGGCATTTCGGACGAACGGCTCGCGGCGTTGCTGACAGCGGACGACCTGCCCGAAGATCTGCGTGACCCTGCCGCCAAGTGGCAGGAGGCGGAAGCCCAGCACCGCGAGGCGCAGCGAAAGGTGGATGCCCTCAAGGCTGATGCGGAAGAATCGCAAGGGGAGCACTCGGAAGAGACGCTGCATGAAGGCAGCGGTGAGCTGCGCAAGTGGCTGCGGCAGCCGCGTTCAGCAGTGGCGCCCAAGAAATCGTATAAAGTTTTCATCGCGGCCGTCAGCGCTATCGTCCTGGCCATCGTCGCTTCGATTTTACCTTTTCAGTTGCTCTGGTGGGTGACGCTTGTCCCGCTTTTCTTTGTCGTGCTGTGGAGTTGGCCCCAGCGAGCGAACGGCACTGACGATCGCGGCGCGGCAGTGCTGGCCGGATTTCAATCCACCTATGAAACGACCGGCCTGCCGCCGCCGGGCGCCTGGGAACCTGGCGACGTCGATGCGTGCCTGCTCAAGCTGCAGAATGAATTGGCTATCGTCAGGCTGGCAGCGCAGAAGGCGGATCATCTCAGAATCGCCGAGCTGGAACTGGCGGAAAAGGAGGAGAACCTGGAAGGCTGCAAAAAGGAGATGGAGGCTGTCCGCGATGCCTGGGGTCTGGCGGAGCCATTGAGCCCGGAAGGGCTGCGCAGCCTGGTCGATCGGCTGGCGGACTGGCGCGAAAAGGTCCTGGATGAACGCACCGCTTTATCGGCACAAGAGAGTGCGACGGAGGAGTTCGAGAAACATCGGGCTGCCGTCGAAAGGGATGTCAGGGAATTTATTCCGAACGCCACGATCGACGATTATAAAACGGCCCGTACCTGTTATGAGCAACTCGTTGAGTGCCGGGAGCAGCAGCAGCGTATTGCTGTGCTCGAAGAGACTGAGATTCCTCGCCTCGATGGTGAATTGAAGCAAGCCGTCAAGGAACTTGTGGACATGACCGGCAGACTGGAGTTGCCCGGCAAAGACGCTGATGAGTTAAAGTCGACATTGGAGGAGTGGCAAGGCATTCTGCCGGATGCCACCTCGGCGAATGACGCCCTGACGGCTGCGGAGATACGCTGCAGCGATGCGGAAACGGTGAAGAACGGGCTTGCCCCGGCATTGCTGGAGGCGATCGAAGGAGTCGACAATGACGAGTTGGAGAAGCAAAAGGAAAAGCTGACCGAAGAGGCGGGCACACTTGATGAACTCAATCAGGATATCGGCCAACTGCGCCGCAAGATCGATGACGCCCGCACCGGTTCCCGGATCGAGGAGGCGCAGTCGAACCAGCAACTGGCTATAGACGAGGTTGCGGCGAAATGCCGGGATGAGGCGGCCAATCTGGTTGGCGGCCTGTGCGCTGATTTCATACGCAGCCGTTGCGAGACGCAGGGCTCGGAGGTGCTGGTGCAGGCCGGAAAATATCTCGGCGCCTTCACTCGCGACTGCCATTCCCAGGTTGTGCCGATGCCGGGGCATGGCTTCAAGGTGAACGACGATCGCCGCGGGTTGCTGGGGCCGGACGAACTTTCCAGCGCCACCCGGGTGCAGTTGCTGATCGCGGCGCGACTGGCGTTCCTGGACGACCTGGAGAAGACCACCGGCGTGCGCCTGCCCCTGTTGCTCGACGAGATCCTCTGCAACAGCGACGACGACCGCACCTCGGCCGTGATCCAGGCGGTGGCCGACATCGCCGCGGACGGCAGACAGGTCTTTTACTTCACGGCACAGCACGACGAGGCGGGAAAATGGCAGGCATTCGATCGCAAGCGGAAGCAATGTGCCTTGAAGATCATTGCGCTGCCGATCGGGCACGCCCCCCCACCGCCCATCGCCATCACCCGTCCGGAGTGGGCCGAGGTCCCCGAGCCGGCCGCCGGGGAAGGATGGGAATCCTACCGGGCGCGGATCGCGCCGCCGCCGTTTAGTCCGTTCACCGCGATGCCTGCCCTGCGTGAGTTGCACCTGGCTTATGTGCTCCGTGACCTGCCGTCACTGCATGGGTTGCTGACAAATGGCTACAGCACCTGGGGACAACTGCAGCGCCTGTGCGAGCGCGGTGGCGTCGAGGCAATCGCGAAATTCGTCGACGGCGATGGCGACCAGTTGTTCAGGCACGCTGCGGCCCACCTGGAGTGCCTGAAAATACTGCTCGCCGAGTGGCGGATCGGCCGCGGGATGCCGGTGCAATTAACAGACATAAGCGAGGGTGGCAAGAGCTTTATCGCTCAGGCGTGCCAGCTGGCGAAAACCTGTAACTTCGACGGCGAGAGGATGATGGATCAGGCGTCCGAGGTGGACGGTTGGGGCCCCAGCGCAGTGGAGAAACTAAGAATCATCCTCACCGAGGCCAACGCCCTGCCGGAAGAAGCTGAACGGGCGTCCCGCCGCAGCGCCAACGACCTCCGTACCTGCCTCGACGCCCACCTCAACACCGCTGTATCCGACGACATCCGGGATCTCCTGCTCAAAGAACGGGGCTTCATGCTCTCGTGGTTTCCCACCAGCAGTTAGCCCCGTCCCCGTCGGACTCGAAGTTCGGGTGTCGGCGGGACTTGCACACAACGCCGGGGCATTCCATTCTGGCCTACATTTGCGGGACCGGAAGACGGGTGGATACGGGGGCTTAGTCATGGAGTAAAGGATAGAGGGTGTTGGCAGGAGCGCATTGCCGACTGCCAGGCCTCTCTCCAGCGACACGGCCTTGAGGAAGAGCTCAGGCACACGCCTGCTATTCGAGCCCTGAGGTGGCACTCCACCTCGGCCGGGTTATCTTCCTGTTTTTGGCAATCAGAGATTAACCTTTGAATACGGAGAGGTATTGAATGGATCCGCAACAGATCGCACAAATGATGGAAGATATAGGCCCACTGGTGTTTTTCTCCATAGTTGGGGCGCTTTTTCTCTTCATACTGGCAATTAACATTGCGGTCTGTTTTTTTCTCTCCTCCTGTTTCAAACGAATTCCAGAGGAGCATCGCAAACTCAAGCCGGGGTTGGTCTGGTTGCTGATGGTTCCCTGTTTCTCCATCGTTTGGAACTTCTTTGTTTATCCGGCCCTGGCTGATTCCTACATTGCGGCCTTTGAGTCGGAGGGGGCTAATCCACACGGCGACTGCGGCCGCAGGCTGGCGCTGGTTTACTGCATCCTCGCTGCAGTTGCGGTTGCCCTGAGTATGATCCCATGCATCAGCATCATAAGTTGTTTTCTCTCATTGGCTTCCCTGATCGTTTGGATTTTAATTCTTGTTAAAGCGGGCAGTCTCAAATCACAGCTCATCGTCACTCGAGCGGGAGCGTATCGAGATGGAGGATTCTGAGCTGAAAGTGCCACTGGCAAAACACTGGGACGCGGGAGATCTGGCACTTCACTGTTCGCTTGCTCTTGGAGCCGCTGCTGTTCTTGGCTTAAGCGTGATCCTCTCTGAGCAGGTGCTGCGTGGAATGGGCGTGGAGCTTTGCCGTTTCTACAGCTGGAGCAGTCTGCCCTGCCCGGGCTGCGGCCTGACCCGTGCGTTCTGCGCCATCAGTGACGGCGAATTCGGTCGAGCCTGGGAACTGAACCCCTTCAGTTTTCTCTTTTATGCGGCCTGTGTGGCATTGCTCTTCTGGCCTTTTCTGCGCCTGGCCCGACCCGGACTCCAGCTTCGTCTGACTTCGTCGCGGGCATTTGTTCTCGGCCCCCTGCTGCTCGTCGCAGCAATGTGGGTCTTTGGTCTCTGCAGAATCGTCACGACACTGGTGGATAGAGGCATCCTGAGCCTTTGAGGGACTGATCCAACCTTGTCGAGACCGATACCAATATCCCATAAAGGGCGAAAGCGGGCAGAACGCGGAGGCGGCATCCCCGAGTGTGGTTCATAGTGCCTCGGCAGTCTGCTACCTATATTCGTAAGATAACCAGGGCGCCGACCTCCAAGAAGTCCCGCCGCTGCGTATTTCACTTCTCGATCTTCAGCGTTGCGTAATTCGAGATCAGGTGAAAGTCGATCCACGGCAACTGCGGCGCGGAGCTGCGTTCGGTCCCATAGCTTTTGAGATGAAAGGAGTAGTTGTACCGCGCCACGAGTACGCGCCAGGTCTCGTCCTTGTTCATGACCGACCCGGGTTGTTTTAACGCATCGCAGCCGAGAACTGAAAAAGACGTGTGAGATTCATCGCCGTTCTCCATGGCAAGGGGGGGCTGCGAAGGTCACACGTAGTATAAACCTCCGTCCGAGCGTCTTCAGGATCAGACCCTGTTGTTAGCCTGTCCCGAATGAACTGGTGAACGCTGTAGCGCAGTCCATTTGGTTTCGATGGTATTTTGCCATGTCACGGCTTCGATGATCGCTTGAATTAGAACAAGCGGAAACTATCATAGGCGCCTCGTTCCTCACCTATTCTAAAACATAAAGGAAAATCCAATCATGAGCAAGATTTACTTCGATCGAGATGTCAAACTGACGGCGCTGCGTAAGAAAGTTGTCGGCATCATCGGCTACGGCAACCAGGGGCGGGCCCAGGGGCTAAACTTGCGGGACAGCGGTGTCAAGGTCATCGTTGGCAACCGACGTGATGCCTATTTGAAAATGGCAAAGAGCGATGGCTTCGAGGCGTTTCCTATCCGTGAAGCGGTCAGCAAGGCGGACATACTGATCATTGCCATCCCGGATGAGATTCAGGAGCAATTGTACAAGCGCCACATCGGGCCGGTCATCCGCGGCGGGCAGGTGGTTTGCTTCGCCAGCAGCTACGGCTATCGCTTCAAATGCGTGGTGCCGCCACCGGACGTTGATGTGATCATGATGTCGCCGCGGGCAATGGGGGTGACGGTTCGCGAGTCGTTTGAGGATGGTAAAGGTGTGCCCGGGTTCGTGGCGATCGGCCAGGATCCTTCGGGGCGTTCGCTGAAGATCGCACTGGCGTTGGCCAAGGGCGTAGGCTGTACCCGCGCCGGTGTCGTGGAATGCACATTCGAGAATGAAACGGACGTCAACCTGTTCGGTGAGCAGGGACTTTGGCCGCTTTTTCACGAGGCGCTGGTGCTCTCGTACGAGGTCATGGTTGAGAACGGGATACCCCCAGAGATCGCGCTGATAGAATTTTACTCTTCCGGCGAGACATCCGAAGTTTTCCGCCAGATTGCGCGAATGGGAATGCTCCGGCAAGCGCCATTCCACTCGCCGACTTCGCGGTATGGCACGCTGTCGCGCGCAGAGAAGTTGCCGAGCAAGGACATGAAGAAAAGAATGCGCGAAGTATTCCGGGGTATTCGAAACGGGGATTTCGCAAAAGAATGGGCCGCGGAACAGGCTTCCGGCTACAAGAAATTCAAGAAATTGCAGAAAAGCGCTTTGAAACACCCGATCAACAAGGCCGAGTTAAAGGTGAAAGCCATTTCCGCCTCACCAAAGAATTTCAGTACAAAATAGGAATGCGATAAAGTTGAATAGAACATCATTGAGGACGGTGGAAAAATCCTATTGGCTTTGACTACGGTGGCTGCATTGCCGTCGGTAGGCGCGGGCGGATCCTCAGAGCTTGTGGCGCCGCCGATTGTCTTGGATTCTATCTGGCGGCAGGGGAGGGGGATGATGTCTATTTCTTCGCGGGCAACGGCTGGCCATGTGCAATGGCACAAAGCCAGCGCGTTGAGCGATAGAGAAACCTATGACGACTTGACGTAGTACTATCCGCCAACCCTCTGAAAGGGACCCACTATATGAGCAGTTCTTATATTCCCGGCGACCGCCCCGCCAAACCCCATCGCATCTGCCTTGAGAACGTCGAAACGCTCTACGCCGACGGTCGCTGGAATGGCCGGCCGACTTTCGTGTTCTGGCGCGATGAGTATTATATCGCCTTTCGCTCATCCCTCAGCCACGACACTGTTGACGACGAAATGGGCAAGGTGCTGATGCTCAAGTCGACCGACCTGAAAGACTGGAAAGTCTCGACGGTAATCGACGGTCCGGAGATCGACGGGGCTGAACCGCTGCTGCTTGGCACCGACGACCGGCTGTACATGTATATCGTCGCGGAGAACCCGATCACGACGACGTTCATGAGCTACTCGGAGGACGGTGTGGAATGGGCGAAGCCGGTCAAGTACTTCGACGACGGCTTTTCTTTCAATACGCCGGTGACCCACAAGGGTATCCATTATGGTGCGCTTGACTACGCGGGCGCCCAACAGGCACCAGTCCCCGGAGAACGCTCCAGCGGCTATGTCGACTTGATGCAGTCGACCGACGGCCTCGAATGGACGAAGGTCTCGCGGATCGTTGAGGACGGCACGGAGACCGCTTTGGTGTTTATGAAGGACGACACGCTGCTGACGGTTATCCGCCAGGGGTGGGTGACAAAGGCCAAGCCGCCTTACACGGATTGGCAAGTGGTGGACAGCAAGGAGGTCGGCCTCGGTGGCCCCGATGCGGCCCTGGTCGGGAACACTGTCCTGGTCGCTGGCCGACACAATGCGCAGACAACACTGATGAAGCTGCATCCCGATACCATGTCGCTTGATTTTATTATGGATATGCCGATCCACAACGTCAAGGCACAGCCCACCTGTTCCGTTGCCGAAGCCATGGCCGATACCGAGATTGCATCGACAGAGGAACATGTCTGGCCAATGGGCGACAAGGCGTACCCGGAGTTTCTCGTGCTCGACGATCACAATGTGCTGATGGCATATTACGACGGCCAGTCATTCGAGGCCGGCGTGCCGAAGCAGGCGGACATTAGGTTGGCAACGATCACCGTCCACTGAACGGTTGGACAAGCAAACACCCCAACCGTCAACTACGCAATCGCCAATGTATGACCTGATCATAAAAGCCGGACGGCTCGTCGATCCCATTCAGGGCATCGACGGCGGCCCGAACCCTATGGATTCTATGTGGCCTGGGCACTCAACCGCGCCACTGCGTTGAAAGCGGCCCGGCAGTCGCTGTGAACCGGATTGACAATGCCTTCTTGCCTGCTCATGTTAACCGGCGCTGCAAGACAACGGCAGTTGAGATAAGTACTTCAGGCCCCAAGCCTCCTATGGGAGCACGGTGAAACACAGCGGTTATTTTTATCGCGTGCTCGGACAGACGCAGACCCAGTTCTGGATCAACAGCGCGATCCTCTCGGACGTGGAGACCGCCCTTTCCTATGGCGCTGTGGGGGTCACTACAAACCCGACACATCCGCCCCGGGCGATCAAGGCCGACCATGACATATGGGCGCCTGTCATCCAGGAAATTCTGCAACATGATCCCGACCTGACGGACGACGAGATCGCCGATCAGGTGACGCAACGGATGGCCGTCCGATCACAGAAATTGGTCCACCCGCTGTACGAGCAGAGTGAAGGGGAATTCGGGTATGTTGCGATCCAGGGCAATCCCTTTATCAATAACGACCTGCCGAAAATACTGGCAGAGGCCACGCGGTACAGTGAGCTCGGTGAAAATATCGCGGTCAAGATTCAGTCAACCGCAGTTGGCGCCGAAGCAGTCGAAGAATTGACCGCGCTTGGCATCCACACGATCTGCACAAACGGGTTTTCCGTGGCCCAGGGCATCCACATGTCGGAGGCCTATCAACGGGGACTCGATCGTACGGATGCCAGGCCCAGATGCTTTGTGGTGAATATCGCCGGCGTTTTCGATGAATATCTGGGCGCAGACGCGGCTGCCCGGGGGATTACGGTATCGGAGGAGTGTCTGCTGCATGCCGGCGTCATCATGACCCGCCGTCTGCATCACGTCATGAAGGCGCGTGGCTATGCAGCCTACCTCCTGGCGGGTGGTTCACGTGCGTCACATCACTTCACCGAGTTGGTCGGCGATGACCTTGCCGTCACGATCAGTCTCTCTCATGCCACACCGCTGGTTGAAATAGATACCGCTGTCGAATCCAGAATAGACGCCCAGCCGCCACCAGAGATAATGAAGGAGCTCGAGGATAATTTCCCCGATTTCAGGCGCGCCTGCGACGAAGATGGCCTGAGCCCGGACGCGTTTGCCGGCTTTGGTCCATGTGTGAAGTTTCAAAACGCCTGTGAAGCGGGCTACCGCGCCACGGTCGAGGCAATCAGAGCTGAAAGAACAGCCGGGGCCGTTCGGTCATGACAACCAAAAAGAAACGGGGCACTGCGTGTTTCTTGCCATATCCTGTCGGTCGACGGGCGACAGGCATCAACGCCGCGCGCCCTTGCTTTCAGCGGCCATAGACCGCCGGTTTTTCCCGTTGACACGCCATCCACCGTTTCGGACCGAGATCCTCTCGAACTTGCCCTGACTTCGCTCAGCGGCTTGTAAACAAGTGTTGACCCGGCCGAGACGGCGTACTGCTGCTTCGGCCGGTTTGTTTTCGGGCTACAGCTTCAGGTCTTTCAGCAGCTCGTCGAAGGCGGCGACGATGATGTCCGCGGTCTACGGCGGTGGGGGGTGCTGGGATTTTGTAGCTTTTGACCGCTGATCGAACCGACATGCCGCCCTGGGCCACGGTCTCCGCCGTGGGCCAATAAGCCAGAATACCGTTGCAGTACCCGGCAAACATCGTGTGGCTGGCCGTGGAGCGCGCCTTGGTCGCCAGTCCGATCTCGGCAAAGGGTTCGCCAGGCATGCCCACCAGCACGAGTATCGCTGGTGGACGTCCTTTCCCGATGTCAGGATCAAGAAGAAGTACAAGGATGCAGGCCTTCGTCCGATCGGGATCGACTTGGCTGAGGAGGCCGCGGCAGAGGCGGGACTGCAGCACCTGCTGCCGGCGGTTGCCCACAACAGCCAGCGGATTCATTTTTCTGAAATGAAAGCGAAGATGGATAGGTGCCGGCGGAACTTCAAGTTTCTGGCCGGCCTCTGCCACTACTGCGGTGTGGACATCCACTGTGCGCCAATGGGCGCGCTCGACATGTTCTACGAGAAGAAACTCGTAGATGCAGAAACCTGGCTGCAGACCAACGGTGACACAGTCCTGCTGATGGACCATGAGTTCGAAGACCGCATGTATACAGCCGGTGACAAACTGACCGTGAACATGAGTATCTCGGACTTCGCGCATCCACCTCTGAAGCCGGGCAGGTTCGAATGGAAACTCGGCAGCGGACGGTCCGCCGTTTCGGGCTCTCTGAAGTTCAAGCACACGCCGTTCTGCACCTCGTCGCTCGGCGTTATCAAGACGAAGTTCCCGGAAACGCTGAAGCCACAACGGCTGCAGCTCAGCGTCAGGATTGTCGAGGGTGAGCGGGAGGTGTCGAACCAATGGGATTTCTGGCTGTTCCCAAAGGTCGTCAAGCTGCCGAAGTCGGTGATGCTGTACGGTAAAACCGGGAAAGGTATCATGCGCAAGCTGCGGACGGCGTACACTTTCCAGTCGCAGAAAGACTATGCGGATCCGTTCAGCGACATCGAGCTGTCCGTCTTTTTTGCCGGTCCCGATGGTGCTGGACAAACGGTGCCCTGCTTTTGGGCCGGCACCAATGAATGGCGGGTACGATATTCATCGCCGACAACCGGCACGTACAGATACGAACCCTGCTGCTCAGATACAGCCGATGACGGATTGCACGGCAAGACGGGCGAGCTCGAATCGTGCCGTACGAGGGCGAGAATCCGCTGCTCCAGCACGGCGGTGACCGGGTCAGCGAGAACCAGCGGCATTTCGAGCATAAGGACGGTACGCCGTTTTTCTGGCCCGGCGCTGATCGATTCCTTAACGGCCCAGTACCAGGCGGAACCCGATGTCGACGCCGGTATAGGAAGGCCGGCCGTAATCGCGCTCGGCACACTCGAGGTACCTCGGAAGATAGGAACTCACCCAGGACGCACCACGCAGGACACGGTAGACCTGCTTTGCACTGTGCCATTCGTCGGTCCACTCCCAGGCGTTGCCGCCGACGCCGAACACGCCCCACTCGTTCCCACCGCTTTCCTCGACCGGACAGGTCACGACGTGACCGTCGACGTACTCCGCCACCTGGCAGGCAAGAAAATCCGTGTCGTCATCATAGTTGCCGTACGCCGGCGGCCAGGTGTCGCCCCAGGGATAGCGGCGGTTGTCGCCGCACCGGGCAAAGGTCGACCATTCCTCGCCCGTCGGCAGACGATAGGTGTAGCCCTCGGGAAGTCGACCTGCCGCCGACTCGCGGGCCGTCAGCGATTCGGCGTAGGCTGACGCATCGTCATGGTTGACATTGACGACGGGGCGACGGTCACTGGTCAGGTCGTGCCCCCTGAAATCCTTGCAGGTGTGGCTCGGGTAGAATTGCCGGTACTCGCTGTTGGTCACCTCGTACTTGCCGACCCAGCCGTCGAGCGCGTCGATCCAGACAAACGCCATGCCGATCTCGGGCATGGTGAAATTTTTCTCGTGCTCACCGGCGGCAGCTGGTGCTGCCGTGTCATCACCGGCAACCTCGAAGGGGACAGTGACGATGCAGTTGTGCCAGGCGGTGGTCTGTTGCCTGGTTTTGACGTGCGGCCACGACACCTCGAGCGGCACGTCTCCGGTGTGTGTGCCCAGGCCAAAATGAAGCGTCAGCTCGTTCATGTTGCCCCAGCCTGTGGCACTCTCGACCGAGCGCGTCAGGATGCGGTCGCCCAGCGTGACGCGTGCGACCGCGCCGATCGCCGCACGACTGACACGTGCTTCCGGTCCGCTGTCCCCGACGAGTTTTACCTTCAGCCATCTATTGGCTGTGCCGCTGTTGCGATACAGCCTGCCGCCGGCCATCAGGTCGAGATCGCCGTCGTTGTCGAAGTCGCCCCAGGCGGCCTGTCCGGAATTGCGGATGCCGTCGAGTCCCGCCGCCTCCGTCACATTCGTGAAGGCCCATTCCCTGCCGGTCGTGTCATTGCGATAGAGAACCGCAGCGTTGTGGCCGTACACGGTGGTAAAGAACAGGTCCAGGTCGCCGTCGTTGTCATAGTCTCCGAGCGCCGGTGAGGCATACGACTCCTGATAGTGCACACCGCAGGTTCCGAGGTTGTCGAAAGTGTAGCCGCTGTCGGGTCCGAGATTGCGGAGAAATTGCGACTGCGGCTGGCCGCCGTGGGCGAAGTTGCCGGCGAACAGGTCGATGTAGCCGTCGTTGTCGATGTCGCCCCAGGCCGCGCCGATGCTGTGTCCATAGCCGGCGAGCACACCGCATTCTGTCGAGGCGAACTTAAACTTTCCGGCACCGTTGTTGCGCCACAGGATGTTGCCGCGCAGTCGATAGTTGGAGACATAGATGTCGGTGTCCCCGTCATTGTCGTAATCGGCCGCGCTGATGCCGCGCGCCGGGTGCGGGTTCTGCGACTGCCAGTCGCAGGTAAAGCGCCGGTCGCCGGTGTTGATGAAGATGGCATCGGGATACGCATCGACCCGGCCCCAAGCCTCGTAGCCGCCCCAGTAGAGATCGACGAATCCGTCGCCATTGATGTCCAGGCAGGTGCCGCCGTCACTGGTGCCGGACGGGCCGGAATCCAAAGGGACGACGGTAAATTCGCCGGTTTCCGATCCGTAGCCGACCGTCTTGGCTCTGGGCCTGAAGAAGTCGAGGTAGCCGTCGTTGTCGAAATCGGCCCAGGTCGGTCCGCCACCGCCGCGAGGGGCCTCGACGAATCTCGTGCCGCCCTCGTTGCGCCAGAGTTGATAGGACATAAGGTCCGGCCAGCCGTCGTTGTTGTAGTCGACCCAGGCAGCACGTTCCGAGCCGGGGTTCTCGATGCCCAGTGCCGCTGTTACATCCTCGAAGGTGACCGTGGCAGCCGGCGCGAAGACCGGCAATGCCCCGACCAGAATTATCAACCAGCGACTCATTCTTCATACTCCGAGAAGTCCATGCCGGGACCGTATTTCATGCCGCTGAGCTCGGGCCTGGCGACCTGGACCATTTTGATTGTTGCTTCGGCGATTTCTTCCGGATCACGAACCTGGCCGGCGTCCAGCATTTCGGCGACGGAGGGAATCCACTTCTGTCCGGCTGACTCGCTCGCCTGGAACTCGGTCATCTCGGTTCGCACCAGGCCCGGACCGGCAGTGAAGACCAGGACGTTGCTGCCTGCCTGCTGCAGTTCCGCCACCAGCGCTTTTGACAGTTCCATGAAGCCGGCTTTGCTGGAGCCATAGCCGCTGCCGCCGGGCGGTTTGCCGCCGTTCATGTTAATGATGATTCCGCTGTCCTGCTCCATCATGTGCGGCAGGACTGCGTGCATTGTGAGGAAGCTGCCGAGCAGGTTGACGGTCACATCCGCCCACCACGCCTTCGGGTCGACCTCCCATACCGCGCCGATACACCAGAAACTGCCGGCGTTATTGAACAGAATGTCAATCGAGCCGAAGCGCTCGAGCGCAGCATCGACCATGCGCTGGACCTGGTCGCGATCGGTGATGTCGGTCGGCACTGCCAGGCCGTTTGCCCCTTCCGCTTCGATCAGTGCCACTGTTTCATCCAGCAGGTTGGCGCGACGGCCGCAGCAGACGACATTGGCACCATGCCGCGCGAACATCACGGAGAGGGTCCTGCCGATGCCGGCGCCGGCACCGGTGACGATGACGGTGCGGTTGTTTATTTCCATGGTTTTGCCCTTGCCTGTAGGGGGTTGATCGTTGGCATTTTATTGTGCCTGACCGTATTATAGCACGGTCTATGGAAACGTTCATTTATCTTCCTTAAACGCTTCAATGGAAAATGCTATGCGCTGTCTTTTTATTGTAATCCTGTCTCTCACTTTCTTCCTGGTGCACGAGCTGGCTGCAAAAGACGTCACCATTGTTACCAGTGGTTCCACCGAACCGGATACTGTTTACCTCTCGCGCAACGCCGCCGCGCTGCAGCAGGTGCCGCTGGACGGCGTCTGCACCTGGATCGCCACGCCGACACCGGTCGAGCTCGAAGCCGGCGGCACCGATATCTGCCGGGTGCCGAGCGGTCGTCTCAGGCGGCACGTGACCGGTGAAGATGGCTTCGACGTCGGGCAGAGTGTCGTGTTTCGGTGGCGCATACCGGAAGCCAATATCGCGCCGGCAATAGCCGACCTGCAGTCGGCCGAATTCGACCGGTTTCACAGCAACTTTATTTCCGCCATAACCGGCAACGCCCGCGGGCCGATCGATTGGTATGATGACGAATGGTGGGCAACTATCTGTCACAACATCGGCATGATCGCAAAAGCTGCCAAACAGGGCGGCTGCAAGGGCATCCTGATCGATCCGGAAGTGTATTCGTATTCATGGTGGAATTACCAGCTGCTGACCGAAACGCAACCATTCAAATTGAGCTATCGGCGCGGCAACAAGGAGATGTACAAGGGTAAGACAATCGCTGACGTCACGACCAAGGTCCGCCAGCGTGGCCGCGAGTTCGCTATCGCAATCAATGCGGAGTTCCCGGACCCGGTCCTTATGTTCTTCCATGCCGTCAGCTACGCCGCCTGGCAGACGGAGGATCCGCGTTGGGATACTTACGCGGAAGCGCCGTTCGGTTTGATCGCGGCGTTTATCGACGGCATACTCGAGGCATCGACGGACGAAACCACGATTGTCGACTGCGCCAGCCAGGTGAAGTGGTGGTCCACGCGTGCCCAGTTCGAGAGGGCGCGGCGGCTGACCAAGGATGTTGGTGCGAGCATGTCGAAGGTGCCGGATCAGTATCGCAGAAAGGTAAAGATGGGCTTCACTTTTCGCCTGGGCGTTCATCCGAACGAGGAGCGGCTTGGCGAGCAGAGAAACGTGCCGCTGCCCTGGGAAAGCTGGATGTACGATCCGGATTCGCCGGCATCGAATTACTTCTCGCCCGAGAAACTCGAAAAGACGCTGAAGCTCGCATTGGAAATCGGCGACGGCTACATACTGTTCTGGAATTATCGGGCGACATGGTGGCTTGATAACCCCGATGCCCGCCCCGCAGGTGACGCACCGATGAGCGATCGCAACCGCTATGTGCCGCGGGTGTACTGGCAGGCACTGGAAAACGCTCGAGCCTCTGTACAATGAGAAATTGCCGGTTTGGACGGTTCACGCTTATCGAACTGTTGGTGGTCATCACGATCATCGCCATTTTGGCGGCGATGCTGTTGCCGGCGCTCAACCGGGCCAGGGACACGGCCCGTCGCGTTCTTTGCCTGAGCAACCAAAAGCAGATTTCCCTGGGGCTCTTGAGCTACTGCGATGACAGCGATGAATGGTTCATACCCAACATCCCCAACTACTGCGTAGGAAACAACCAGTACGATGCGCAAGGCGGTGCCTGTGACACCCTCGGCGGCGGCATCAATACGGCGAGCAGTTGTTACAACGCCATACTGGTCTGGATGGGGTACATACCCTACCTGCATGCCTGGAATAATGTGCAGTACCGTCCGGCCGACAGCGTCTTCCGGTGTCCGTCAGAAACATCGGATATAGACAATCTTTCGGTCGATGACAACAACGGCTATGACTGGTACGGCACGCATTACGCGCTCAACGACAAACTGTCGATCTACAACTTATGGCCCGACCCCCCGTATGACGGCAGGCGCTGGCGCCGCAGGTCAGGGATTGTCTCATCTACGCAGTGTTATCTGCTCGGTGACACGCAAGGGAACACCCCCAGTCTCTTCGCCCGCGCCGATTACACCAGGCATTGGCCCGGCCTCAACATTATTTATGTCGACGGCCACGGTGAGTTTCATACGGAGATGTTGTCGACGCTTGCCGGCAGTTACAACTGGAATGACTTCCCGTTGCCCGGTCATCCGTAGGAAAGAGCGCATGCCGAAAATTCCCACCGTCGTTTTCCTTGTCGCAATCGTGCTGCTGCCTGCCTGCACCTACGCCCGGGACGAGTGTGTGCTGGTGCGCGACGGACAACCGATGGCCGCCATCTTCGTACCCTCCGAAATGTCCTATGTCGTGATGCAGGCGGCCACGTCGTTCCAGTCCTATGTGCGAAAGATCACCGGGACGGAACTGCCGATCCTGGCTGAAGAGGGATTTCGTTTCCATGAAACGGACGGTCTGGAAAAGGTTGTGCCGCAGCTCAACTCTGTGTTTATCGGCCCCTGTGAAGCCACCGCCGCGGCTGGTATCGATCCCGCCGGACTGCCGCCCGAGGGGTATCGGATCCTGTCGAACCGGCGCGCCCTGTACATCGTTGGTCGTGACGACGATATGACGACGGAAAAGGAATATCGAAAGTCGTCGACGTGGACGGCGGGGCCGACTCGACAGCACGGCACGATGCACGGCGTCTATGCATTTATCGAGGAGGAACTGGGCGTGCGCTGGCTGTTCCCCGGTGCCCTTGGCGAGATCGTACCGAAGCGGAAGAATCTCGGCGTCGGCAAGCTCGATCGCACCGATGCGCCCCGCCTGCAGTACCGGCTCATCAACCCACCGCCCCACGTCCGTAATGAGAGTGTCGCGGCGTCACGCCGGCTCGGTATAACGGACCAGCAGCGGCACCAGTTCATCTTCGACCACGACAAGTGGATGCAGCGGATGCGGCTCGGCACGGTCGGTGGCACGGAAATGACCCACGGCCATTACATGTTCTGGCTGCGACACGGCAGGGAACACCCCGAGTATTTTGCGTTGCGGACCGACGGTACACGCGCCAACCCGAACAAGTCAGGCAAGGACGCCGTGCGCCTGTGTCTGTCTAATGATGCGTGTGTCGAGGCATTTGCCGGGCTGCTCAGCGAGTTGTTCGCGAAGAACCCGAACCTGAAGATCGTCGGCTATAGCCCGGACGATTACAGCGACAGGGATGTGCCGGTTTGCGTCTGTGAAGAGTGTCTTGCCATGGGGCCGGCAATTTCCGATCGGTACGCGATTTTTTATTCGGAGGTGGCGGCAATTGTAGCGAGGGAATTCCCGGATCGGTACGTCGCGAATTTCGCCTATGGCTACTACATGGATGCACCGACCACCGTCGGCAAGCTGCACCCGAATTTTCTCGTGTTGATCGTCGGATACAATCGCTGGGCCGGCGCCTGGGCCGGCGGTGACGATGATGAAATCCGTGAACGCTCACTCGGACACAGCCTGCGTTGGGCCGGTATTGCGGGCAAGATCATCTGGCGCCCGAATCTGTTTATCCAGAACGAATTTGCCATGCCCCGGGTCTATGCCCACAAACTTGCCGACGATTATCGCCAGCTCTATGCCACGGGCAAGATGATCGGCGTGCAGCATGATCATTTCTATGCCCACTGGGGCGCCGAGGGCCTGGACTATTACCTCGCCGTCAAGCTCGCCTGGAACCCGACCGCCGATGTCGACGCACTCATCGACGATTACTGCCGGGCTGGGTTCGGGGCGGCGGCCGGGACGATCCGCACGTACTTCGACACCGTCGAAGCCCATACAAACGCGATCGCCGCGCAGCGATATTCACGCCGTGCGCACCTTGCCGAACAGGACAGGTTTATACGTCGGAATTCCGGCATGCCGGTTTTTCTCGGGGAGCTGCACAAGCAGGAAACACTCGATCAATGGCAGAGACTACTCCGGCAGGCGGTGCTTGAGGCAGCCGGCGACACAGAGGTGTTGCGGCGTATTGAAATGTTGCAGGTCGCAGTGGCCGCCCTGTCCCACACGATTGCGATCCATGACCTGGAATGCGCGATCATCTTCAAGGTCCGCGATCCCCAACGCCGGGAGATCGTCGATGTGTTGAATGCCGCCTGGACTTTCGCCAGCAGAAACGCGGACACCCAGGGTATTCACATGCCATACGCAATGTCGGTGTGCGGCCTGTTCAGGTTGCGCGAGAAGTGGGGCCTCGAATGAAGCAGGGCTTAGTCAAACTGTGATCATGCCGCGAAAACATCCAGTCATTCTGCTGCTTTTTGTCCTGGCCTCTATCGTTGCCGGCAAAGAAGTGACGATCATCAGTGCCGGGCCGAACGCCCCGGACACGCGGTACCTGTCCCGCAACGCAGCGGCCCTGCAGCAGGTGCCGCTCGACGGTGTCGCCACCTGGATCGCTTCGCCCGTGCCCATCAGGGACGAGACCGGAACCCTGGTGACCACCCGCCTGGCCAGCGGACGCCTGTGCCGGTTGCCGACCGGTGAAGACGGCGCCGACATCGGCCAGACAATCGTGCCGTACAGCCTGGGACGGTGGCGGCCAACCCACGAGATTCCGCCCGAGCACATCGCCCCGGCGATCGCAGACCTGGGGGCGGTAGAGTTTGATCGTTTCGACAGCAATTTCATCCATTGCCTGCTGGGCAACGGCGGTCATGCGATGAACTGGTTCGACGACGAACTGTGGCGGATCATCTGTCACAATATCGGTGCCATCGCCAAAGTCGCAAAGCAGGGCGGCTGCCGTGGTATCCTGATCGATCCGCAGGCCTACTCGTACTCGATGTGGTCGTACCCGATCCTGACGGAAACATCCGGGCGGACATTCACCTACCGGCGGGGCAACAAGGCGTACTATGAGGGCAGGACGTTTGCCCAGGTCGAGGCGGCAGTTCGGCAGCGCGGCAGGGAATTCGCCGGTGCTGTCAATGCCGAGTTCGCAGACCCGATCGTGATGTTCTTTCGCGCTGCCGGTCTCGCGGCCTCACAACTTGACGACCCGCGTTGGGATTCGATCGAGCAGACGGATTTCGGACTGATCTTGCCATTCCTCGACGGTATGCTGGAAGGCTCGACCGATGAAACGATTATCGTGGACTGCAACAACCAGGGGCTGTGGACGGCGCGTCCTGAACTCGAGCAGGCTCGCAACCTGGTCCTCACGGAAGGGCTGGCCCGGTCACAGGTGCCGGCGTTGTACAAGAAGAAAGTCCGCGTTGGTTTCTGCTATCGCCTCGGTTACCACCCGCAGGAGTACGACATCGAGGGCCGCGGCCGATCCGGGACCAGTACGTTGTACGACCC
>Ga0209402_10001915_pt1 | contig 21864 bp, 23 predicted proteins | sample ArcticOcean_MG_C_3_FD_187437 | JGI IMG/M metagenome (GOLD analysis project Ga0209402, IMG submission 187437) | Marine microbial communities from western Arctic Ocean - ArcticOcean_MG_CB8_126 (SPAdes) (version 2) | ecosystem: Environmental > Aquatic > Marine > Oceanic | place: Arctic Ocean... | reverse complement strand
AATATCTATCCAATCTATGAATCACTTTACGGAAACTTGGTTTTCTACCTTTACCTTTTTTACCCTTACCTTTTTTATCATCATCACCTTTAGAAAAAGTCATGGGTACATCCTCATCATTTACAGACTTCAATATAATTTCAATCTCATCAAGTTCATTTATTTCTTTAGGTTGTGTAGGTAAATCACATCCAATTATTTGAAACATTGCGAACCCTAATATAAAGAATATTATAAAATTTCTTATCATTTTTTTCATTTTCTATCTCCCATTGGTGGTTTTTTATCCCAACCATCTTTGTAATGTTTTTCACCTTGATGGTATCCAACATAATATGCTATTCCACCAATCACTATTATACGAACAAATGAACGAATTGCTCTTTTCTTCTGCATCTTTTTACGTTTAGCCATAGCCATTCGTCTATTTCGTTGTTCCATATCACCACGTTTCATATCACCGCGTTTCATACCACCTTTTTTATCGTGGTCTCTTTGATGTGCTGATTTGGATTTACTCCACTCCGCATCTTGTACAATACGAACTACTTTTTTACCAACTGTTTCTTTAACTTCAACTTCAACTTCTTGTGCCATTAAAGGTAAAGATAAAGCCAATATCATAAGTAATTTTTTCATATCCATTCTCCTGTATCTATCATAAAATCAAAGATAAACACTCCTACTAAATAAATAGTATTGAGTATACGTTCTTTACGTATTTTTCTACGATCTATTTCTTTGTGTAGGTTTACTATAAATTTTTGTGTATCTATCATACTATATTAGACTCAATTATTAAACAATAGTTAAATTATTTATTATCTATATTCCAAGTTTTTACATCAATAATTGAATATATTCTTGTAGGAATTTTAAACAATCCTGCATCATTCGTTAGTAATAAAGTATTTCTATAATCATCCCATTCCACTATAAATCTTTTATCTAAGACACCATTGTTTTTACTACGAATCACTTCATTCAAAGCATTGATTGTATATAATGTATTAGATTGTTTCTTACGATGCAATGAGATAGTATCTTGAACGTTCTCCACGAAATCCTCACTATACTCTACATTATAAGTACAGATTAGTTGATGTTCATCATCTTGATTTGCAAATACATAAATTTTATCATATAGAATTTCATTACAAGAAACAATAATATCTACAGCTTCATTTAATTTATTTCGTTTCGTGAATGTACATAGTAGTTGTGTTTTCATTATTGTGCCTTATAGTGTGCAGATGACCACTCTGATTCAGATTTTCCATATTTTAACATACCAACCATAACTGATTGTAAATCTTTTTTACTTAAAGTTGTTATTTTTGATCCTAATACAATTGATTGAAATCTTGCATTTATATTAGCTTTAACTGAATTTTCTGCCATTTTAGTTATCTTAGGATGTATATTTAATCTTTCGAGAAATGACTTTTCATTTTTAAACGCATCACTCCAACTACCGTGTTTATTATTATCAAAAGTAGCACCTTTAATTCTACCATATGCCGTTTTAACAGTTTTAAAATTAGACTTTCCTTTTGAAGTAAAAATCCATTCTTTTGTTTTTTTATCTTTTTCTACACTAACACCTTTAACTTTACTTACTGCAGAATGTATTCCTTTTTTAAAATCATCTATTACAGGAAGTGCAACTTTACCTTGAACTGCTTCTGCCCCTTTTGCAATTCCTTCTCCTCTAATAACTTCTGTTGCCTTACCTTGAAATATTCTAAAGTTTAATCCTAATCCATCTAAATTTTCACCCTTATAATTAAATGTTACACCTTGTGATAATAATCCACCAAATTTAGTTTCTAATGAATTTAATATATATTCTTTTCTCTTGTAATCATTAACTAAACCAATTTTACCACCACCTTTTTTCAATGATACACCAATCCAACCTTTACCAGCATGTAGTGAATCTACTAACCAATTATTATACTCTGCTAATGTTGAAAAACTTGGTACTGAACCATATTCCAACCATACATCCGCAGGATTCCATTTATCCAAATCTAAAGCTTTTCCATAATCTTGCTTATATAGTTTTTTTGCCAATTTATTAACTTGTAATGTACCACCATCCTTTACATATTTCTTTGGTTGTTGGCCTGAAATTAAACTTATGAATTTTTTACATTGTGCCTTATGAGAGTTATACCAAGACTCATTTTGTTCTAAAAATGCAGCCAATTTAAATGCATCATCTTGAGTAACTCCATCTACTTTACTATATACTTCTGAATTTGAAATTAATGTTGATATAAAAACTTCTTTATCTGTAGGATCTGCACCATATTGCAATCCACTCAAAAATAATAACCATGATAATTCTTGGTCTTTTGTTTGGGCTGCACCTCTACCAGTTATTGATGTTTTAGCTAAATTTATTTGATATTCATGATCATTCCATTCCCACACAAATAACTTATCTCTACCACTTGGATTTGGACCTGTTCTTGGATCATAACTTTTTATATTTGTTACACCACTAAATAATTTTTTCAGTATCTTTATAAAATCTGCCCCTTCCATATCACCATAAATTTTTGTTTTTACTGAACCTTGTTGTTCTAATCCTGAATCTGTTTTTAATATATCCAAAACACCTTGTTTTGTAAGTTTTTTACCAGATGAATCTACCTCAGTTAAATAACCTTTAAACACTTCATATGCATCTCTCATACCTTGTGTTTGTACTTCATGAAACTCTGCACGATTCATTAAAGTTTCAATAATACCCTTTTTATCAGAATGAGTATCAACTATTTCAAGTGTTTTTAATGCTTCTTCTTTACTTTTATAACCTATTCCCTCAATGTATGGTAATTTAGTTTGTGGATAAAAATATTGTGATCCTGCCTCTGTAAGTGTTTTTATTAACTCGATACGAGCATCAGCGGGCCATTTGGATTCTTTCAACACATCCCATAATTTTATTAAATGTTGTTCATTTTCAAAATTAGGCATACCATCTTTAACTTTATAACTTAAATCATTTAATATCTTGTCAAAATCAGTTATCATTGTATTTCCTTACTCCAACTAATTACCTTTACGGGTAAATTGTAACCCATTGCCACACCTAACATTAATCTTGAATTACCACCTAATAAAAATAATGTTCCTTTACTATCTTTCACTACAAGTGGTGGTGGGAATTCTACTTTCTTTTTAATTCCATCTATAATTCTTTTATAATTCTTACCATACCCTTTAGCCAACTCAATGGCCCTTTCCATTTTATTCTCACTATCCAAAATCTCACCTACATCAGTATTACTTATAGCTCTCAATTCTGTTTCATCAAAAAATTCATAGGGAGCAGTTTTAATATTACTTCTCCCATCATCTCTATCTTTCCACATTTTTGGTAATTTAGATTTAGTATAGTCATTTTTAAAATACTCATCTATCTCATATTCGATTTCATTATGATTATATGGGCGGAAATATTTATAGTTTTTTATAGATTCAAATAAAATATCTTTTAGAGAATACAAATCAATCTCCGTAAATTATCGTAATCCCATCAGTTTCCAATCTACCTGTTTTATGTAGAATTTCCATTTCATCTTTACTAATATGTATAACCGTAGGTTTTTTAAAATCGTGAGGAGCAGCTAATGGAGTAGGTGTTGCTTCTTTGACGGTATGTTTTTTAATCACACTATCCAAAGTAGGCAATGGTTCTCCAAACTTTCTACTAAATGCATATTTACTTTCTTTAATTAAATCTTTTAATTTTAACATTACTTTAATTTCTCCGTTATGTTTTCCATCTTGTGATAATTATCTCCCATAGTAGAAGTGGTGGGAAATTTCCCTTCACTTTCTAAAAGCCTTTTTACTTTTTTCAAGTATTCTAAACCATCATTTTTATAATCAAAATCAAATAAAAATGAATCATAATTATACAAAATCAATTTACTATTATTTCCCTGTATCTCTGGTAATAAATTTTTCAATATCTTTATATTATTTTCAGTTTCTAATAACTGAATCATATAATTAAACAATTTATTTGGATTCATATCAAATAAGTTACCTTTGATAATCTTCCTATTATAAATATAAGATTCTATAAATTCCGTTCTTTTATACTCACTCCAAAGTTCTTTTATATAACTATTTACCTTATTAAAAAACGGATTTTCAATAATTTCTTCTGTAATTCCACCATATAAGTACTTAAATGTTAAAGCCTTACCTTCATCATAACTTAACCCATACGTTTTTGCAAGATGGTTATGGCCTGAACCATTGGGAAAATCATACCCAACTAAATCACCAATCAATCTTGGATGATATGCATCAAAATCAAATTCCACTAATACACCTTCTTCAAATCTACTAATAAATTGTTTTCTACTACCATCTGTTTTATTTAATGCTGCAAAATTCATTCCACCAAAACGATTACTTGGACGACCCGTACTTGTGTATGGATTATACTCACTATAAACCATTTTATCTATAGTATGTAAACCATTCCGTTCTATCTGATATAAAACATCTAAAATTATTTCAACATTATCTATCTTATAATCTTGTAAATTTTTTCTAATCTCTTTCAAATATTCATAATGTTTCATCAATGGAATCACATCATTAATATTAGGCTTATCATAATGTACTCTATTATAAAACTGATGTGCATTAGTTAAGTAGTTATCAACTTCAAATGGAACATTATGTTTTAAATAATAAGAATAATTCAAATCCCGAATATCATTACTCTTTATAAAAGAATTATGTTGATAAGATTTTTTATCCAATACCCAAATAGTTTTCTCGGTAGTTATATTTTTAGGCTTCAATATACTTTCACTATGATTTATTGGCAGCACAAATTCTTCATTATCTACATGGATGTAAACCAATGATATTCTGTTTTCTATTGTATGCAAATTCGTATCTGAATTTACCTGGAAAACAATACAATCATTTTTTTGTATCAAAGTTTCTAAATGACTGAATTGAGTATCAGTATGTATTATAACCATTTAAGTTGTTTCTTTATAACCTATCTTCTGTTTTACATATGTAACTATTTGTTCTGCAATATTTGTCTTAGTATATTTATCCATTCCTTCAAATCCAGGAGATGAATTCACTTCACAAATACTATATCCATCACCATCAAATAACAAGTCCACTCCTGCTATATCCAAACCAAGCAGTCTTGCTGATTCACCACCTAACCATTCTATCTCATCATCAATTTGATAAGGTATACCTTCTCCACCTCTTGTGATATTTGCTCTAAAATCTTCATCGGTAGATTGTCTCATCATACAACCAATAACTTTACCGTTTAAAACAAATACTCTAATATCTTTTCCAAATGAATCTTTAATAAACTCTTGAATAATAATATTATAACTTGGTTTAGTTATTTCTGCCATCTTTAATAGTTGTTCTAACTGTTTTTTATTTTCTGCCAAAAATACACCTGCACCAAAAGAACCACTAAGAGTTTTTATAATTGCAGGATATCCTATATTCTTTTCTACAAATTCTACATTAATTGGGTGTTTAACCAATAGTGTTTTTGGTACTGGTAAAGATGATTGTCCTAATACTTGTTGTGTGTATAACTTATCTTTAACATTATCTATCGAATCACTACCATTAATAAGTATCACTCCCAACCGCTCTAAATGTCGAATAATTGCTTTGATAAAATATGTTGTTCCACTACCTGTTCGTGGTATTACAAAATCTGGTAAAAGTCTTGACTTACCATCAACTAAAATACTTTTTCTATCATCTCTATCAACAAAAATATCTACATCTTGTGGATTGACCACACGAACTTTAATTCCTTGTTTCTCAAATTCTTCTATAAGTTTTTGAGTTTCCCAAGAATCATCTATAGGATTTTTATATAATATCCAACCAATCATTTATTAACCTTTGTTATTTTTTCATACCAAGGACTAAACCAATTCAATACATCGGTTTGACTTCCATACACTTTTAATAAATCTCTCTTTTTAAATAATAGTTTATCAGGTAACCTATCATCATGATTTTTATCAAAACACCATAACAACTCTGGCCTTAAATGATTTAAGACATCGTGTAATGCCCTATGTCTTGGATGTCCATATTCACCTTGTTTATTATGTGTTACTATTTTTTTATAATCTCTTTCTCTCAATACTCTTAACAATTCATAGATAAGTTTCTCTCTATGATAATCTTCTCCACCTTTATAACCTGTCCAATGTTCAAATTCTTTTATCCCTATAAACTTCATAGAGGCTATAAGTTCTCTTTTTCTAACTTCATTATGACATTCATCTACTACTACAACTTTATATTCGTCTGAATGTGTTAATAATTCAGCTCCACCGAATAGTGCTTCGTCATCAGGGTGTGCTACAATCATTATCTTATCAATCATATTAAATACATTTGTTTATAATTAAATACATTAGTAAACACACCATCCAAACAACTATACTACTTTGTTTAGGTAATAACTCTTTCCAATTAATCACTATAATATACCTTTACATTTTTATGGTTTTGTAAAATAGACGCTGGTACATCTTCTGTTACTTCACCGTTCATTGCTACATTTAAAATATTTAATTTATTCTCACCATTTGCCATCAATACTATCTTCTTTGATTCCATTATAGTTCCCAACCCCATAGTTATTGCCTGTTTAGGTACTTCATCTATCGAATCAAAAAACCTTGAATTATCTTCTATGGTTTGTTCTGATAAATCTACAACTCTTGTCCGAGACTCAAATGAAGAACCTGGTTCATTAAATGCTATATGACCATTACTACCTATACCTAATATACACAAGTCTATTTCTTTTATTTTATCTTCAAATGCTTCAGTAGGTCTAAATGGGAAATGATAATTATCTGGATATATATTAACTCTATCAAATAACTGTTTCTTCATAAAACTATTATAACTATGTGGATGATTTGGATTTATAACATACTCATCTAAGTTAAATGTAGTAGTAGTACTCCAATCTAAATCTCTATTAACTAATTCTTTGTATAAACTAAGTGGTGTTGAACCTGTTGGTAATACTAATTTAGGTTCTGGTAACGTTAGTGTATGTTCAACAATATCTGCTACACGACACCCTAATTCCCAATAATTCTTTAATACTTTTATTTCCAATATATTTCCTTCCATATTTTAGTAGTTTCTGGAAACACTTCTAACATTATCCCCTTCAATACTCTCGCGTACTCCTGTATTTCTACTTGGGCTGTTTTCTCATCTCTTAATTCTATAAAATTCATAACACTTTGAAATGATGCTGTCCACCAAACTTTAGTATATTGTGAAAGTGGTAAAACTATTCGTGCTTGTTCTTTAGCCACACCAGCTGCAATCATAATATCATATGTCATTTCAACATGATTCATATATGTTTTATAAGCTAAATTCATTCGTTTTTGTTGTAAATCATCTAACTCACCTTCTGATGCTTGTTTGTTATCTTGAGATTGTTTTCTCCAAACTTCAGGGAAATAGAAATCTTCTACCTCTATATAACGACCACTAATCTCATTCCATGCATGGTCTTTAGTAACTGATGAAGATGTTGTTTCTATTCCAACTACGTGTTTATACCATTGTCTCATAACAAATTCAGGTGCCTTAATAATCACTTGAATGTGTTGATGTCTGAATGGACTGAAATGTTTATGTTTGATTAAAAACTTGGATAGTTTCCTATCTTTCTCTGTAAATTCATCACTACGACCACCGAATGATACTCTTGCTGCATTAACTGGAGTTAAATCATCTCCAAGTTTATCCACTAATTCTATATAACCCTTATCTAATACATCAATTTTCATTCAGTTGTCCTCTTATTTCTGTGGCAGATATTTTTTTTATATCTTCTGGTGGGGAATGTTCAATAATATCATATCCTACTCCTCTACCATAGTTTACTGATTCGATATCTGGTATAATCATAACTTTAATAATTCCCTTTTCTATAAATTCCTTTAATTGTATTTGTAAATTATCATAAACCTCTTCACAAGTATATGGATTATTTTCATTAGGCATCATATCTCGAATACAAATCAAAACATTCTTACCCTCTTTAAGTCTTTGGTCAATCAACCATTGATGTCCTTTATGCCACGGTTGCCATCTGCCGATAAACATTGAGTACTTCATCTAAACACTCCTCTATTGTTTTGTCTGTATTTATATCTACATAATTATGTAATGGTGGTTCGTAATCTTCTACGAAATAATCTTCCTTACCACGTATATCCGTTGTGTGAAGATAAAACTCTGCTATATTTCTGTTAGATTTTAACTTCTCTCTCATATCTCGATATGGTGATACTAAAGATACTATTACTATAAAACCTTTATCATCCAACACCTTCGTCATATCGATAGCAAATTGAATATTTTTTCTACGACCTTTTTCTGAATAATCTTTATTATCCAATACATCTCGTAAATCATCACCATCAATGTGCACAATTCTAACTGGTTGGATTTTCATGAATCCAATTAATTTATCTTCTATGAATCTATTTGTTAATGTGGTCTTGCCTGAACCAGGCTGACCTGTGAACCATAAAACCATTTATTATAACCTTTATCTATATTAATATATATAAAATTTAATTTCTAAAAACAAAATTATTTTGAAGTTTCAAAAATACTTTTAGGTGTACTTATGTTGAGAGGCATTGTATATGTTTGTCTTACTCTTCTCAATAACTTCAGGCGTTTTGATTTTAGAGTAGGAAAATTTTTAGATGAGAACAGTTGCTTTCTGACCCCTACGGAATTCTTGACACGGGCACTCATTATCCCACGAATATTAGCATTTGACACATTGGGGTTGGCTTTACTCATCCCAGGTGCACTATATATTCTCCTATATTGATCCCAAGTTGAAATCCCTTCATTTTGCAGAACGTCAAAGATTTCATCATCAATTCCCTTTAATTCTTCTAATGAAACTAAACTACCTGGATTGATGTGAGCAAACTTTGTACTCGATGAAGCAAATTTCTTTGGTGTTCCATCTGCCCTTTTACCAATGCCTTTTGCGGGTGTCGATGGTAAAAGAGTAGCATTAAGTGTATCTATTATGTGCATATCATCTATAAAGTTAAGCTCTGTTTTAATGTTATCGGGTACATCTCTACCTATATCATCTGCAAGTGAATCCATATCAACCCTCATCATTGCTGATATAGCAGTATTCCATCCAGTTGTATCTATTGTTTGTGTAATTCCAGTAACCTGAAACACAGAATATTTTCTATATAGTTCAGGTAAATAATCTATAGTAAAATAATCATAAAGTTTTATTCCAGATATTCCAGCTATAGAAAAATTACAAGTAAAGGGTATGGGTACATCAGTTTTCCTTTGAGCTTTATCAGTTTTGTTTAACAAAAATAACATCGTTTTAGAATAAGTTTCTAACATTTTTCCAGTTTGGTCATAAATAATACCCCTATCATTTAAAGCCTTGTTAACATCAAACCAATTATAAGTTTTTGTTATTTTCTTAGCTAACTCATCCGATTGTTCATCAGCTATTATAAAGGCCTCTGCTTCCTGGTATTGCTTTTCATGTGATGAAAGTACAGCATTTAAGGTTTTTGTGGTTAAAGTTCCAGTTTTATCCCTAAATGCAACTTGAGATATCATATATGGTGTTGTTACTGAATCTAATAATCCATCTTTCAAAACTTTTTTTACTCGAATCTCTTTATTTACAGTTTTTGAATCTAAATAATTAAAATTTTGAAGTGCTGCAAAAGCTTTTACGGCTCTTCCATCCTTATCTCCTGGAACACCGCCAAAAATCCCATTTTTAGTTACAGTACTACTATTATTTCCTGAATAAACTGCTTGAGTCATCATTTCTGCAGACATTTGAGTAGCAAAAGTCAAATCTTTTATTAAAGAATCCGTACTATAAACGTTAAACTGAAATGTTTTAATTGGATTATCTTTTGTAGATAGATTTCTTGTATGAGGAAAAGTTACAGAATCTTTAACCCTAACACGAGTTATTTTTCTATCGAAAACACCAACCAGAGTAGTATCATTAGTATCACTCAATACATCAAAATCCCAAAATCCTCCATATTGTATATTTACATAAGCCCACAGATTTTTTATCGATTGGCCAATTATAGTTGTACCAGAAAAATATTCTTTAAGAATATCAGCACTAAAAACTATATTACGAATTATACCTCTTTTATTTTGTAATCCTACAGGTTCAAATGCGGAAAACAAATCATTCATATCCTGATATATTTTATCCACTTCTTTTAAAAAATGAATTCCTTCTTCAAACTTAGCCTCCACCCCCGCTTTTACATTTTCACTTATCTCAATAGTCCTACCAGGAAATATTATATCAAAAGATTTAGTAAATAAATTTACATCACTTTGACATAAATTCGGTTCATACAGAGAATCGGGGTCAAGTTCTCGATTGTATACACTACGTCCTCGGTGTGTGTAGTCATCATCAGGAACCTTTCTAAACGAACTATTAAATCTAGCAATCCAGTCATCATCAATATCAGATGTAGCATTTTTTGGTGATTTTTTTATAAGTAATCCAAAATACGTATTTAAAATATTATCTTCAAACCAACCCCAAGTGCACCAAGACTTTCCGTTTCGAGTATAGGTTTGGCTCTTGTCAGTCGATGCAATGGGTGTGTGATTCGTAATGTAAGTATTAAATCTACTTATTACTGTTTCAAAAGAATTTCCACCGGCATTAAGAATTGTCTCTCTTATTTTTTCTTTAGTAGCTTTATTCAATTTTGAATTTTTTAATCTTGTTAACCTTTTATTTGCTTTTGGTGGGTTCTTTTCTTGAAACTCATTAACTAAACTGGGAGTTTCTTGATCTTTATCTCTTCCTATTGGTGATTTAAATAACTGTTGTCCCATTGATACAACTTCAGTTGTACATTGATACCTACCACCTTCAGCGAGAGTATAATCAAAATTTTTAATAGTTCCACAAGTCGCAAAATAATCACCACCATAGCTTGTCATTAGTTTTTGATTGGCTTTAAAGAAATCGAACATTTCTTCTGCAGTTTCAATATCTGGTATTTCTTGTGGTTTTTCTCTTGACCAACCAAACTCAATCATTAATACCCTTCCGGGTTTTAAAAATGCATTTTGATATACTTCAAATTCATTAATATCGTTCAAAACCCATGTAATTGTAGTAGATAATGTGGTTTGGTTTAAATACGTAACCTCTATTCCCGTAATTCCATTATGTCCTCTCCAAGTTCCAGGATCTCGGGCCCATTTTGTATTATCCCAAAAATCCGATCTAATTGATAAAGGATCATTAGCTCTATGATCCATACTGTGAATGGAACTTAATCTAAATAAGTGATCATCCCATACTGTCATTATTTCTCCAGAGTAGGGATTGGTCGTAACATTAGGTACAGCAGCTGTGACATTTGCCCAAGTTGCACCCATAAGGAAAGAATCTTGATTTGAATTTGGATTAGCCGAATCTAATGGATTATCAACTTTCTTTCTATTTAAAGCGTCGATTCGATTAAATAAAGTACTCTGGATATTTTTATGTATATAATCTCCAAACATTTTAACTCGGACTTGAATTTAAATTATTTAATTCCCTAATAACATCTGATATATCTTGTGGTATTATTAATCTTTGGCCGATGTTTGGTTTTAGATTACCTTGAAATTCTCCATTAGCCCTTGCAATAATCCACCATAATGTTGTATCTAAATAAAACCTATGTGCTAAAGAACCATAACTGTCACCATATTTTACAGTATAAATCACATCACTATTTTTAGATTTAATTTTTGCATACTCAGTCGTGGATAGTTTTCTACGTCCATCTGAATCTCTTTTTACTTGCTGGTATTTATATCTATTCATACTGCGCTGCCTTATCCCTTATTCCAGACCCCCTCATTCGTGAATGTCTCGTTGGCTGGTTAACGTTCTCTGGTGGGAGTAGACCTTTTTCAAAACTATTACCTATTTGAAAAGTGCCTCTCTTATGTGGTTTAGTACCCATATCTTCCAACCAAGGCACATCATAATGTTTTCCAAGAGTTTGTGGTAAATGTTTACCAATATAAACAAACTCAACACTCACACTAAAAGATTGTGGGATTTGATGACCATCATCTAACTCCCAAGTTGCACCTTCTTCCATTGTTATTGTAATAGAACTAAAATAACCTGGAGTATCTTTGAATAAATCACCTATAGTTAAACTAATATATGGAGCAACTGGTCTTTGTTCTGTATCACCTTTGAATAATTCTTTAAATGTTGGATATCCCAATCCCATTAAATAATTCATTTTCTCTTGTATAATTGGTATTTCTTGTTTGGTAAATGCCGCTACTTTAAAATCAAATGATACACTTCTATCTGTTCCCGTATAGATATGTACGGCATCTGGTCTTCCAATATATCGTTCTGGAGAAAATGCAGGTGTAACGGTATCGGTTATTGTACCGAGATGTGCTGGAAATATCAACCATTTACCATTTACTAAATCTCTAATTCTAAACTCTATAAAATCTGTAGGTAAGTTGGCTGTTGATGTATTATCTTTAGTACCGTGATATGGAACTTGTAATTGATTACTTGTTCCAACTGAATATATATCACGGTCAGTACCAATTTTAATAACAGATCCCTTTTCACTCCAAAAATGCTTGGTAGTTTTAGTATTTGGTGGGTCTTTTCCCACTTCAATTTCTTTATTTGTACTATTTGCACCCCTATACCCGTAATCCTTCACGAATCGTCTACCTTGCATTCCTGCTCCGAATCGAAATCTTCCCGTTCCCACGTCATCAGGATAGTTTGGAGGATTTTTAAAATCTAAAAATGTTCCCGTAGTATGTCTTGGTAAATGAACAAAAGGTAATACTGAACCCAATACACCCAATGGATTATAAATTCTTGTTTCTCTTCTAGCGTTAAATCTTTGTAATACGGCCTGTTTTATATGAAAAAGAATTCCTTTTCCTGTAATTGACCATTTTGTCCATCTCACCACATCTTCAACTGTTTTAACTGCGGTTAATGCAATATTACCAAAACCATCATTAAATCTATGAGCTTGAAGATAAGAACTACTTGGTTGTTTTACATCATTACTTCCTCTATCTGTATTGGCCAATTTTGAAAAATCTGGAGATATAATTGTTGTTTCAACTTCAGTAACACGAGAGGGTGGTGTGGGCAAATTCTTCACATTACTCGGTTCTAAACGAGTAGTTTCAATTTTTTTATAATCAAAACTTGATAAGTCTGTTTTTATTCTATTTAATATTGCCATTACTTATTAATTTCCTTAACCATCGTGTTGGATTTTTTGAAATAGTTTAACCAGTTGCTTTGAATCTTGTATAAGGGCTTCGTCTCTCTTTTCTTTGGCATCTGCACCAGGTACGAAATTACCTTTAACCCCTTTCCACATTGCACCAGCTAATATCTGTGTTGCCTTTGTTAATTCCTTAGTTGCATCAAGTTGTGATCCTTGAAGTTTTGCCGCTTTTTGATCCGCTGTCATCTCTAATGGTTTACCACTTACCAATCGAGATAATTCACTTACTTCAACTCCTATTGATGCCGCTAACTTTTTCCTTTGAATAGCACCTAATTTTGTAAACTCGTCCGCACTTCCTAATTGTCTAACAATTTCATTTGTGGCACCCAATATATCATTATCCATAGCCAACATCCTGGCTTTATCAAAATTCAAATTTCTACCAATCATCATTGAGGCTTCCATTGTGTTTGTTATAGAAGTTTCAAAATCTAATAATGATTCAGTCATTTTTATAGTTGTTGCTAAGGAAGTACCCATTTTAATTGCCTGAATAGCGGCCATTTGAAGATTTTTCATACTATCATCTGTATATGACGCGAAGTCTTCTGCAGATGTGGCCATATCAGCTATTACTAAACCACTATCTACCATATTTGCCGCGGCCAAGTCTTTAGTAGCTGTCACGAACTCCATACCACCTTTAAAATCTAAGCCATTTATATCTGCAAACATTTTCGACAACTCAGCTACATTTGTTTCGGTAGCTCCTGTTACGGCTGCTAAAGTACTCAAGGTTTTCAAATTTTCTTTGTTTACATCTCTGGTACTTCGAGTAGCATTAAAAATTGCAGTAGCACTATCGCCGATATCCCTACCAAGTGCTTTCATCGCGGCTTGATGTTTCCACATCCCTTTGACAACACCTTGCATTTTTCCAGCAGTTATTAATGAAACGCCCATTTCCTTTGACATATCTCTGGTAGCCATCACGGACTTCCACAAATAACCTACAATAGCTATAAGTACTGCAGCAATAGCCATTACAGGATTAGCCATAATTGCAGCTGCAAAAGCTTTTGCACCTTTCACCATACCTTTCAGTGCACTAACACTTGAACCCATTGCACCCAAACCCATATTAAGAAGTTTATTTTTTGCCTGTTCTTGTTTCGCTGTTTCCTTGAGAAGTTTGTGTTCACCTTGGAGCATCCCAAGTCTTTTTGCAAGAATTTTTTTATCTTCTCCTTCTAAATCAACCAATGATTCTTTCAAGTCTTTAAGAGCCTTCTCTGTCTCCACAATATCATAAGACATTATTCCCTTTTCGGTCATACTACCGAGAATTGCTTTTTCTTGTTCTTCTATGGCGGTTAAGGCTGCCAGCCCCTCACCAGTTTGAATTCTTTCCACTGCGGCAAGTGTTTCTTTTGCCCCAAGCAGGTTCATACTTTTTGCAACCTGTTGTGATAAAGTATTATCAGCCTTACTAAGTAATAGATTTCTTTTTTTATCGAAAGCTGATATTTTTTCTTGTGCTGCGAGTTCTTTCTTTAATAACCTTATATGATCCTTCCTATCTTTTAGTAGGCCTTTTAACTCCTTTGATCTTTTCTTATCTTTTTTAAGCTCCGAATCTTTTAACTTGGCAATTTCTTTTTCAAGCTTTACTTGTGCTTTGGTTTGGGTTTCTATTTTCTTTGCAATATCAGCCATCAAGTGCCTTTTTATATTTTATTTAAAAAGAAATTTTAAATTTCGTTGTATAAGTCTTCTAAAGAACCTAAAGATTTGGCAAAATCATTTAACTCTCTTTTAAACTTTGGACTTTTCAAGAGTTTATCAACATTTTTTTCTTTCATTTTCTGAACTCTCTTCTCAACATTTTTCATAAATCTGTCAAGAATTCCTTCAGTTAATTCAACTTTTGCCATTTAAAATCTCCTATAATGTAGATTGATTCATCTTATTAATAAATATAAGAATCTATTTTTTTATTATAATTGACGTTGGATAGTTTTTGGGGGGGATTTATCACCTTTATAGACAGCCGATTCTTTTTCTTTAATCTCAACAAGTTTACTCATATAATATCTTCTCCAATGAACGGGCATATTATAAACATCATTGAAAGTAAATCCATTACTATAATGACACAATGAAAATATCTCATCGTGTACAGTTCGTTTATAGCTAGAACTTAGGCCAAAAAAACGTAACCCCGATTGGTATATCTACCATATGGGGCTCTCCTATTCCACTTATATATTCCGTCCGCATATCAATATCTGGAGCAATTGATTTTACATAAGACCTAAATTCTCGTGAATCAAGTGCAAGAAATTCATTATCTACGAATTTATTTATTATTTTGTTAGAACTATCTCCATCTACGGAAAGGATTTGTTGTTTTAATCGAGTAGTAAGTTCAGGACTTACACCAGTAACCTTAGTTATAGATTGTAATGCCTTTATACTGGCCTCTATTTCTAACTCATCATTATGAGTTAGTAATTTAAATTCAACTATACGTTTTGAATTAGGTAATTCTATTGAAAATTTATTTTCCCCACTAGCGTATATAGAATAATCTACTTTTCGAAATTTCATTTCTGACAAATCTACTGTGAGTTCTTTTGTAAGTCCTGAATCGGGATCACTAATCTCAATCTGATACTCGTTACCATATCCCAAAATTCTAGCACCTAACATTATTGCATTTTTATCACCAATTAACATATCACCAATCTTGATAGATTTATCTGGAATTATCGATTCAAATAATTTATCTAAAACTGTACCTTGTTGAATTAAATTAGTAGAAGTTAAAATATCTTCTTCCTTTGCAGTCATATATTTTATTTCTACCTTACCACTCGAAAGTGGATTTTCTTTTGGATACAACATTCCCTTTGAAGGCAAATCTATTACCTCAGTAGGAAAATCATATTGATTTTCAGCCATATTTAGCTCCTTTGATTTTATTCAAGATTTATAACCATTATACTTTATAACCTTTAAAAATTTTTAATTATTTTTAATTATTTTTTCGGTGCGAATTTCTCTTTGATTGGTTTAAGAATCATATCGAAAAGAATATCGTCATATTTTGTTGGTGTAAGTTTTACGATTTTTTCAATCGCGTAAATACCAACCAAAACATATTCCCAATTTGCTGCTATCCATTCAGTCATTTTTCTTCTCCTATATTTTTAGAACGACAATACGGCGTAATCGTAACGAAGTGTTAGATTAATATCCACTACATCTGTTCCGTTTGCAAAATCTAAATCATTAAAATTGGCGGTTTGGATAAAACATCCATGAAGTACCCATTCCTCTACTTTATCACCAACAGGACCCAACAGATTAAATCTAATTTCTTTCTTATAGAAATCACTATATCCATCACGACCCGTTACAGATTCGTGGTGTTGTCTAACCCATTCCATTACTGACTGTGCTCCACTTGGAACTATTGGGTCATAAAGAGTAACTTCTAATGGCTCCCAGACACCTTTACCTTTTAAATAACGTTTTACATTAATATGATTTAGTTCAACTTCATCAAAAGTTATTTGGGGACGGTTCATTGTTTTTACAAAATAAGAAGGTATATCTTCTATATACATAATAAACCGATTTTTTGTTTTCGGTTCAAATGGTGTAAAAAAGATTTCGTCTTGATTTAGAATCTCGGCCATTTTTCTTCTCCTGTTAATGCCGTTCAAATACTATTACATATATAAATATCACTTTAATAAAAAAAAGTGATACTCAAATATATTGTTTTTTGAAGTTTTATTGAAGTTTTTTTAACAAAAGAAAAACCCCAACTAAAAATTGGGGCTTTTCATTATACGTTACTGTTTATTATAAGTCAAACTTATTCAGGGAATGCTGCTCCCGTAGGTTGAATTACAAAGTCTAATACAATAAACTCTGCTGTTCTTGTAGGTTGAATAAAGATTTGTCCTCTTAATTCATTTCTATCAACAACATCTGGTGTATTGTTAGAATCATCCATCACTACTTTAAATGCACTTAAACCACTATTAGCTTGTACGGAATTCAAAAATGGATTCACAATACCCAAGAAACGATTTCTTGTTGCTGCTGTGTTCTGTTCAAATACCAAATATCTTGAAGAACTTGCAATGAACTTACGAAGTTTAATTAACAATCTACGAACATTGATTCTATCAAGTGCTGATGGTTTCCCTTGTAATGTTTTCTGTCCAAATACCACGACACCTTGTTGTGGGAATGAAGCGATTGGATTAACACGACCTTCATAAAGAGTATCTCTTTCTTTATGTGTTAGTCTTGTTTTTGCTTCCAATACAGAACTTAATCCACCACGATTCAAACCAGCTGGTGCGAACCATTCGTGTGCTACAGTATCAGTATTAGCTATGACACCAGGTATCACTACTGAAGGCGGAACCCACATTGGTTTATTCTTAACAGGATCAAGAATCTTAACCCAAGGATAATAGGTTGCTGCGTAGTTAGTATCTACTGATTTAATATCACTAACTGCATTTGTTACTGAACGGCCCCATCTTGAACCATCCATAACATAGAAACAATCTGCTCTATCTTCTACTTTAGATATTGCATGATTAGTTACTTGTGTATGATATTCATGTATAATACCAGGTGTTACCAACATATTCATATCAAACTCATCTGGATTACTCACTGCATTAATTGCTCGTTTATACGCTATCGTACCACTTGCATTTGCATTTGTACAGTTAAGTCCTTGTGTGTTTGTAGCTGAAATATCATTACCAGTTGCTTTCAATGTAGTTGGATTATCTCCATCAAACCCACCTTGAAATGGAACAAGAAATTTTCTTTGTTCTTTTGCTGATAGTGTCATTGTAATTGCTTGTGATCCATTTGAATATGTATCGGCTCCAATTTGACTTGCATCTGCATGTCCATACATATTTTCTAAACTAAATACAGCATTAAGACCAGTACCAACTGATGTTGGTGAAGGTGCTAAATATTCTTGATTATCTTTACTTTCAAAATCCCAACCATAGTATTCATTTGAATCAAATCTACCTTGTGAAGTATCTATATGATCAGTAAACTGGTTTGTTACAAAACTAGCACTTGGAACAGTCCCAGATGAAATTGGATTCTTCGTTGCTGCAAATCCATGAGGTAATGCGTCTCCACTAATACCTTCGAGGTTTGTTGAATGATCACTAACATAAATATGTTGTGATTTATTTGGCCAATCTCCATTGTAAGTAAGTTTACCATTTGTATCTATAGTTACATATCTATCACCTACTTCTCGTGGTAAAAACTTTGTTGAATCTGGATCAAAATTTACATTTTGAAATTCTTCTACTAATTCAGCATCATCATTCTCACCTGGATTATTTTTTAATATTCTAAGTGTAAAATCACCATACTCACTACCTGCAATATCTTCTTTTGCTCTTAAATCTGTAATTGCTAATTTATATTTTTCATTAATAGTAGTACCGTGAGAACGTGTATTAACTTTAAACAAATTCTTTCTTGATCCACCTATCAATTGTGAAACAACATACGGTGTAGTTGCTACACTATAATCATTTGTGAAATCTTCTCCACTACCACTTGCTAAAGATGCACTTGAGTTAGTTGAAGAAAATGATTTTTCACATTGAAAACGTTCAAAGTTTTTATACACATACAAGTCTTTATTTGTATCTTGTGGATCTCCACTAAATACTTTTGTGATGTAGCTATCAGAACCAGTATTAAACGATGCCGTATATGCCGTTGTTCCTACAGAAAAACTAAATGTTTCCCAAGTTTTTGAAGCGGCATTTAGTGAAGCACTTGTTGGGCCGTCAATATCTAAACTTGGACTTTTTCTTGAAGGTTTTAAAACTGCTCCAACTCCGTTATGAGTTGAAGATGAAACACTAATATAAAGTGATTCAGTTTGATATCCCCCAATTCCTAAAACTCTTACTATTGTTACTGCGGGTGCACCATTATCAAAATATTCTTTAACTGTATATGGTACATAATACCGTGTATCTACACCACCAAAAGTATTTTCAAATTCAGAAAAACTTGTTAGAGTTGTTGGAACGAATGCAGGGCCCTTAATTGTTGGCCCGATTATTGCTGCACCTATTTCACCAATTCCTTGTGGTAGAAATGAGACATCTCTTTCTCTCGTAAATACACCTGGACTAACTATTCGTTCAGCCATATTTTTTCTCCTATTTATTATCTTTTTTTAATTATTGATTACATAAAAAAACTTTATTTATCCTATATAAGTATAAAATTAAATTACCAAAATACACATACTTAGGAGTTTTTTTAATAAAAAGTTTAAGAAGTTGGTGTAAATTCACCTGTAGTTATATCAAGAGTACCCTGACCATATTTTTCTTCAAGATTTTTTAACAAACTCACTTCTTCTTGTCTCTTCTGAGAGAAGTTTACTTCTAATTCTGCTAATTGTTTTTCGGCTTCCTCTATTTGTTGAAATAATTGATATTTTCTCAAGTGAATAGCCCCGATAGTGGATTGTAATTGTTGATATCCTTGTTGGATTTCACTCATCCCTTGAATCTCTTCAGTTGTTAATTTAGTATTTTTAGTTGGCATATTTATAACTCCATTTTTATAGTATTTATGTTAATAATATATATAATATTAATTCTTTAAATTAGTCTTTTAATTTAATATTTTTTACACTTTAACTCTTTTATTCATTTTAGTTTTCTTTAGATGGTCTACCTCTAATTTTAACTCTTTAATACTTTCAATCAATAATGGTACAATTTTTTCATAGTCTACACCTAAGTATCCATTGTCTCTTTCTTTAACGACTTCTGGTAATACTTCTTGTATTTCTTGAGCAATCACACCAACATCATGTCCTGTGTTACCATGTTGAGTTTTCTTTTCTTCTTCAGTTAATTCTTTCCAATCGAATTCATATCCACCAATCTTACCTATCTTTTCAAGTGGTTCTGTTATACGAATAATATTTTCTTTCCATCGTTTGTCAGAAGAACTAAACGCGACAACATCATTTGAAGCATCTATTCTACCATCTGTACCTTCAGCAGTCATACCAACTCCAAGTCCAGCATTAATAGTCCAATCACCACCATTATCTATTCTACCTCGTTTTATTAAACCACTACCATTTGCAGTATAGAATTCCATAGAACCTTTATTACCACTATGGTCATCACCTTTAAAAGCTAATCTTGAAATTGAAGTTCCATCTACAGCATCCCCCATTGAAATTGCTGTCCAGTTATTATCTGTATCGGAAGAATTCTTTAATCTTATATGTCCACCGTAAGTATCTGAAGTTAATGTAGTACTTGTTTCTGAAGCTATGACATTTATTTCATCAAATGTAGGTGATGAAGTTGATGTTAAATGTTGTCCAGTATTATACTCAAGTTGAGTATCTCCAACCGAATCAGCAGTTATTGCTATGTCGTTTGCATTAGCTGTAATTCCAGTTCCACCAATTACATTAATAGTACTATCACCACTTCCACCACCTGTCATACCAGTTCCAGCTGTAATTGTTTGGTCTGCAGTTGCTGAAGCTTCAATAGCATCAAGTTTGGATTTAAGTGCGGCTGTAAATGCATCTTCAGTTGCCTTAACAGCGGCTAAGTCAGTACATTCACTATCCATTAACGCACCTGCTGCAGTTACATTTGTTGTATCGGTTACATCAGCACTTGCCTCGATAGCATTTAATTTTGACAAGAGAGCCGCTGTAAATGGGTCTTCGGTGGCCTTAACTGCGGCTAAGTCAGTACACTCACTATCCATTAGTGCTCCAGCTGCTGTAACATTTGTTGTATCTGTTACATCTGCACCTGATTCTACACTTAATGCAGATAGAGTTTCAGCTACGGTTAACCCTTCTACTTCTGTTCCACTAATTCTAAGAAAATCATTATCTGCTACTACATCATTAGCTGTTAAAACATTTCCATCTGAAATACCAGCCGTTAAACCTTTAACTAATGCAATAGTTGTAAGTTCTGAATCCATTAGTGCTCCAGCTGCTGTAACATTTGTTGTATCTGTTACATCGGCACTTGATTCAACACTATCTAATTTAGTTTCTTGAGCATCTGTCATTAATCTTTTGTTTGATGCATCTGTAAAATTAGTAGTTGTGAATGTTGGTGTTGCTCCACTAATAACTGATTGGTTTAGTGCTTTAACATGAGAAATACCTGACAATTCACTATCCATTAACGCACCTGCACTTGTTACATTTGCTGTATCGGTTACATCTGCGCCTGCTTCAACTCCCGTAGTAGCACCAACTGTCAAACTTGCTGCTGTTCCTGTTACATTTGTCATCACACCACTTGCTGGTGTACCTAATGCTGGTGTTACTAAGACAGGACTTGTTAAAGTTTTGTTTGTTAAAGTTTGTGATGTAGTTAATAAAGCAACAGTATCAGTTGAG
>Ga0209402_10001913_pt1 | contig 21882 bp, 22 predicted proteins | sample ArcticOcean_MG_C_3_FD_187437 | JGI IMG/M metagenome (GOLD analysis project Ga0209402, IMG submission 187437) | Marine microbial communities from western Arctic Ocean - ArcticOcean_MG_CB8_126 (SPAdes) (version 2) | ecosystem: Environmental > Aquatic > Marine > Oceanic | place: Arctic Ocean... | reverse complement strand
CCATAAATCCAGATATCCTGTCCTGCTTGTGAAATTATCAAAGAATACTTAGATAATAATCTATGAAAATACATTTTTATTGGTTTGGGGATTAAATCTCTATAATTCATTAATAATCAAATATTTATTGTGATATTAATTTGGTTTTTTAATAATAGCTTTTATAATACCTGACATCATATTATGTCTAATTATTTCGTCTATCATAGTATCATCATTATTCTTAATAATTCTTTTTAATCTCCATAATCCTTTGTGCATGGATACTATTGCTCTAGAAATAAATGAACGAAATAACCGTGGCCCTGGAAGCCCTCCCATACTACTTATTGCTTCATAAGCATTCCAATTAGCTCCAGCCACCTGTAACACATTAAATCCAACACTTTTGAATAAGTTCAGTACACCAAAATGAGTCATGTGAAAGAAAGAATCCATATGAAAAGGTATAAGGTTAGCTATTGCAATAAAACATGTCCCACCTTTTTCCATAACTCTATAAAGTTCATTTGCAGCTAAGAAAGGATTTTGGAGATGTTCAAAAACCGAATAAGAATGTGCAAACTTAAACGTTTCATCTTTAAATGGCAAAGAATGGAGATCACAATAATGTGTAGCTCCATTTCTAAAACCTTCACCTCCACCTACAGTAGTAGAGGTGCCAATTTCATTGTCTGCACCAATATAAGTGTATCCAAGAGATTCAATCATAGGACGCATACTACCTGCCCCACATCCATGGTCAAGGTATAATGCACTTTCATTTGGCATCAAATTTGGGATGAAACCAATTACATTTGACTCTTTTATTCCATACACATTTGGATCTATCTTATTAGTGGGAGTTAAAGATTTTGAATATTTAAAATCTCTAAAAAATTGGTGATCTATATATTTTATATCTACAATGTATTTTATAGGATTAACTGGTAATAAATAATAAATGCCATTTTTTATATAATATTTATTACTGGAACCATCTAATAACATATTTCCATTTTGCTGTAAAGTAGTTTTATCATCTGGAGAAATTAATATCATATTTATTTCATATTATGGTAGTTTGACAAAGTTTAATTAAATCAGCTGTTATTATAAATTTTACTTCAGGCCAATTATTTTTTACTTTTAATAGAAGTATTTGCAATTCAGCGACCTGCCTCTATATTTTCTATTATAATTTCCTGCAAAATTTGCACAATGAAAATCAATAATCGCTGGCATTCTTGATTCAAATCCATTTTCAAAATCATAAGAAGAGGAAATAACATCTGATCGGTTACGAATCGGAACGAATAGTGACCGACTATCCAATCCACCTGAGATCGGGAGCAGGATGCTTTTCCCCTGAGTACTTGTATTTACAATATCTTCAAAATAAGTCTGATCATCCAGCATAAATACCAAAAAACAAAATGAGGCAATCGCTTCAAGGTATATACTATTCGTTGTCTTTACTTCCCAATCAATTATTTCATTTATTTTTTTATTATAGAATGTTTGATTTATTGGGATTATAGAAGTATGTTGGTTCCTCATCAGTGAGTAGTTTTAATAAGATTTAAGTAATATTGTTGCAAATTTTCTTTTTCAATAGATAAATCATAATTAGAAACTGCATAATCAATAAACTTCTCTCCAATCTCAATATTTTGCTTAATATTATTAGATATATACTGAACTAATTTATTTTTTAAATCTAAAACTTCACCTGGATTGAATAAAAACTGGGGGAAATCAACTAATTGATCTCTTATGCCAGGGATATTACTTCCAAGTACTACTTTCCCATTAGCCATTGCCTCCTGAATTGCAATGGGTGCACCCTCCATTCTACCTTGATTTAATGTTGGTTGCACATATATTTCAGCAATATCCAAAAACTTTCGCACATTTCTTTGTTTCCCTGTAAATATGACTTTATCTTTCAATTTTTGTTTCTTTAAAAGATTTTCTTTTAATCCTGCACCATATTCTGTCGTATTATCCCCTACAATCATTAAAATCCAATCATTGAAATCTGAAGCTAATTGTTCGAAAGCCTGAATTAATACTTCAATTCCCTTAACCGGAACCAAATTAGCAACTGAAATTATGATTCTCGCATCATTGGGGATACCCCAATATTTTCTGATATTTATATTTTCAGGTTGTTCTCTATATTCATCAATATCAACTCCAATGGAGATTAACTTTGTTTTTTTCCATTTTGGAAAGAACTCCTTTAGCATATCTGAATTCTGGCAAATTATTCCATCTGCTAACCAAGATCGCAATTTCCAGCCCCTGTATGATGGTCCCTGCCAACTCATACTTTTCTTAGTGTAAATCCATTTTATTCCTGCCATCTTTGCTGCTATAGGTTCAGTATAATCAGAAGCATAGTGATAACTATGAATTATATGTGGATTAATTTTCTTGAAAATTCGGCTTAACTTATAACACTCAATCATCATACTGGTAATTGGTCTTGCATTTTTATACAGATCTATTATAAGGACTTCTAAACCACTTTTTTTTACTTCCTGAAATAAATCCCCCCTATTATGGAGGCAGGCAATCATGGGTTTGAATAAGTGAGGATCTAAACTTTGTGCGACTCTTAACAATGGGACACCGCTACCAGCTGTATCAAAATTGGGAATGGTATATAATATTTTTATTTTTTTCATAAATGCTGTATAGGTGGATTATTCTTTTGAGTATATTGCTATAATTCCAGAGCTATAGAGCCAGGAAGGATATCTTTCTATGTATATCTTGAGTTTAATTGAAATAAATTTTATACAATAATAAATACCCTTTTGAACAAAGTTTAATTGCTGGTGCACTGAATATTGAAAACCTCCAAAATATTCCAAACATTCTATATTCAGCTTATTTTTTAATGCAAAATTATAGAATGTTTTTTTATTCATACATTTTAGATTATGGGCATCTAGATTTCTCTTATCACATAATAACCCATATAGTTGTCTAATCCCCCTTTTGTTAGGAACAGTAATTAATATTGCTCCACCCTTTGCTAGCATTTCAGCATGTTTATCTAATATAGAGTTATAATCTTCAAAATGTTCAATAAACCCCATAGAAATGATTAAATCATATTTTTTTTCGGGGGTAGATGAGGTTATATCATCAATAATGATTTCATAATCATTAATACCCATTTCCTGAAAAGATTTTTCTATTTTTGTTGAATCGGGATTATAATCAAGTGCGGTGGGTTGCAGGTTAAATTTTGAAGCAACATATGCAATGAATCTTCCAGGGTAAGCTCCCACTTCCAATATGGTTTTAGGATCATTTTTACATGCATTAAATAGTATATCCCAATATTTATCGTATGGTTTACATATGAAGATTATTTTACTTCTTAATGCACTTGAATTTTTGTAGTAATTCTGCCAATATTTTTTATCTGTATACAAATTGAAAATTCTTATAGATGTTTATTATTTATAATTGAATTATTTTTTATTATATATAGATTTATATAGGTTGCACAACCTTTGAACTTCTAAATCTGTAGTATAATTGTTTTTAATATTTTTTATACATTGTCTAGATATTTTATTATAGGCCTCAGGATTTTGATGTAATTTAAGAGTATCACTAACAAGATTTTCATAATCTGAAAAATCTTTAATTATTCCCGTTTCACCATCTTGGACTAAATCTTTCAAACCACCTATATTGCTAACTATAGGAACTAATCCTCTCTGTTGAGATTCTATTACTGTCATTGATAGTGATTCGGAAATACTCAATTGCAAATAATAATCATACTCAAGATACTTTTGTTTGAGGTTTTTATTTGGAATATTTTCATTTATTTCAACTATATCACTAATATTAAATCGATCTACCAAATAATGAATTTGAGGTAAATCATTACCACTACCATAAATAGTATATTCAATATCTGGATATTTTTCTTTTAACATTTTAATAAAAATTAAATTACCAGTTATATTCTTTTCCCATACGAATCTAAATGCAGATATTATTTTTATCCTTTCACTCTTTATAATTTTTCTGGGTAAACATTCAATAGATTCAGAGCTAGATGGAATAATCCATATTTTTTTTTCTTTAACACCTAACCGCTCTAAATAATATTTTTGATCTAAACTTTGAACAATAAATGCATCAATATTATTAGAATGTATCCTGTATAAATCTCTCCAGTTTTGATCTATAAAAGGACTGCAATAAGTATCGGAACCTCTCAATGTGATAACAATTTTTGGGCGATTCTCAATATTTAATAGTGGAATTATATGGGGGAACAACCAAGAATATTGTAAATGCAATATATCAATGGGATTCTTCTTTAACCAAATATAGTTAATAGTATTTTTATATTTTGTTTTAGATAGGAATAAATCAAATAGCTTTCTTTGTCTTTTTAACGGAATCTTATTCCCATAACAATTTTCACCATTAGCTAAATCGATTCTGATATCCTTATATATTTTTGAAATCAGAAAATAGGTATTTAAGATATAACTATGTTGATCTGGAAAAGATTGTGGAATGAACCAACTTATTTTCAATGATTGGAATTTGCCTTTATTATTGCTATTCTTTGATATTTTTTTGTTTGTTTCAATAAAATAGGGGTTGATTTAAAATAATTACTGATCTGACTAATACCATCTGAATTTTCTCTTATATCAATTATCAATATTCCATTGTTCTTTAGAAGTTTCTCAACTTGATCCAAGTAAATATTTAGCGGGTAATGAAAGCCCCAAGATAATAGCGAAATGATTATATCAAATTTATTACTATACGGTATAGTATTATCAGACTTACATTCTTTATATGTTATATTAGTAGTTGGCACACCATATTGAACTAGAAAAATCTTCGCTAAAGGCAATGAATTATAGAAGGATGCATTTTCTCTATAATTATAAACTATGGAATTATCAATTTTAGTCTTATCTAATAACATAATTTTTATATTATGTCGATATTTTTTTGATATAAATAAATTAATACCTCCTAATCCACAACCTATATCTAATATAGATTCTGCATTTACTGGTAAAAAATTATCTATATCGTTATAATCATCTTGTAATTGTTCAAAATATGATTTAAGAATTTGATTATTAAATAATATTGATTGTATAGTTATCCAATTTTTATAAGATAGATTATATCTACGGCCATTTAGCAAACTATATATTTTCCAATTTCTATAAAATTGCAACTCAGTGCGTTGGAATAGTATATACCTAGAATAGTTTATTTTATTAAATAACAATCTAAAAATAAATACTCATCCTCCTAATAAATTTTCGTGCAATAAATCTCAGCCAATTCATTTTATATTCTCTAATAATTTCTGATAGTGTTGGAGTTAAAATGCCATATTTTTCTGTTTCTTTTGCATAAATATAAGCTTTTTTTCTATTTCCATTACCACGAAAGTTCCTAGCCAGTAATTCATTAACTTTATATCTAGCTTTTTCTCTCCTCTTATCGGTAAAAAACCTGGGATGACGAATTATGACTTTTTCGATATTATCAGGTTTGTTCTCAAAATAAATTGAGCCAACGTTACCATCTCTAAGACGCCTGTGGTAAATAATTTTATTAATTTTCTCTCCTACTGCACCAATCTCATATGCAGATATCCAAAAGTCCCAATCGGCATTATTATAAAGTCGAGGAGCAAATCCACCTATTTTTTCAAAAAGACGGACTTTGATTGGTGATTGACCATTAAACTGTAGAGAATAGCATAAATTTTCAATATTATCTGATGGTTTTTTAATAAATGATTTTTTACTGTTAAAATGCAAACAATCTCCATAAACATAATCTGCACCCGGATTATTATCTATTGCACTTATTACATCACTGATAGCATTGGATGGCAATAAATCATCTCCATCGAGCTGGTAATACCATTCTGTGTCTGATAGTTCAATTGCCTTTGCTCTGGCTCCATATGGTCCTTTATTTTCTAATAATTCGTATTTTTGAAATTTTGGATGTTCAAAGTCATCGAAAATCTTTTTCGTTTTTCGGTCACTTCCCCCATCCAATACAAGAGCTCCATTCCAATTGTTACATGTTTGATTCAATACCGAATCGATAGCCATCTCTAAATAATCAGAATCTTTATATGCAGTTATCCCTATTGTTATTACAGATTCATCATTAATCATACAGCATCCATTCATATGGGGTATTTTTCAGATAAGATTCTAATTCTTTAAAGTTTTCTACCATTGTTTCTATTTTAAATGGATTTGTACGTTTTAGTGAGGTATTCAATTCTAAATGAGAAATATTTAAATAATTACAAACATTTATATATGCTTTTTGTGGATCTTCTTGTATATCATCTTCATAATATAGTTTCAAATAATTTGTTTTATTTTTTAATAATTCCCCCAGTACTTCAAATTGTTGATCATAGTCTTTTAAATATTCTATAAGTGGCTTAGAATCAAAATCTATAACTACCTTATTACAATCAATTTTTAGTTTGACAGGTTTATTATCTAATTCTCTCTTTATATGCCATTTATTAGGATGTTTATGTGCGATAATACTTGATATTATTTTTCTTAATCTGTTCCTTCTATCCAATATTATAAAATAATTAAATCCAAGCTTTTCAATAGAATCGATATACTCTTTTAAAGGAATATTCATCAATTTATTATGGAATGGCTTAATTTCAAATCCATAGTAATGGTATCCAGCCAATTTCATCCAACCCTTTAATTGATCTATAGGATCTGGAGCATACCCTTTAATATATTTATTTCTTACAGATTCTGTAGTATATCCTTCGGCCAAATTTTTAAAGATCCTATTATATACTTCACCATGCCAATAAACTCCTTTTGTTTTCGACAACAATTGTCCTAAGACGGTACTTCCACATCGACCTAGATGGTACATGACAATATTTCCAGGTCGTAATCCTTTTAGAATTGGATAAGTTAATACTCTTATTGTGCGCCGAACTGTTTTCAAATTATTTTTAATTATAAAACTAAAATTAATTAATTAAGAGCTTTCTATAAACTTTAAATAAATATTTTAGCTCTGGATATATTTTCTGTAAAGTCTTCAGATTCCTCATACGATAATCATATGAATTATTTTTAGTTATTCTTCCATTTGCAAATTTCCAGTTTGTATCTCTCAGAGTAAGTTTATTGTTTTTAATTATTGTTTGATTATTTCCTGCATCTTTACTTTTTTTCACACCAGCCTTGTTTATATAATTATTAAAATTATAATTATGATTCTGATGTACTGCAAATATACCTTCTGTAAGGTTTATCAAGGGGACCCCCAACCTACGAGCTTTCCATAGGAGCCAATTATCCCATCCGAATCTCCCAATGGCAAGTGGCGGGATATTATTCCACAATGCTTTATTATAAATAAAATAATCAATTCCTGCAGGTCTATGCATTTCAGCATTATTTTTTGCATATTCCCAAAAAGAAGAGGTATCATCACTATTAGAAAAGTTAATTTCTGTTTTTACATCTAGATCCCACCGACTTCCAACTGCTAAAAAATTCGATCTAAATTTTTGAAGGAGGAATATAACTTCCAATAAATTTGGGGGTAATAATATATCTGCATTGACATATGCAATAATTGGATATTTTGCTCTTGATTGAGCAATTGAGAAGAGGCTGTTAATGAGTGGGACCCCCTCTGAGCTACACTCAACTTCAGGTATAAACTCAGCATTAATTAAATCAGCAGCCTCTTTACCCCCTTCAGAGTCTCCTATTATTATTATTTGAATATTGGAGGAAATTGTTCTCCAACTGTTTAGAGCATTAGTTTGAATAATCTTAAATATCCCTGCAAATATTTTTGTTGTGGTAAATAGGGTTATCATATTATTTTTAATTTTTTATTAATGCTTTATACGCAGTTGATATTGATTTGCGCGTTTTAAATGTTAAAATAAAATAGAGAGAGTTAATAATGGCTTGGAATATTTTTTTTTCCTGTATACTCTTTCTAATAATCTCAAGAAATAAATATTTGATTTTCGCATACACCCTATTACTTATGATAGCTCTTTCTTCATTTATTAAATCAGCAGTTAAGGGTTTATTTTTATTATAAATTTTTATCTGTTCTCTAAAATGAAGTTTGATATCAGAATTATGTAGGCCATCTGAATACTTTCTATAAGCTGAATTTACCTCATTGCAATAGCCATATTGATATTTTTTCGACATGCGTATACGAAAATCCCAGTCTTCCCATATTTTTATATTTTCATCATACATTCCAATTTCAATAGCATTATTTTTATAAAACATTTCATTATGAAAATTACTACCAGAGCTAACATTAAAAGTTCTGGTGAAGTTCTCAAGAAATATATTCCCTTCAGAAGGTGAGTCATCTTTATCTGAGAAATATTTTAACTTATTATTAAACTCATCGATAAATACATGATTTGCATACACACACCCAAAATTACCATTTCTTATAATTTTTAATTCACTTTCCAGCTTCGATGGGAAGAAGTAATCATCCCCATCTACAAAGGTGATCAATTCCCCTTTACAATGTGAAATAGCAATATTACGTGTTTTTGCGATACCATAATTGTTTTCATTAATAATAGATTTAATAATTTCAGGATAACGGCTGGAGAATCCTTTTATTATTTCTCGTGAGTTATCATTTGAACCATCATCTACAATAATGATTTCTTCAGGCTGTAGAGATTGGTTTAGGACGCTGGTAATGGCTTGACTGAGGTATTTACCTTTATTAAATGAAGTGATGTAAACACTAATCAAATACAATACTCTCTGAATTAGATAAAAATGCTATTTTCTGTTTGTAATATTCCGTCATAACTTTATGGAATAAACTATCACTGACACTAAAACCACCACCAGAATACGAGCAGTCTTCTAAAACAATAATAGATATTGGAAACCTCTCTTTATCTAATCCAGCAAACCTATTTATTCCAGTATCTCTGTGTAACATACATTCATTCATCCCGCCACCCATATAAATTAGAAGTTTGAGATTATGCCTCCATATCACATAACGTAATTCTTCATAGGTCATAAGCACGTATTCATTATCTTTGGGTCTCAGATGCATGGAAATATCACGATCACTCTTGGGAAACGCATTATATATTGGTGATTTATTTTTTTTCTTATTGCTAATTGCTGAAGATAGATTTCATTTTTAGTTGTAGGAATGTCTAAAAATGTAGGGGTATCGAGATTGTCTTTATACTTATTTAGGCTATCTAAAACAACTTCTTTTATTTTATGATATTGATGATATTTATCTACTACTGGTCTATTTGGCGCATGAACTATCGTAATATTAGCAAGACGTGCTTTATCTAAAAATAGCTTCTGTTTTTTAACTCTACCTTTTAGTATGGGATCCTCATTTTTATTACCCCAAGTATCTACAAGTACTAAGCCTACATTCTGTGTACTAAGAATGAGACTATCAGTACCAATTGATAAATCATATGTTTGATTTCCATATTCATCTAATTCAACTGAATATTTTGGCAAGAACTCAATTGGTATTACTATAGTTTTATAGATATCATTATTAACTCCAGGTAAATTCCAATTAATATCAGGAAGTTTTTCGTTTTTAATTTTTTTATTATATTTCCATTTTTTTAAATAATTATAAGGGGGAACATTCTTTCTAACAACTTGGATTCCAATCAAAATTCCTAAAAAGATAACAATCATATATTTAATTTGTTTTTTTATCTTTAAATCCAATTAATATTTCACCTTATTATATTGTATGCCTGTTAAATCTCATTAACTTATTTTTTCTTAATACGATATCCAAATAAATCCCCATAAATTGATCTTATTTGATCCACGACCTCTTGTTCATCTTGAATCAAAATACAATATTTTTTTTTTGCCAGATTTACAGCAAGGGCAAGTTTCTGAGATTCCTCAATGATTGTTGTGCCGGACTTATAAGCAAGATCTGAAAATACAATTGGTTCAGATTTATCATTTTCCCTCACAAATTCTTCTAACTGAAACTGTAGATGTAATTGGTTGGCAGTATCAGATGCTTCACTGATAACTGCATCAATATTTACATCATCTGCAAACAATGCAAATGCCCGGTTGTCCCGTGGGAAACAGGGCCCTCCAAAACCATAATCATATCTAAGATTTTTATTGCCAATGCGAGAATCCGAACCAATGGCTTTTAAAATTACATCTGGTTTACACCCGGCTGATTTTGATATATCGCCCACCATATTAGCATATGCGATCTTGGTCGTCAGAAAGCAGTTCAGGGCAATCTTTGTAATTTCTGCTTCTTTCTGGGACATGCGATGTATGCTGGGGGTATTTTGTAATATTTTTGAATATATAGCTTCAATTTTATCACCTGCAGATTTACTTTCTTCCCCAATGAGCAGGACATCAGGGTTAACCAAATTTTTCATTATTGATCCTTGGGCAATAAACTCTGGATTATATGAAACTGTGTACCCATATGGCTTTAGCTTTTCCTGTACAGTATCACAATAGCCCGGCATGGTTGTACAGCAAATGATAAGATGTTTTGTTCGTGAGGGAACCGCATATTCAATTAACTGTTTTACAACACCGTCTATCTGTGTATGATCATACCGACCATCAGGTAATGATGGCGTTGCAACAAAAAGAAATAAAATATCTGAATGATCCAATCCTTTTTTGACATCAGAAGTTGCTATAAGATTTTTTGATTTTGATAAGCACATCTCTACACCCGGTTCCGGTGATACTAGTGTTTTTTCATTTACTTTCTGAATATAATCGTCATCTACATCCACTCCAACCACTTTATACCCCTTCTTTTCCAGGGTGAGAGCAAAACACAAACCCAATTTACCCACGCCTATAATGCTAATATTGTTCATATTTGTTGCCATGAATCTGGAATTAAGTCGTTCATATTGTAATGTGCATAATATGGTCCAAACCAATTTTTGACTTTCGGAGAAATAATTCGTTTCTGTATATTATTATTTAACCATGCTGCCCACCAACTAAATGAGCTGTTGGAAATTATATTATGATCACATAATTGCATTATATAAAAATCCTGTAAATCTGAATAATGCATGAAAATATTTTGCTTATTAGTAAAATGATTTTTACACCATTCTATATCTTCTTCAGTATCTGAAAAAAATAAAAAAACACCGTTTGTAAACATATTTATTGCAGCTGAAAAATATTCAGAAGTCATAAGTGGATGTTTTTTTGCTGTTTTAGGGCTATATGATCCAATATATTTATCACCATAAGCCCCTTTCGAAGGGACATAATCACCTCTTCTTATATGAACACTAATCAATTCTTTGCCTGAAAATTGATTTTTAATCTCTGCGACAATTTTGTTTGATTCACTGATAATATTTTTATTTCTTATAGTGTAATCTTTTTGAATTTCTTGTTTAATATCAATAAAATATTTTTCTGATTGAAAATACCCCTCAACATCTATTCTTTTATAATAATTATAAAATATTGGGTCATAATTATATTGAGTTTCAGAATAGTTATAATCTGTTGCAAACTTTATTAAGCTGATAGGCTGCGATAGAAAATTAATGTTAAGTTCTGAAAGACGATGCTCTTCAGCGGGGGGGAGAATGATAGGTATATTATTTTTTACAGAATAGGATTTAATTGCAGCATATTGAAATAATTGATTACCAAATCTACTTAGATTCCCTAGTTTTGAAAATGATATAAAATTTGCTAAGGGGCTATTTAAAAAAAGTATATCTTTAGCTTTCTGCTTTAATTTTACCATAAAATATATAATTTTTTATTGCACTATTTTATCAGATTTATTAGCGAATTTTTGTTTTAGCAATGAATCGTTTCAAATGATATAAAGATTTTTTTAAATGGGATTCCTGTTTATGGTTCATGCTTATGTTTGCATTTCGTTTTTTCCAAGCTAATGTATTTTCGTAGATGCAGAATTGCTCTACTATTGGCTTTAAGTGAAACGGAACAACAATAATCACATCATAAATGATTACTATGTATTTTTTTTCTACTTTGCTTATTATATCAGAAATAGTTGGCCAATGGTCGGGTTTATGAGGTTCATAAGGCGGTGATAAAAATAACCTTGCATCATCAATTAATATGATACATTCATGATTCCATTCATTGATTACTTTGATCTCTTCCAATATTGGACATTCTTTTGCTTCACCTGAAGTTTTTCCTCCAGACCAATGAGCATCTAACCAGAATATTACATAGCCTTCTATTTCTTTAAGTATTGATGAAAGGCAATCCGAACTTTCTCCATTAATACATATTATATTGCTATTATTAAATTTTTCTTTCGTACTATTAAATAATTGAGTGTCTTTCTCAATAGTATATACTATGTTAAAATAATCAGATGCCCACTTTGCAGTATGGCCATACATCGTACCGGTTTCAATAAATGTGGCAATGTTATTTTTTAGTAGGATTTTTATTATTAAATCTTTTATTCTTTCATCCATAATAATTATTAATTAATCAAATCCAAATTAACCCACTTTCGGTTTTGTCTATCTCCGTTTTTATACCAGCACTCATTCAACCGTTGGTAGGTATTTAATATTCTCATTAATTGTAATTAACATAAAATGTTTCTTAATCCGACTTAACCATTTTCTATTTTTCAAAATATTATTTTTTATAAATTTTATTATAAATCGAGGATCACCTATATGAACGTTAGTATCACTTAACTCATAATTTAAATAACCCTCCTTATTACAATAATTATTATAAACATCAATAAAAATATATCCATTTTCTTTACACATCTCCTTTAATCTAAGGTTCATGTAATTGACATACTTTTTTCTTTCTTCATTTGTACCTATAAAAGGATATTCAGGCAATTCATTATGTTTTTGGTCTACCCTTTTAACAGGAGGAACAACGTTGTTTATACATATTTTGATATTTGAAATAGTTTTGGTATTTTCTGCAATTGACAAAAAATAGTTGTTAACTAATTCATTAATTATAATTTTATAATCTAATTCGTTATATTTCCCAACGTGGCATCTACAATCTATCTCGCCAAAACTGAAAACTATTATATCACTTTCTACTATATTATAATTATCTAACTTACACAAACTTTTATCTTTCCCCATAGAATACATTAATTTTGGACCTAAATGATGTACTTGGATTAATACTTTAGGAATTTTAATTTTTCCCCATGGGATTTTTGAATGACTATCTCCAACAACATGAATATTTATATCTGTATTAAAAAAAATAAATCCCTTTACAATTATTTTAACTAAAGATATAGTGATTATTTCCTTATTTATCGGAGAAAATAGTATCGATTGTAATAATTGAAAATTAATTTTGCTTCGTTTTATTACATGCAGCCAGTTAGATTTTAAAAATTTTGAGAATGCAGGCTCCCTAAATCGTTTATAAGAATTATTTGCTCGTTTTAGTTTGTTAAAATAATTAATAATTAATGTTGCTTCGTTTTGAGTATAATTATTTTTTTTATGAAAATTATAATGATAGTCAATCTCCCATTCTGATGCATTAATTCTCATTCTATTCAATTGTTTTCTAATAATATTTTTGTGTGATAAAATTATATTCGATTTATTTGTTTCATTTAATCCTTTATTGGTTATTTTTATTTGCATACAAATTTTATTTACAACAAAAAATTGCGTGTGTTGAGAAAGTTTGATCCAAAGGTCATAATCTTCAGCGTGACAATTTTCATTATAAGTAGGTATTGGCAAGATTGATTTCCTCATCATTACTACAGAATGAGTAATATAATTTTTAAAAAATATTGTTACTTGACTATCATTAGGATGTACATTTTTTATATGATTATATAAAAAAATATCAGACTCATTAACTACCTTAGAATTGCACGAAACTAATCCGATGTTGGCATTATTATCTAAGCATTTTTTTTGAAGTGTAAATCTATCATCAAAAGCTACATCATTCCCATCCATCCGCGCAATATATTCGCCTCTTGCATTTTCTATTCCCCGGTTTAAAGAGAAAGCAATTCCCATATTATTTGTATTTTCAATATATTTGATTCGCGGATCATTATACGACTTTATTATCTCACCACTGGTATCAGTTGACCCATCATTTACAATAATAAATTCAAAATCCGTGTATGTTTGATTCAAAATACTATCAATTGCTTCATTTAGAAAGGGTGCATCATTATAGACAGGCATTACTACAGAAATTTTAGGTGGCAAAGGTAATAACCTCTATTTTTCCTTCACGAAAAAAACCTAGTTGAAAAATATCAATATTCCTTGTGCTAACCGATGTCCCCAGTATTGACTGGTGTAATAATCTTTCAAATTGATTATTTTGTATCAATAAAATTAATTCCTCTTCTAACTTTTTCCAAATTCTATAAACATTCGGAGCCTGTTTAGTATACCTCACGAAGGAAACTGCCAAATAATACAACGCCCATTATCAAGGGTTATAGATAACTCCTCCGCCAAGTATGAAATTGTATGTGTCTGATAAGTCTTACTAGTAAAAATTGACATTGATATAATATATAAAATACTTATAATTTATTTATTTTTATTTTCAGATTGGAATAATCCGCTACCTGTTTTTCAATATCACTAAATCCAGGTCTTTGATAACCCAATGGTGGTGAAAAAATAAACCAATTACTATGCGGTTGTAATTTTTTCCAATTTTGATCAAGCCCCCAGAGAGTATAGTCCTTCCCTGTTTGAAGATTCTTCTTACTTTCATAGTAAACATCTAACAATTTATCATAAAAATGTGCATTTACAATATAACCAGATGCTGTTTGGGCATTTATTATCTTATTTAAATTGGTATATTCAGTTATTTTTTCTTCAATTATAATTCCAGACAACATAATTACATCCCATACTTTTATTTTCTCTAAGGTTGTTAATAGTTTATATCTAACCCACATTCTATTTTGAAACAAAGTGAAATCATCTTCAAAAATAATCACATTATTCCATCCCATTTTTTTTGCATATTCTAATGCCAATATGTGAGATATCACGCATCCTAACCCACCGTTTTCCTTCTTAATAGCATTAATTCTTTCAAAGGAGCATCCGATTTTTTTTATTTCTCTAATAATATTTTTTCTACGATCTTTTCTCTCAATCAGATTTATATATACAACTCCCCCAATAAAATTTTGTAACTTCCTTCCCCATTGTTCTACTGCTACAAATGATCCCATACAAAACAGAATAATAAGAATGATGAAATAGATCATACCATGAAAAGCAAATGTACGCTGTTAATATTTGTTAAATGTTTATTGAAATTGAGAATTCCCTTAACTAGTTTGATATTGATATTCATCAAATTCGTATCCATGTAGCAGGTATTAAATCAGCTGTGTTTAATTTAACAGCTTTACCGAACCATTTTTGGGGGGCAATAACTACCTTATTAGGGTTTTCATTCAACCATGCTGCCCACCAACTGAAAGAACTGTTGGAAATGATATTATGATCACAATAACGCATCAACGTAATATCAGTTAAATCATCATGCCCTTCTGAATAATAATGGTTCTTTCCTGTGATGTTCTCCTTGCACCACTCAATATCTTTTTTATTATCAGAACAAACTATAAATACGGCATTTTTGAAATGAGACTTCGCTTTTTCAATATACTCAATTGTTAATAAGGGGTGGAATGCTTCTTTGTCCGGAGGGAATACACCTAATTCCCTATTACTAACTTTCTCATCGGATGGAACATTATCTCCCCTTCTGTTATGCAGAGCAACGATGGATTTCCCGGGATTTTCTGATCTGATTTTTTCAATATATTTTAAGCAATAATCATTTTTTTGGTTATCTTTAAGGGTAAATTCCTTTAGAAGAATATCTCTGATATCTACAAAATATTTTTCTGACTGCAAATATCCTATAAAATCTTTTCGTTTATGGTATAGAAAAAATAATGGGTCAAAATTAAATTGTTTTTCTTCAAATTTTTCCATTATTACAGCTTCCAGAATATGACGCTTTACAAATTGACGATAGGTAATATTGAAATTATCCATCCTGTGATCAGTTGATTCCGGCAACAATATTGGCACATTATGTTTATTTGAATATGATCGGATTGCGGCATATTGAAAGAGTTGATTCCCTAATCTTCCATAATGTCCCATATTCGAGAAAGTAACAAATCTGTTATATTGAGGTAATAAATAAAGGAGCTTTTTATAAATAATATTTTTATGATTTTTGAACATGAATCTTATAACTATTTGTTATGACTAAATAAAATCCTTTTTATCTTTCTTGCCCCAAATAATTTTAAAGCTGTTTTCTCCAGTTTTAGGTTTTTCAGGAATTAGAAATGCATTATCAAACATATCTACTATCTCTTGTGCGGTATAAGTATTAAAATTGACAGGGGTTGTATTGTTATAAATCATAAAACCACAATTTGAAAAATTAATCACCTTATGAATATAATCATCTTGAGAAATTTTATTTAGTTCCGAGAATGCATAATTACTAATAACTAAATCAAATGTACTATTTTTCAATTCATCTGGTTTCACGAATTCTATTTTTGAATTTAATTTATAATTTGATAAAAACTTCTTTGTAAGGAGTAAAGATGGTTCCAAGTCAATTATTGTGTATGTATGTATTTTGAAATAAGAATCAATGATTTTATATTGTCCACCATAACCACCGCCAATTTCACAAATGTTTAATCCCTCTAATGATCCAAAATAATCTTCTAATTCTAACATAATAGATATATATCTAAGTGTTGTTGGAGAGATATAGCCAACTATTGGATATTTATAAACCTTTGGATTACCTATTATATCATTTTTTTTAAACTTTTTTAAATTTTTATAACATTTGAGGAGTTTTATTATCCCTATTAATCCACGATTTCTTTTTATAATATGTTTTAAGTACAGGTTCCCTTGTTGAAAACTAACATGTTCTAATATATCATTATATATTTCGTTTCGTTTAAAATTATTAAATAATTCATCATCTGCTACAGCTCTTAAACAAAATCCTAAAAACTGTTCATTATCAGATAAGCTTGATTCCATAAACAATAATTATTGAGGGATTTTATTGATAGTTGTATTCCCCTGATTAATAATATGACCTGATTTAGAATCGAAAGCGATTGATTTATCGATCCAATCTTCAAATACAAGTCTTTTAACATTTTCTAATTGTTGGATAGAAACATGTCCACTAATTGAAATCCCACAATTTATGTAGTACTCGCCAGTTAAAAATATTTTGTCTTCTTTAAACTTGATTTCATATTCACCAGGCTCTAAATCCTCAGGCTTAGACCAAATAGTTCTTATTGATACTCCATCAATTGAAGTAAAATTAAATGCAAAAACAAACTTTTTAATTCTTTCTTGCACAACAATCTGAAAATTAATAAAAAATGGTTTATTTATGGGGACTTCATGAATTGACTGGCTAGCCATATCAGTTATACTAACTTTTTTTAAATATGCGATTCTTTTATTATCTATTATAAATAAATCCCCCTCCTTATTTTTTTGATTGGATATATATTTATTTACTACTAATTTTGCCTCATTAAAATCAACTAAACTACCATTCTCTAACAAAATTGTATTTTTACATAAATTCTTGATTGACCCCAAATTATGGCTTACAAATAATATGGTTCTTCCCTGATCAGCAATATTTCTCATCTTCCCTAGGCATTTTTCCTGAAAGGAATAATCTCCTACTGCTAATACCTCATCAATGAGTAATATTTCCGGTTCAAGATGTGCCGCAACTGCAAATGCCAACCGTACATACATTCCGCTAGAGTAACGTTTCACCGGTGTATCAATATACCGTTCAATACCGGAAAAATCAATGATCTCATCCAGTTTGGCTGTAATTTCCCCCTTGGTCATCCCTAAAATAGCACCGTTGAGGTAGATATTCTCTCGTCCTGTCAGTTCAGGATGAAATCCAGTGCCAACCTCCAACAAACTTGCAATCCTTCCCTTTATTCTGGCAATACCAGTAGTAGGGGATGTAATTCTGGATAGTACTTTTAAAAGTGTAGATTTACCTGCACCATTTTTTCCAATGATCCCCAGAACGTCGCCTTCACGGACTTCAAGGTTTATATCCTTTAATGCCCATATTTGGTCACTTTTTCCAGATTTGTTTTGAATATTTCTTTCACCTATTTTTTGAAGAGGATCCTCCTTTTTATTAATCTTTGCCCACCAGCGACTGAAATCATCTCGGACTGTACCACTACTTATATTTCCAAGTCTATAGAGCTTTGATAAATTTTCTATTTTTATAATAGTAGACATATCAGGCGTTATCAATAAAATCTTTTTCAGTATGATTGAAAATCAGAAAACCCAAAGAAAAAAGTGCCCCTGTGAAAATTATAGAATATAGAATGGCATCAATACTCACTTGTCCACCACCAAAAACCATATATCTGAATGATTCAATGACTGCTGACATTGGATTGGCAAGAATAATCCATTTATATTTTTCAGGGACGATGGATAGCGGAAAAATGACTGGAGATGCGTACATAAGCAATCGTACGCCAAAGCCAATCAGAAAACGGATATCCCGGTATTTTGAAGTAATGGCAGAAAATAAAAGTCCAAACCCAAGCCCCTGGATACCCATGATAAAAATTAATATCGGTAGCAGCCAAAGCAGGTGAAATTGTATTTCAATTCCACTAGAATTATTGATGATATAGTACCCTAAAAGGCAACTAAAAAGAATTAATTGAATAAAATAACGGATCAGGCTGCTGATGAGTGTCGCCAAGGGAATTATGATACGGGGGAAATAGACCTTTCCATAAATACCTGCATTCCCTACCAATGAATTACTGGTAGAATTAAGAGCTGTTGAAAAGTAATTCCAAGTTATAATCCCTGACATATAAAACAGCGGTTTGGGCAAACCATCAGTAGATATATTGGCTATACTGCCAAATATTATAGTAAAAACAAGCGTAGTCAAGATAGGGGGTATAATTATCCAAAGTGGTCCAAAAATTGTTTGTTTATACTGGGTAACTATATTCCTGTGGATATAGATTTTTAGCAGGTCACGATACTGCCAGATTTCTCTTAGATTAAATTCAAACCAACCTCTAGTTGGAGTAATAACTAAATCCCATGTTTCCTGTAAATTATCTTTCAAAATTTAGTAAGAATTAACTATGGTTCTCTTCAGTACTATAATAATATTGGTGATAACTATAATAATTTTTTGAATAGTAGGAATTTTTTTGATTTAAATCATTGAATACTACTCCTGTCAAGATCGTGTTTACATTGGAAAGTGCCATTAAAGTATGGTTAATGCTGTCCTTATCTGTACTTCCAAACCTTACAACAAGAATAAACTGATCAATCATTTGTGATAAAACAGCGGCATCAGTTACAGCCATGACAGGGGGAGCGTCAAATAAAACAACATCATACTTTTCTTTTAATTCTGCCATCATGTTTCTCATTAATTCCGATCCTATTAATTCTGAAGGATTTGGGGGGATGGCTCCACTATAAATAATCTGAAGATTTTCTACATCTGTAGGATTAATGATATGTTCCATCTTTTCTTCTATACCACTTAAATAGTGGGTTAATCCTTTTTCATTATTTGCATTAAATACTTTATGTAGAACAGGCTTTCTAAGATCTCCATCAATAAGCAATGTTTTTTTACCTAGATTTGCATAAGTAATAGCTAAATTTATTATTGTTGTTGTTTTCCCTTCACCAGGGCCCGGGCTGGAAACCATTATAGTGCCTTGATCACCTTTTGTTGTGTACATTAAGCTAGTGCGAAGACTACGGTATGATTCTGAAATTGGAGACCTTGGGTCTTCGTGGGTCACCAGCCTCCTTTGTATTGTTCCTGCTGACTTCCACCCATTTTTTATAATGCCCCTTTTTTCATTACCATTTTCATTACTCTTTTTTGAATATGTTGTAGATGGACTGCCTATAGAAGGAATAATAGCAAGTACAGGTAATTTTTTGTGTTCAATAAATTCTACTGATCTTATAGTATTATCAAAATATTCAATTGCAATACTGCATCCAAACCCAATAAATATACCTATAATTATTGCCATAATTATATTTCCTGGAATATCTGGGCTTATTGGTTTAGTCGGTTCTTCAGCTTGATTAATAATTCGTACCTTCCCGGGTTCAGATGCCATACTTACTCTAGCTTCTTCCATTTTTTGCCTAATATAAGCATACGTATTGGAAAGCACTCCTTTTTCCCTTTCAAGCTTTCCTAGATATGATTGTTTTTCTGGTATCAAATCGAGTTCGTTTTTATACTTTCTAATTAATAATTCATACTGATTAGATTTTGCTTTTAGTTGATGTAATTCAGTTTCGAAGGTTAATAATTGACTGATAATTTCCTGACGATATTCCAAAGGATCCACAATGGATAAACCGGCAGAAATCATTTCATTGGCTTTATCTTCCAATTGCTTTTTCAGGTTTTTTAGAGTTTCTTTTGTTTTTAAAACCGCTTCATGATCAGTTCCATATATAGTGGCATTTCTTACTAATTCCGCTTCTTTTTCATTTACCTGGCTTCGCAAAGCAAATAATTGTGCATTAATTGAGCTCAACATCTGTGCCACCATATTTTTCTCTAATCCAGATAGCTGTTCTGATTGAAATATTTTCTGGCTCTGCATAATATTAATTTTCAGATTGTTCTTGTTAAATTCTGATTCTAATGTAGTAAGATGATTGTTGATATTTTCTGCATTACCATCAATATCATAAATCTGGTGTTCTCTCTTATATTTTTCAATTTTTAACTCTACATCAGCTATTTCATTTTCTTTATCTTTTAACCGCTGATCTAAAAAAGTCTTCAGGTTCGTAGATTCATTGCTACTCCATTCCTTATCTCTTTTTTTATATGCGGTTGCAACAGCATTGGCAATTAAAGCAGCTTCATAGGGATGAGGACTTTTTGCCACAATATTAATAATATTAGTTCCTCTATTAGAGGATATTTGTAAAGTGTTAATAATATTTTTATAATATTTTTCTCCAATACTTGAATTGTACGGTTCATCATATTGAGGGGGTTTATTTTGCTCTGGACTCCACCTTCCAAGGGTAAATATTTTCTTCAGAGGTCTTCTGAGTCTTTGCCCTCTAGGTACAAAAACTTTTGTTCCGAAAATATACAAACGATTGCGTTTATTAGATTTCCATAATGATTCGACTACATCTTCTCCAATAGTACGGGATTTTATAACTGCAATTTTATCTGATATTTTGTAATTATCACTTTCTCCAAAATTAAATATTGTTTCAGCCTTATTACTCTTCTCAATCATAACGGAAACTGTGGCTTGATAAATTGGAGCGGTAGAGTAGGTTACATAAATAGTACCAGTTAAAATAACAATGACAGAAGTAAAAATCCACCAGCGGGCACGACTAATTTTACTAATTATATCTTTTAGAGTTACGGGGGGATTTTCAAATCCAGAATATGTAGAGGAGATATTATTTTCCACTATCAGTTAGAGTTTAGAAGAAGATTACTGAAATTTAAATAGAGATTGATGAAATTCATTAGCGTATTAACCGTCCCAACTTCTTCAATAATATATGACAATACTGTTTGTTGAATTATAAAAGTATCATTAGGCTGAATTGAAATAAAATTTGATCTATCTCCCGTTTCAAGAAATTCTGTAAAGTCAATCACATTAACAACATTCCCATTC
>Ga0209402_10001912_pt1 | contig 21896 bp, 18 predicted proteins | sample ArcticOcean_MG_C_3_FD_187437 | JGI IMG/M metagenome (GOLD analysis project Ga0209402, IMG submission 187437) | Marine microbial communities from western Arctic Ocean - ArcticOcean_MG_CB8_126 (SPAdes) (version 2) | ecosystem: Environmental > Aquatic > Marine > Oceanic | place: Arctic Ocean... | reverse complement strand
CCGTCCCGGGGTGAGGTTCTTGATGTTGGGCATGTACATGTAGTGAGGGGCGAAGCCGTTTTTGGCCAGCGTGTCCAGGACGGCGGTGGAGTTGATGGCCATCAGGCCGTCGATCAGATCCTGGGTAAGTGCGGGAGCGGGCGTCGGCGGGTGGTTAGCCATGCGTGGTCCTTTTGGGTTGGGTGTGCCGGGTTGCGTTGTTACGAGTGTGCGACCGGGCGGATGGCACCGGTCGAAGGGTCACAGATTTACGGGGTTAGGAGTCGGGATTATACGGTCGTAGAACTTGCACGTGCCGGGCTGAGTGGCGCGATATCAAACTCGGATGTACCGGTAGCGATCAATCCTGCAAGAGCTGCGCCCGTGACCGGCCCATAGTGAATTCCCTCCCCGGAATGGCCGGTCGCCAGGAATACGCCTTCCCATCCTGGAACCGCTCCCAGGTAAGCCCGTCCATCCTCAGAAACTGGGCGTAAACATGCCGTCTGACCCGATATATGGGCCGTCTCTATTCGGTTAGATAACTGTGCTGCGTTGATTAGCAGTTCGTCGCGGGCGGTGATGGTGATCGATCTGTCGAACCCGACGAACTCTTTTGATGCAGCGACGATGGTGTCGCCAAGCCTCTTCCGGATGAGCGATCCGCCGTGCTCGACGATGTTCACCCCGATCTCAAGTTCTGGTCCTTCGTCATCCCCGGGCGGTGCGAGGTATACAATCTCGCCGCGCTGGGGTCGGACCGGGACCGGGTGACTCAGCCATGACGCGACCTCGCCGGACCACGGCCCCATCGCTATGACGACCGCCCCGCCGTGGACCTCTGAGCCGTCTTCAAGCCGTACGCCGGACGCCACGCCTTCGGACGATGACGACAGTCCGATCACCTTCCCGGTCAACATGGACGCGCCGCCCATCTCTGCGGCCTGAAGCGCCGAGATGGTAAGCCGGTACGAGTCGACCGTCGGTTCGTTGTCGCTACGCAGTCCGGCGACCACGCCCGCCGTTATCCACGGGCTCATTGCGCTGGCGTCCTCTCCCGAAAGCCACTCCATCGAAACACCCTCGGAGGCGCGCTGCGATTGGAATTCTTTAAGTTCTGAGATTCCGGCCTCGGAGATAGCGCATCGGAGGTAGGGGCCGGGCCGATATCCGTGGTCGATTCCGGTGAGAGCCGGAAGGGTCTCCGCAAGTTCGGCATGCAGATTCAAAGTGGCGGGGGAGAGGGCGATCATGGCCGCGTCGTTCACGTGCGAGTACGGCGTGAGCCAACCGGCCGATGTTCCGGACGCGCCGCTAGCGATGCCGTCGGCCTCGATCACGACAGGCTTCAGGCCGTGTCGCGTCAGGTAGTAAGCGGTGAGGCAGCCGATGATTCCGCCGCCAATAATGACGACGTCCGCAGGTTGGGCGTTCACCAATTAGTTAACACTCACAGGTTTGTCCAAGAGATTTTAGGCGAGCCGTAGTCCGTATCTCGTGATTATGCGGTCGTCGTACTTGCCCGCGCCGGGCCCAGTCCCGTGATGTCGTATTTCGATGCACCGTTGGCGATCATGCCAGCGATGGCGACGGCGGTAACCGGGCCGTAGTGGATTCCATGCCCCCCATGTCCGGAAGCCATGTATACCCGATCCCAACCCGGTATAGGCCCTACGTAAGGTCGAACATCGTCTGACACAGGCCGTAAACATGCCGTTTGACCGGAGATTCGGGCCGTCTCTACTCGGCGTGACATTAGGGCGGCGCTGATGAGAAGTTCGTCTCGAGCGGATGAGGTGATTGTCCGGTCGAACCCTACGAAATCGCTCGATGCGCCCACTACTGTGTCGCTCAGGCGTTTTCGGACCATGTGAGGCAGACGATGATTCCGCCGCCGACGATGAGGACGTCTGCTGAATCAAGCTTTGTCGTGCTGATGCTGGCCTCTCCGGGGTCTGAACTGGCGATCTATGTCATCACGGGGTCGGAGCGGCTTCAGAATATACCCAATTGTCGAAGAACTCGGTCAGATCCTGCTGGCTGATTTCCTCAGCGACTGCGATGAAGTTGGCAGTTGTCGCTGCGCTGAACTTGAATCGTTCTGTGTAGGTGCGTAACACGGTAAAAAAATCATCGTACGTGTGGTCGTCGTCCACATGCCAATTCCCTCCCATTCACCCGATTCAACGGGCGTTATTTAGTGAACCAGTCCCAGAACTTTGCAGCCTGCGACACCGATACTTCGATGTCCTCTTCCAGAAGATGACGTTCTGCCACAAGGGCCACGCCCGCGGCCCGCACCTGATCGAGATAAGCGTCCTTTGACGCGTAACGCTCTTCGATAGACGGTCGTGGATCGCCGTTCTTTCGTCGTTGTTCGCTCGTAGCTGCAAACGGCACCGTGCCGCCTGCGAAAACCAGTAACTGGGTTTCGCCACCGACCTCAGGATGCCGAAGCGTCCAGCCGGTCGTTGCGGCAATCGGAACGGCGATCTCCGGAAGCATCACCCCTGCGACCTCGTTGCCGTCGGGGTTAACGGCGGACACCAGTGAGCCAAACACCTTGCCTACTTGCGGCGGGAAGGTGGTCACCTGCTCGCGTGACTCCATCAGCCCGAAGTCACGTCGCTTCGGATCGGCGTGACGTCCCGGGTAATTTGCGCCGGGGATCTTGTCGAACACCCTGGCCGGCTGTGCCGTCGGAACCGCCGTGCCGTCGTCCAACCGTGGATGACGACTTGCCGGTGGCTCGACACCGTCCACCACCCACGCATCCATGTTTGCGAGACAGGCCCGCAACAGCGGCGTGTAGTCGATGATGTTACGCAGATTCTGGGAGCGATCCTGCCCCTCTTCACCCGCCGCTGCGACATTGGTCGGCGGCCACATACCCAGCCCGTGCTCGGTGCCGGTGAAGTGATAAACCCGGGTATTTGAGCCCGGGTCTACATCCCACCTGCCGTCCGGGTCGGTGTGTAGCAACGATGCGTCACCGCGGTGGTACTCGGCAGAAGTGTTTGTATAGAAGACTTTGGTGTTACTGCCGCGCTCATCAAGACGCGCGTGCATCGAACCGATCTCTTCGTTCTCGGGGTCGGTGGTCTGCACACTGGCGAACGGGAAAAGCTGGGTAAGCATGTTATTGCGGTCTTTGGAGTTCTGCCCAAATCGCTGGTTGAACTCGCCCCGCATGCCGCCTGCGACGTTTGCGATTACGCCGTCCAGCGCCTCACGACCGTCCTCGTCCAGGTTCAGATCGTTGTATAGGTATGTGCGCAGGTAGCGACCGGTTTGCGAACGACCGTACCCGTAAGCGTGCTTGATCCCGGGGACGGGCGACGCCAGTTCTGGTGTGCCGTGCTTGATCCAGGATGTGGCGTCCCTGAGCGCTGCGAAGCTGAGGCCCAGCACCCGTGCTCCAACCGTGTTGTAGATGACCTGGTAGAGACGGCCCTTCTCGAACATGGTCTCAGAGCAGATGTAGTCGGGGTCGTCGACGTATTTACCGTCGTCGTCGATTCGTCCGAAGCGCCACGAATCTCGTGCGACCGGCGTCGGTTCGCCGTCTGGCTCGTCACGCACCGACATCGATGCGCTCGGCTCGTACATATCGGCTGCGGGGTATGCGCGATGGCCTTTGTCGGAGAGCAGGAAGTTGTGGGTATCGGTCGGCGACTGGAGCTGCGAGTAGATGCGTCCTGAGATCGGATTAGCGTTCGGGTCCACACCGTCCGGGCTATCCAGCGTGATCAGGGCCGGGTAGTCCGGCGCGTCCTTCTGCCAGCCGCACGCGATGACGACGTAGCCGTGGCGCATGAGGTAGCCATCACCGGCATCGACCTCGATGTCGATGGGCGTGTCGGCGTCGATATTGGGCCGGGTCGCACGGTTGAAATTGGGGAGCGCGACCCGATTTCCTCGGTTCACCACGTCCAGCATCATCCGACCGCTCGCCTTGCTGCGATCCACCGGCAGTAGGATCGAAACGTCTGCCGAGAACTCGACGCGCCCATTTGCGTTGCGGGGCGCAAGCTCCACGTCCGTGATGCGTTCGTTTGCCGAGTGTTCGGGATCGATCGAGAAGTGCAGCCTGCCGCGCAGTTCTTCATATGGCCCAACGTCGCCCCACGACTTTCCATTGGCAAGAGGGCGGGTGAACTTCACATCGAAACGATTTACGGGCATTTAGCGTTCCTTATGTATGGAGGCAGTACGTTGGCGGCAGAGTAATCCGGCCACAGAGTACGCCTAAGTGATGCAGGTTGCGTCCCGACGTGAGCGACGTGATAAGGATGACGGCGAACTTTAGGTAGTTCGGGTTGATGAAAGAGCTTTCAGCCAGGAAGAAAAGACTCGAAAGTCCGAGCAGGGTCGCGGAGAGCGTCATCACCTTGGATAAGTAGTCGCGTTCGGTCGCAATCCTAAGGATGCGTTCGCTGGTGGTCTCGGGGTGCTCAATCTGATCGGGCATGTAAGGAGTATCGCATGTGTCAAATAAAGGAACGGTAATGAGAGCCTTCTACAACGCAATGCGGCCGCGACGGTGGGGCGGAGATATGTTTTTTTGGTTAGCTATGGTCGCCGTCATTCGTCAACTGACAGGATGGGGCTGGCAGATCCGATGAGCGCAACGCCGACCAAGTTGTGCGTCAAAAAGGGAACCCTATTTTGAGTTCATTATCGGTGCGATATGGAAGCTAAGAAATCGCTGTAAACGCGATTCCCCTATTTGGGTTGCCAAAGTAGGGGAGCAGAGGTCGATGTATGGCTCGAGAGCGTGGAGTAAATCAGGCGTGGCTTTCTGGTTTCACTACGATAGCGCTACCCACCACGCCCGCTTGTGTAGTGGTCCCAGCGGACTCCGGCGTGGGTGACCAGGTCGTCGATGTCCTCTGGTAGGACGTAGCCCTCTTCTGCTACTGCTGTTGCGGCTTCGCGTATCTGCGACAGGTAGGCGTCTTTTGACGGGTAGCGTTCTTCTATCGAGAGTCTTGGGTCGCCCGACGCCTCTCGCTCGGATCGTGTCTTCGCAAACGGGATCGTTGATCCCATGAACATGAAGAGCTGGCGTGCGCCGCCGTTGTCCGGGTGACGCAGGTTCCAGCCGGTGTGCGTGGCGAGCGGGACCGTGACCTCGGGCATTCGAATCCCGGCTATCTCGTTGCCGTCGGCGTCCACCGCCGAGACCAGCGACCCGAATGCATTTCCTGGAATCGCCGGGAGCGTGTGCGTCTGGTTGATGTTGGGGTCTCGCCCGAAATCAAGTCGACGCGGCAGCGCCCATCGGTCCGGCGTGTGCGAGCCGGGGATGCGCTCGAAAATGGGCGCAAGCTCATGTGGCGGCACGGCACTTCCGTCGTCCAATCGAGGGTGATTGCTTGGCGGCGCGGCCACGCCCTCGGTGACCCATCTATCCAGATTCACCAGCGCACCACGCAGGGCAGGGGAGTAGTCGATCTCGTTGAGCGAGTTCTGACCGCCCTCGGCCATCATGTCGTTGTAGTTGGTCGGCGGCCACACGCCTAGCCCGTGCTGCGTGCTGCCGAAGTGGTAGATCCGCACATTCTCGCCGTGCTCAACATCTCGGGTGCCCTCGACATTGGTGTGCAGCAAAGACGCGTCGCCGCGGTGGTACTCGGCGGACGAGTTGGTGAAGAACACGCGCGTCTGCGAGGCTCGCTCATCGAACCGACCCAGCATCGACCCCGACTCCTCGGTCTCGGGGTCGGTCTGAGGCTTATCTGAGAACGGGAACAGGTGGACCATCATGTTGTTGCGGTCCTTGGAGTTCTGGCCAAAACGCTGGTTGAACTCGCCCCGCATGCCGCCGGCCACGTTGGAGATGATGCCGTCCAGCGCCTCACGGCCCTCCTCGTCCTGGTTCAGGTCGTCGTAGATGAAGGTCCGCATCATGCGGCCGGTCTGCGAAATGCCGTACGAGAAGGCGTAGTCGATCGCACGGGACAGCGGGTTGCCTAGCTCGGCTCCACCGTGCTTCACCCAGCTTGAGCAGTCGCGCAGTGCGGCGAAGCCCAGGCCGAGTACGCGCGCCCCGGAGGTGGTGTAGGCGATCTGATATAGCCCGCCCTTGTCGAAACCGCCGTCCAGCGAGACGTAGTTGGAGTCCGCGATGTATTCGCCGTTCTCGTCTATCTGACCAAAGCGCCACTTGTCCCGATCAATGGCTACCGGAGGAAGGTCCGGCATGTCTCGGACCGTCAGGGTTGCGCCCGGCTCGTCCATATCGACCGCTGCATACGGGCGGTGATCGCGGTCGGACAGCATGAGGCTTGGGACGTCTTTGCCGGTTTGTAGCTGGGACCAGATGCGGCCGGTGATGGGGGAGCCGTCCGGATTGATGGCGTCCTGGCAGCGCATGCCGATCAGGCCGTCGAACGGCGGCAGGTCGTTCTGCCAGCCGCAGGAGATTATGGAGTAGCCGTGCCGCATCAGGAAACCGTTGCCGGGGTCGACCTCCGGGTTTGGCTCTTCCGCATGGACGCCGCCAAACAGGGGGCGAACGCCGAGGTTGAACATGGGCACCGAGACGCGGTTCCCTCGGTTCACAACATCGAGCAACATTCGGCCGTTGCCGCGTGACGGGTCCACCGGAGAAACGATCACAAGGTCCGACTCGAACTCGACCATCCCGTCGGCGTTTCTTGGGGCCAGCTTGATATCCGTGATTCGCTCATTCGCCGGGTGCTCGGGATCGACGGCGAACTTGAGTGTGCCCATGATCTCTTCATACGCGCCCACATCGCCGAACTCTCGGCCGTTGTCGACGGGTCGCCTGAGCGTGATCTCGAAGCCGGTTACTGGCATCTGTTTTCCTTGTGTTGATGGGGCTTTGGGTGTTGTTGTCGCATCGCGGCCCAACTTCCAGACCTCCTCTATACCAGGGACGAGGCTTTCTCTTCACCCCCCCTCCCCTCCTAATGTAGTAGGGGAGGGGGGAGGGTTGTTGTGTGACGGATCCATTGAGAGCCTCAAGATGGGTGTGCACTTGAGCCTCAGCATGGGTTCGAGGGCGACTTGGTGTGGGTTGTCGAAATCTAGCCACCTCGTCCGTTGGTGAACCAGTCCCACCGGACCCCAGCCTGTGTGACCACTCGCTCGACGTCCTCTTGCAGCATGTAGCGGTCTGCCACCAGCGCATCGGCATGCACTTTTACGAGACCCAGGTACTGGTCCTTTGATGGGTAACGTTCGGCGATCGAAGGCCGACGGTCGTTGTTGAATGCACGCTCTTCTGCGTTTCGCGCGAAAGGGAGCGTCGAACCTCGTGGTCCGCCGGTCAGTCCCATGATCTGGTCCGGCGCGCCTACGTCCGGGTGGCGCAGATTCCAGGGTGTTGAGGTCGCCAGAGGCACCGACACATCCGGGTGCGTGATGCCGCCGATCTCGTTGCCGTCGTCATCCACATCCGACACCAGAGAGCCGTAAGCCTCTGAAGGGGTTGGCGGCAGATTGAGCGTGCGCTCTCGATTGGGGTCGACCCCGAAATCAAGTCGCTTCGGCACCGGAACGTGCGCCGGGAACTTCACCGGCATCCCCTCGAAAGCACGTGCCAGCGACGCCGCGGGAACGGCGGTGCCGTCGTCCACACGCGGGTGCTTGCTTGGAGGCGGCGGGGTGTCCTCTGAAATCCACTCATCTAATCGAACCAACAAGGCTCGCATGAATGGCGTGTAGTCGACCGAGTTCAGCAGGTTCTGGCCGCGCATGCCGTCTGTTTCCTGGGTGTCCGTCGGGGGCCATATGCCGGGGCCGTGCATCGTCGCCGAGAAATGATATGCCCGGGTTGAGGGATGGTCCTCGATGTCCAATCGGCCTGATGGGTCGATGTGGATGAGGGACGCATCGCCACGCCAGTACTCGGCACCCGTGTTGGTGAAAAAAGTCTTCGTGTTGGAACCACGTTCCGACATCCGGTCCAGGACTCCGCCGGTCTCCTCGCTGACAGGGTCGATTGATGGCGACGCGCTGAACGGGAACATCTGAGCGATGACGGAAGGCAGGTCCTTGGACGGCTGACCGAATCGCTGGTTGAACTCGCCCCGCATGCCGCCTCCGACGTGCGGAAGGACACCTTCGAATACTTCGCGCCCGTGCTCATCCTGGTTGAAGTCCATGAACAGGTAGTGCCGCAGGAATCTAGCGCTCTGTGAGACGCCGAAAGCGATCGCACGGTCGACCTCCCCAGCGGTCGGGTTGCCGTCATCAGTCCCGCCGTACTTCAGGAAAGACACGGCATCTCGCATGGCGATGTAGCCGAGTCCGACGACCGGCGCACCGATGGTCGTGTAGGTGAGTTGGTACATCTTGCCCGGCTCGAAGCCGTCTGCCATATAGAGGAAGTTGGCGTCCTCGACCGCTTGCCCGTGGTCGTCAAGCGCAAAACTCCACTGGTCACGAGGGATCACGCGTGGCTCGAGATCGGGCTGGTCACGTACCGTCAGTAGTGCGTCCGGATCCAGCGTGTCGGCGGCGGCGTGGGGTGTGTGGAATCGGTCAGCCAACCTCAGGTGCTTGACCCGGGTCTGGGGCTGGAACTGGGAGAAGATCTTTCCGGTTATCGGCATGCCGCGGTCGACAGCATCCGGCGCGTACAGCTTCATTCGACCTGAAAGTCGCGGTGCGTCCGTCGACCAGCCGCACCAGACGGCCGTGTAGCCCTGTCGCATCAAGAAGCCGTTGCCGACTTCGGTTGGCGGGTGTTCGCCGGGAACCGGCAGTGCCGCCTTCGCACTGTTGAACTGGCCCAACATGACCTTGTTGCCGCGATTCAGCACGTCGTAAACAATTGTTTTACGACCTTTATACGCGTCCACGGGCCGCATGATGTGGACGTCCGCAGCGAACTCGACCAGCCCGTCGGCGTTGCGTGGCGATAGATCGATGTCCGTAATACGCGAGTTGGCCTCGTGGGCCGGGTCGACCGCGTAACGTAGAATTCCAACGATCTCTTCGTACTGCCCTACGTCGCCGAATTCCTGACCGTTTGCCAGTGGGCGACGACTCGTGATCTTGAAATGCGTGACGGCCAAGCGGGCCTCCTCAAGTAGTGGCTGGTTATGGGACGGCCAGAGTCTACCCCGGGAGCGGCAGGGGGTGGCGAAAATGAGCGACCGTCGTATCATGCGCTCGTCCGACCTCGCACCATCGGATGTGCGGGCTATTAAAGACCTCACTATATTCCGAAAACACGGAGTCGAAAATGTCCACATTGATGACCGGAAAAAAAGCACTGCTGGAGATGCTCAAGGCTGAGGGAGTCGAGTACATATTCGGCAATCCCGGCACCAGCGAGGGGCCGATCATCGACGCTCTCGAGGACTATCCGGAGTTCAAGTACATCCTGACCCTGCAAGAGGGCGTGGCCGTAGGAATGGGCGAAGCGTACGCGCGGGCGACCGGGCGCGCTGCTTTTGTGAGCCTCCACATCGACAGCGGCCTGGCGAACGGGATCAGCCTGATGCAGGACGCTTTCACCACAGGTACGCCGATGGTTGTCGTATCCGCCAACTACGACACTCGTAAGCTGGCCGAGCGCAAGACAGACCTTGCAGACATGGTCCGATCAGTAACCAAGTGGAGCGTCGAGCTGACGCACCCTGACCAGATTCCAAGCGTGATGCGACGTGCCTTCAACGAGGCCAATTCGCACCCCAAAGGACCCGTCTACGTTGGGTTGACCTCAAACGCGCTCGATGACGAGGCGGAGATGAATATCGTGCCGTCCACGCCTGTGTACGACGCTGGTGGGCCAGACCCGGCCGGGATCGCCCAGGCCGCCGAGATGCTCGCTGGATCAGAGCGAGGAATCATGATCATCGGCGACCGTGTTGGCGAGGCAGACGCCGTTCAAGAGACGGTTCATATCGCAGAGACGCTGGGCTTACCGGTGTACCAGGCTCCGGGCGCAAACGTTGGATTTCCGACGACCCACCCTCAGTTCATGGGAGCACTGGCGCTGCGTCGCTCCGAACATCGTGAAGTAATCCGCCGGGCCGATGTTGTCCTGGCGGTTGGAGCGGATATCTTCTCCGACCTGTTCTACTTCACGGATATCCAACTGGAGGAGGCGACGAAGCTGATCCACATCGACCCGAGGCCGGGCATGGTTGGACGTTCTGAGCCTACCGATATCGGAATACTTGCGAACCCGAAACTGGCGCTTCCTGCGCTGGTATCCGCCGTAGAAGCCAGGCTCATCGATCGCCAGCGGACTGCGATCGATGACCGGAGATCTGCTGTTGCAGACGCTCGTACGGCCGAACGATCGACTTATGAGACTGCTGCCGCCAAGACGTGGGACAACGCTCTTATGACGCCTGCGCGGATGTTGTCCGCTCTGTCGGATGCCCTACCGGACAACGCCGTAGTAGTGGACGATTCGGTCAGTTCGAAAGCAGCAGTCCGCCACTACATTCAGGGCGAAAACCCGGGCGACATTATCGGCGGCCGTGGCGGTGCAATCGGCTGGGGCATCGGCGCAACGATGGGTGCCCAGTGCGCCAACCCGGATCGACAGGTCGTCGGAATCATGGGCGATGGCAGCTCGATGATGACAATCCAGGGTCTCTGGTCCGCAGCAAACGATAACATCCCCTGCATCTTTGTGATCTGCAACAACGGGATGTACCGGGTCCTCAAGGTCAACATGGACATCTACAAGAAGGATGTCTTGCAGGAAGAGGAAGCCGGTAGCAGCTACCTGTACATGGACTTCCCGACCCCGTTTGATGTGGCGGCCATCGCCAACAGCATGGGCGTACACGGCGAACGAATCACGAAGCCGGAAGAGATCAAGCCGGCCATCGACCGTGCGATCGCATCAGGCAAGCCCGCGCTGCTAGATATGGTGATAGACGGGGCGCTGTAGTCGCTCAGTGAAATAGGGCTCTTGCACCCGAGCGGGTGGGCTGACGTATGGGTGATGTCCCTCAGCGCCTCTTCCGCGCGTACGCATGAAACTGTGTTTGTTATGGACTTTTAACGCTCGCTCCCATGTTCCTACCTATGAGTTGTGTAGGGTTAAGATACATTTGTATAGCGCTTATTACTGATTGATTTGGACCCCCGGCAGGCGCCACCAGTACCCAAACATGTAAATACGGTGCTGGCCAGACTGTTTGAGGATCCCCGTGGAATCACTTGCTCGTCCTGCATACTTGACGGAGGCCTTGCCGGCGTCATGATGATGGCGAAGTAAGGATACGAGAGGCTTTATTTTGAGGGATATCGCCGTGGTCGGTGGGATCGCACTGCTTATCTCAGACTTGGTAGATACAGAGTGCAGGCGCAGAGAAATCGCACGTGAACTGGCGAGAAAAAAGCTGTCGCAGACCTGACGCGCGACCTAGAGCACTTTATCCAAGACTCAAACTCCCGGGTTAGATAACCGAACCGAGACCCGGATGAACTACTCCGCGGGCAGCCTTCTTAAGACGCTGAAGGTCGCTTGAGATGGTCGTCTTACCCGTTCGGCGCCGTTGGTGCGTCCTTGTCGTCCGTGTAGTGGTGGACGATGTCTGGGGCCGTGATGGTGATCCTTACGGACGGATTGTCACCGACGGTAAGAAGGTTGTGCGACGTGCCACCGGGGACGAACACGAGATCGCCCGGCCCGGCAGTCACCGGTTCCTGGTCTGAGATGCTGAACTCGATCTTGCCGGCGACGACGGCCCACCACTTGTCCATATCTGGATGCCAGTAGCGTCGATTCACCGTGCCGGGCAGCTCGTGAGTGATTAGCAACCGGTTCCGGGAATCCAGAACAGCAAGCTCTTTCCAGTTAGAGTCGCTGTCGTGCGCATCTAGCAGCTTCTGCATAGAGGTGTGGATCAGGTTCGGCGAAGACAGCCCTTCATCGACCGGGATGAGCCGACTCGGCGGCACGCCCTTTATGTCGTGATTGCTGTCCGGGTGCGTTATCCCAACCCTGATCGCCTGTTCGCCCCCTACAGGCCGGATGTCATGTGCAAACCCGGCCGGTGCGATCATGATGTCGCCCCATTCGGCATCCACCGGTTCGTACTGGCCGATCTGGTAGCGTGTCTTCCCGTCCATGATGATCCAGCACTCGTTGAAGTTCGGGTGTATGTGCGGGTCTGGAGGAGTTCCAGGAGGTCCCGAAATCCAGACAACCCGGTTGCGTCCATCTTCGATCGGAACCTCTGACCAGGGACTTTCGACGGGGTGGCGACCCAAGATTTCTGCATGTCGCGTGACCGTCAGATTCTTGCTCGGGCTGGGGCTGGTCATGTCTAAATCCTCAAGTTCGGGCGTTAGATATCGAGGGAAGATACGGCGTAGGTGCCATCTTATAGCTCCGCTTACCGCTATTGCGATCAAGATTCAAGTGCACGAACCGCACACTCTGGCCCGGAATCGTGTTTAATTCGCAGGGAGAGACATTTCCTGAGTCGCACAAGCTGTTTTACGCCGGAGTGAATATGTACGAGCTACGCCGAACTTACGTCACACTGCCGGGCAAAGAGAGGCAGGTGGCTTCAATCATTCAGCGCATGGGCCAAATCTTGGTAGACGCCGGGATGCGCAACCTGTTTCAAGTGTCGTTTAGCGGCGGAACTACGCCCGGGGACAAGCAACTCGTGCGTATGACCTGGACCTCGGAGACGATCGAATCGACCTACCGTGGTGGCAGGGAAAATCCAACTGAGTACACCGCCATGATGTCGTTGCGGAATGAGTTGACGACCGACACATGGATCGAGTTCAGCGAGCTGATGATCGACGACAAGTTGGTCGACGCGTAGAGCGTCACCGTAACGACCCAGATGATTTATCACCCTTAAGAAACAGGAGATCCCATGTACGAACTACGCAGGACCTATGTGACCCTCCCCGGCAAAGAGAGACTTGTCGCTTCCATCCTCCAGCGGGCTGGCCAGATGCTGGTGGACAACGGACTACGCGCTCCGTTCAACGTCTCTTTCAACGGCGGGACGACGCCGGGCCAGAGGCAACGGGTGCAGATGACATGGACCGCCGAGAAGATCGAATCCCCGATGCGTGCCGGAAACCAGAACCCGGCTGGATACGGCGATTTCATAAAGCAGCGTGACCAGTACACGACAGACACCTGGCTTGAGATCAGCGAACTAATGAACGACGACAAGTTGATGGACGAGTAGAGGCTGAGAGCGGTTAAGCGTTTTCATGACGCCAACCCTTGCACCAATAAACTAACCTCCGCCGCTTCAACCCTTACACGACAGGAACGAATATGCCAGGATCCTTAACCGACGCCGATCTCAAGGCCGCTCTTCCCGACGTCACATCGTCGCAATCGTTCGCCGGACTTGATGGCCCAATAACGATCCACCGTGACGAGTGGGGCATCCCGCACATCAAGGCAGATTCAGAGCACGATGCCTTCTTCGCTCAGGGATTCGCCACGGCGCAGGACCGAATGTGGCACATGGACTACGACCGCCACCAGGCCCTTGGCCGATGGGCTGAATGGGCAGGACCGTCGGCATTGAAAGCCGATCGCTTGATGCGCCGGCTGAGCCTGGAGCGAGCAGCGAAGGCAGACCTGGCTGCAACAAGACCAGACGCGCAGGCGATGGTGCAGGCGCTTACCGATGGTATTAACGCCTTCATAGACACAACGAAGACGCTGCCGATCGAGTACAAACTACTCGACGAGACACCTGACCGCTGGGAGCCGTGGCACTCGTTCGCCGTCTACAAGGTGCGCAACATGTTGATGGGCACCTTTGACATGAAGTTGTGGCGCGCCCGTATCACCAACGCACTTGGCCCGGAGCAAGCAGCACGACTGTTCAGGGGCTACCCGATCGACCACCTTGTCACGACGCCCCCGGGTGTTGTGCACCAGGGGGCTCGCTACGACCCGTATGAAGAATTGGCGGAGTCGTGGCAACAGCTCAATCAGATTGGAGAGATCGATAACGGCAGCAACGCCTGGGTCGTAAGCGGTAAGAGAACCGAGTCCGGGCAACCGTTGGTTGCCGGAGACTCACACCGTGGGCTGGACACGCCCAGCGTCTACTACCAGGTCCACATGACCTGCCCGGAATGGTCCGTCTCGGGCTACTCGGTCCCCGGCGTGCCCGGCGCACCGCACTTCAGCCACACGGAGCACGTCGGCTTTGGTATGACGCACGGAAACGCCGACTACCAGGACCTGTTCATAGAGAACTTCCGTGAGGCGGCCGGAGGGCTGGAGTACGAGTACCGCGGCGGCTGGTACCCGGCGGATGTCCGGACGGAGGTACTGGACTGCAGGGGGCATGAAGAACTCACGATCGAGGTCGTCATCACGCGACATGGCCGGATCGTTGCGGGTAACCCTCGTGACGGTATCGGACTGGCGTTCAGTCACACCGGGACCAACGGATCCACCAAGTGGATGGATTCGGTTCTAGACATCCTGCGGGCGGGTGATGCGGATGAGCTTGAACAGGCGGTCAAGGAGTGGACCGAGCCAGTCAATAATTACATGTACTGCGACACCAAAGGCAACTTTGGCTATCGACTGCGGGGACGAATCCCGATTCGAGACGTCGCCAACACGTGGGCCCCTGTGGATGGGAATTCCGGCATTTATGAGTGGGAACGGGAGATCCCCTGGGAAGAGCTACCCCACATCCGGAACCCCGAAGTGGGGTACGCCGTCACCTGCAACCAGAAGGTCACGACGGACGAGTACCCGTATCACATCAACCATTTCTTCGCGAACGAGTGGCGTGCCCGAAGGATCACGAACCGGATTCAGGATGTGCCAAAGGGCGAGATGACGGTGCAATCGATGGGCGCCATCCACGGCGACCGTATTTCGATACCCGCGATATGGGTCGCTGAACGAGTTGCCGCGCTGAATTTTGACGACGCCCGGGCGCGTGAGGCGCAGGCCTATCTTGCGGACTGGGACGGCGAAATGGGGCGGGACGATGTCGAGCCGCTGATCGCCGCAGAGGTGATGTCACAGATTCAGTGGGAGATCGCTACCCACCTGTTCGGCAACATGGTGGATGAAGTGTTGGCCGGTACGGGGCGTGGCGGTCCGGCTCACTGGGGTGAGTTGGTTTCGCACGTCTGGGAAAGTTTGAAGTCGGACGATGACGAATTTCTGCCCGATGGTCGGACATGGGATGAGGTCGTCTCTGATGGACTCACCGGAGCCGTGGACGAGTTGACAGGTCTGCTTGGTGCAGATATGTCGGAATGGATCTGGGGCAAGCTGCACCATACCAATCCGATTCACCCGCTCTCGGCCACATTTCCCGAGACCGACGGGGTGCTCAACCCTCCTCAGATCCCGATGGGCGGCGGTATCGACACGCCCCAGGCGGGAAGTTTCTCTCAGGGCAACAAGTACATCATCACGGGTCTATCAGTGAATCGATACATCCACGATCCGTCTGACTGGAAGAACTCTAAGTGGGTCTCTCCGCTGGGCGCATCCGGACACCCCGGAAGCCCGCACTATGCCGATCAGGCCCCGATCTGGGGCGAGGTCGACTATGTGCCGCAGCTCTGGGACTGGGATGAGATCAAGGAACTTGCGGAGACGACGCAGGAGCTAACGCCGGGCTAAATGGTGTTTCGGGTACGCCGCTTTAACAGGCGGCGGTCACCCTCATCCCAGTCCCCTCCCGTTGAAGGAGAGGGAACAAAACGTGGCGACTACGTGTCTTCCTTGCGTTTCAGGGCCAACACCGTAAGGACTTGTGCTCCGCCTCGGCTAGACGTGTGTCACGGTGTCACGCTCTATCCGACCGTGATCGAGATAACCGCCCGTTCTTTCAGGGCCTCAGGGCGGGTTTGAATCGCCTAACGGTGGGTTTGCTGGCGTCTGGCCGTGGTCGCGAGAAATAGATCGGGGTCGTGACCACGCTGTGCGTCACGCGGCCCCTTGGCATTTACTCGCTGATCGAAAAACTCGGGTACATGTCGGTTGTCATCATGAACGCGTATAACTCGATCCCTGTGCCGTACCGGATGACGCCGACTATCTAGTTGAACAACCCTTCCTGCATCTTTCCGGTGATCAGGATTGCAAACCAGGCGATTACCACTGCGATGAGCGCACCGATGGCAAGTAGAACCCACACGACGTAGTGCGGGATTGCAAGAATCCACTTCACAAGCGGCATCCAGCGGTTTAGATCGCTCTGCACGTACGGGTAAGGGAAGTCCAGATGGACTGCTTGTTTTTCATCGGTTGAGGGATATTCGTGCCGCAACAGAAGAAGGTATGTCCCGACACGCGTGTTTAACCGCGTCAACATCTGGTTCCACTCAAACAACCACCGCGAATATTTCTGGTGAAACAGGATCATGACAAGTGGAGCCAGGATCGGTATTCCGGAATTGCTGCCCGTTATCAGTAAGGAGACGATGAATACCGGGATAGCGACTAACCACCTGAACGCTGTCGTGAGGCGGTTCGCATCTTCCGGGTAGTCGACGCTCAGCGTGAGCGGAAAATCGGCTGCTGCCATTTCGCTGTCCTTCCTCGCAGTATTACTGCGTAACCCGTGCGATAGGAACCAGCGGCATGTGACTAGAAAAGACCGAGTGTCGAGAAAATTGCCTCTTAAATGAGGTCAGTTGGACGAGTTCGAAAGCATTGGAGCATCGATATCCATGTCCGGTTATGAAGGGGATACGGCCAACAATAAAAGAGGGCCAGACATACTGTCCGGCCCTCTTTTATTGTTGGCACTAATGCGTCTAGTGGAACGCCCGCTCGTCCTCCAGCGTCCGAAGATTGCGCTTCGGGTACTGGGATCCGGAGTATTTGGCGAACTTGCTCTCGTCAAGTTCGATGCCGATACCGGGGTCCGTAGGTAGCTCCATGTAGCTCCCGGACGGCACTAGCGGCTTCACCGATATGTCGTCACAGATCTCCTGGTTGTGTACGAAATATTCGTAAATCAGGAAGTTCGGCATAACTGCGGACGCTTGCAGCGCTGCGGCCAGCCCTACGGCCGTGCTGTTGTTGCCGTGTGGCGATACGGCGATGTAGTGGGGTGCCGCCATGTCTGCTATCTGCACCAGCTCAAGGATGCCGCCACAGATACAGATGTCGGGGTTGAGGATGTCCACCGCACGTTGGTCGATCACGTCCCGGAACTCTTCACGGGTGTAAAGAGCTTCTCCCGTGACCACTGGAATGTCGGTCGCGTCTCGCACCTCACGCAGCGCAGGGACGTGCTCCGACGGGTTTGGCTCTTCGAACCAGTACGGTCGGTATCGCTCGATCATGTGGGCGAACCGGATGGAGTTCATGGGCGCCAGGCGTCGATGGATCTCGATGAGGAGTTCTACCTTGCCGCCAACTGCGTCACGAACCGCTCCGACCACGGCGGCCGCCTCTTCCAGTTCTTCGTAGTTCGGGTAGGCGCGCCAGGGGCCGGGCAGTGGGTCGAACTTGAGTGCCGTGAAGCCCTTGTTCACGGTTTCCGTAGCGGCCATCGCCCACTCTTCCAGCGTCTTCGGATTGCCGTACCAAGCGTTTGCGTACAGCCGGATCGCGGGCCTGACCGGTCCGCCAAGCAGGTTATATACGGGCTGGTCGACGGCCTTGCCGACGATGTCCCACATTGCGATCTCGATACCGCTAAGCGCACACCACAGGTCCATGCCGCCGCGCTTCGTCGCAAAGTCCTCGAAGGCGATGTTCATCCAGTGACGGATGTTGAAGGGATCTCGACCTTCAAGGTAGCGGCCGAGTTGTTCGATGTGTGCGATCGCCGCCGTGTCGCGGTCGGTCTGCGTGTATGCCTCGCCCCAGCCGACGATGCCGTTATCCGTGGTGAGCTTCACGAACAGCATGTTCTTGCCCTGGGGCGGGTGGATTACAAAGGTCTCGATATCGGTGATCTTCATCGGTATGGGACACTCCTCATCTGTTCAAACGCCGATCCGCAATGGGGATAGCGCATCTTATGGCTTCCAGATAGTTGCTGCGATGTAGCGCTCTCCGTCCGGAGAGTCGGTGTAGTAGTAGACGGTCACAACGTTTCCGTCGCTGCGCTGCACCGACCTCGGGTAACCGATGTCATGACTGCCACCGTCATCCCTAAGCACAACCTCGGCTCCCCACGACTCGCCGTCATCTTCGCTGAGGACGGCCCGCATTCCTGACGGCGCGTCACGGTATCCGTAGGTAAGGCAGATCCGGCCGTCCGATAGTTGGATCATCGCCGGAGGGTTACCACCTGTTCCGGTGTCGGACGCTGGCGTCGATATTTGACGCCACGTTTGTCCATTGTCGTCGCTTCGCATCAGATCGATGGCGTCGGTATCGCCTTCTGCGCCACGAGTGCGGAGGGCGGTCAGAATCCCGCCTCCATCAAGGCGCAATGATGCCGGCATAATGTCGAAACCCTGCGGCTCCTCACGAAGCCACGAAACGAACTTGAACGAACGGCCGCCGTCCTCGGTTTGGGCGCAGAACACCCGGCCCTCTTCGCCGTCCGGTTTGGTCGACGAAAGAAGCAGAGTCGCCGCCTGGGAGGCATCGATTAAATAGTCGGTTCGGGCAGCGACCCCCAGCTCGCCAAACATCGGTAGCATGAACGGCCCGTTCCAGCTCTGGCACCGGTCGGTAGATGTGTAGAACCATGACTCTGCACCCGTGACAAGACCGGTCCGGGCGCACAGCATGGCGAAATCCGGATGGGTGAAATCGGTATCTCCCGGGTGAAGTATGGGTGGGTTTATACGACCGGCGACGGGCCCTTTCGGATTGTTCAAGTGCTCGTCGGCGGAGATGCCTTCCCCGCCGGGGGCAAGAAGGGGAGCTTGAACGTTGCTCCAGGTCTCACCACCGTCGACGCTTCGGGACTGGAACGTTACGATCGGCTGGTCCCGGTCTCTCGCGTGGAACCCGCCGCTTGTGTCGTGATAACCGAGCGTGAATCCGGTGACGATCTCGTCGCCCCAGTTCCAGATGCCGTAGTTGGCAGGCCAGCCCGCGTAGCGCCCGGGGACCTTGTAAACGGTAGTGTGTTGTATACGCATGATGTGTGCCGGGAATCATATACCGGGGCCATCCGCCCGTGGATTTCCCGACGTGCGTAGAAAATATAGAGACTGCCGACAACAAGAGCAGTGGATACATCAACCGTAGTACTCATGCCAATTTCCGACAGCGCACCACTCAAGCTCCCCAAGCAGCTCCTCGCGGAGATGATCTCGCACGCACTGGACCGAGACCCGGAGGAGTGCTGCGGACTACTGCTTGGGCGAGGAGATACGGCCACGCGACTCAGATGCATTCGGAACACCCGTGAAAGTCGGGTGAACCGTTACAACATGGATCCGTTGGACGTGATGGAGGCGGAACGTGAAGCTTACGGTTCTGGCGAGAAGTTTGTTGCGATCTACCACTCGCACACCTACTCCCAGGGCTATCCCTCTGACACGGGCATCAGGAACACCGTGGATAGTGGATGGATCGATCCGTTTTACGTTCTCGTTTCTCTGATGGAGAAGACCAGACCGGTAGTTCGTGCGTATCGAATTTCGGGTGATGGCGAGGTGACTGAGCGTTTCATTAGGGTGCTTGGCGCAGGCGGGTACACGTCTGGAACCACGACGCCGGAACCGGTCAAGTGAAAGTTAACTAGCCCACTTCTTAACGAATCAGAAATCGACTTTGATCTAAGAATATAGCGATGGAAAGCTGATCCCTGAATGTCGATCAAGACTCGTAATTTCTCTAATCCCTGGCTGATAGGCGCACTGGCTGTGCTAACGCTGATCGTTGTGGCATGCAGCTCCAGAGACGCTGAAGATCAGGGAGTGACATCCTCAACGGACGGTGCTCGAGCTGGTACTTCTGCAGATTCCGGCGTTCTTGTGACGCAATCGACATCAGACGACGTCGATACAGGGATATGGATCGGCGTGGAAACCGCAGCCATCCCGGAGATATTTGACGGACTGCTTGGGTTTTTGTCAGGAGAACGTGTCGTATGGGTAACACCCGGCGGACCGGCGGACGGTGTCTTGATTATGGGAGACACGATCACGGCGTTGGACGGGGATCTCATGGATGCCGAAAACGGCCTGCACATTGCGTTGGAGGGCAGGGCAGAACTGGGTGCCGGCGATTCAATATCTCTGTCGATAGTTCGTGGCGGAGAGGCATCTAAGGTCCAAATCACCCTGGCCAACAAACCTGCAGACGGTGCTAGCGGGGGACTGAATCGGATCGAGGAACTACTGGATAGAGCGCTCAGCGGGGAGTTGAGATTCCTGGACTCGTACGGCGGGGAACACGCGGTGTCGTTCGGCTCCGGCACACTGTCAGGCGTCAGCGCCGACGTTAACTCGGCGCGACTGACCTTGGCACAACCCGGCAAAGGGCCGAGCACTGTGACGCTCTCGCCGAACATTTTTGTGTGGATAGACGGCACACCGGGAACGATCGGTGATCTGGAGAACGCTACCGGAACGGATGCCAAAATATTCACGTACGATGGGGTGGCACAGGCTGTCCTAGTCGGCGGAGTGATCCCGCCGGCGCTCGATGCTCTTGAAGGCCTGCTAGGGGGCGACGGCGACGGCTTGCTTGAGGTACTTAGCCTACTTGAAGGACTTGGAGACTTGGGAACTCTGTTTGGCGGACAAAGCGCTCCGTCTGGAGCTCTGGACTTCTAACGTGGGTAGTTAGCTCCAGTCGATGACGGTGTTGTGTCGCGACTGGATCGTTACCATCAGTCGATATTCTCTGTCGATCTTGTTCGACTCGAACGAGGCTGTTGCGAGTTCGTTCGACGAACACGTATCCATGGTCATAGACCCGCCCGTTTCGCTGGAACGACGTTCGATGATCTCCGAGAGTCTTCGTATCATGCGCTCCTCAGACTAGGGCTTCCCGAAGAAATCTGTGGCGCCAAGCTCTCTTGCGTAAGCCTCGCTGGTGGGATCTTTGATAGCGGTAAGAATGCACACCGGAATTCCGGCAGTGCGCCCATCCGCTTTCAGAGCCTTGAGGGCCGTCATCCCATCGATGACGGGCATGTTCACGTCAAGGATAATTACGTCCGGTGCGTGTTTCACGGCGAGTTCCAATGCCTGCGACCAGTTGCTGCCTTCTTCCACGTCGAAACCATGGTCTTCAAGCGTGGCAGACAGGGCAAGCCTGAGGTCTGGCTCGTCGTCGATTATCAGGATTCTAGGCATATTCCCGACTCCGTAGCTGTGATGTCGACCATGCACGGATGAACCGCGCTAGCCACTCACTAATTAGCTCATCGATAGTCGAGTGTGCCGGACATAACTCATCGCCCTCCCAAGAGCTCGAGATATCTGTCCACTCGTCAGAACTGCGAACGATTATTGAGGGCGCTCACACACCACGGTGGTCCCGCGGGGTCAGTATTCGTGATCCTTTAGGGTCAGAGGGAGTTCCGGATCGGTAAACGCATGGTACGAGTCGATCATTAGTTATCGGAATAGTCCGGGCGGCGACACACTAGCCAGTACTCCATGCTGTCAGCGAGGGCGAGCCAACTGGCCTCCAGAATGTTTTCGGAGGAGCCGACCGTGCTCCACGTATCACGACCGTCGGACGACTCGATTACCACCCTGACGATGGCCCCCGTTCCGGTCCCTTCTGCGACCACGCGAACCTTGTAGTCGGTCAACCGAACGCACTCCAGATCCGGGTAGGAATGGATTAGGGCTTTACGCATGGCGTGGTCCTGCGCGTTCACTGGCCCGTTTCCTTCAGCAGCCGTGTGCTGGATATCCTCGCCAACGCGCACTTTGACGGTCGCTTCAGAGAGAATGCCGCCGGATTCTGCGAACTCCGATACCCGCGCCGTCCGCCGGTTTTCGATTAGGACCATGAAGTCGATCAACTCAAATGGCGCTTCGTAGTTTGGAAGATGTCGACGGAT
>Ga0209402_10001902_pt1 | contig 21947 bp, 20 predicted proteins | sample ArcticOcean_MG_C_3_FD_187437 | JGI IMG/M metagenome (GOLD analysis project Ga0209402, IMG submission 187437) | Marine microbial communities from western Arctic Ocean - ArcticOcean_MG_CB8_126 (SPAdes) (version 2) | ecosystem: Environmental > Aquatic > Marine > Oceanic | place: Arctic Ocean... | reverse complement strand
ACGGCTGACGACATCAAAAAAGTCTGCGTGGTCTTTATCGAGCAGATTGACTATCACCATCCGTGGCAAACCATATTCCTCTGCATAATTCCATGCATGCTCGGTTTCCACTTCTATACCTTCTATAGCCCTCAAGACTACAGCGACGCCTTCTGTTACCCGGGCGGCACATTTGACTTCACTCGTGAAGTCTGAATAGCCTGGAGTATCAATAAGATGAATGGTAAAATCATTCCAATCGCAATTTAAGGGCGTCAAATTCATGGAAATTTTATGTTCAATCTCTTCCTTACGGTAATCTGATGTGGTATTTCCTGTCTCCACATCACCCAACCTACTAATTGCGCCTGTGGTGAATAGTATCGCTTCTGAAAGGGATGTTTTACCGCTACCACCATGTCCGGCCAAGCAGATATTCCGAATTTTTTCTATACGATAATCCTTCACAAACGCCCTCCTCTACCGGTCCGTTGTGATACGGTACGATTACTATAAAATACATTATTTTTTGGTTGAGAACTGTAACATAGTAGCAAAGGCGTAGGGGGCTGTCAAGGGTTTCGAAGACAGAAATCAGAAATCAGAAAGAACGAGGAAGGGTATAAATATGAAAGGCGCCTGGATAGGTATCCAGGCGCCTTTTTAAATCCCCCGGCAGCGCCCTACTCTCCCACAAGGTCACCCAAGCAGTACCATCGGCGCAAAAGGGCTTAACTACTCTGTTCGGAATGGGAAGAGGTGTTTCCCCTCCGCTATCACCACCGGAAGAACAGTCTAACAATCACATAGGAAGAGAACGACATGGCATGATAGAAGCGCTGGTCAAGCCTCACGGCTATTAGTACCAGTCGGCTGAATGGCTCGTTACCTCACCACTTACACCTCTGGCCTATCGACCTTGTAATCTTCAAGGAGCCTTTAGGAGCTTACGCTACGGGACATCTCGTCTTGAGGTGGGCTTCCCGCTTAGATGCTTTCAGCGGTTATCCCTTCCGAACGTAGCTACCCAGCGATGCAGCTGGCGCTACAACTGGTAAACTAGCGGTTCGTCCATTCCGGTCTTCTCATACTAGGAACAGATCCTCTCAAATGTCCTACGCCCGCGACGGATAGGGACCGAACTGTCTCACGACGTTCTAAACCCAGCTCGCGTACCGCTTTAATCGGCGAACAGCCGAACCCTTGGGACCTTCTCCGGCCCCAGGATGCGATGGGCCGACATCGAGGTGCCAAACCTCCCCGTTTATGTGGACTATCGGGGGAGATAAGCCTGTTATCCCCGGAGTACCTTTTATCCGTTGAGCTTCGGCCCTTCCACAAGGAACCGTCGGATCACTAAGCCCCACTTTCGTGTCTGTTCGACCTGTATGTCTCACAGTCAGGCTCCCTTATGCCTTTACACTCTACGCACGATTACCGACCGTGCTGAGGGAACCTTTGGGCGCCTCCGTTACTTTTTTGGAGGCGACCGCCCCAGTCAAACTGCCCACCTGACACTGTCTTTCATCCGGATTCACGGATCGAAGTTAGAATTCCAACAACACAAGGGTGGTATTTCAAGGTCGGCTCCCGAAAAGCTAGCGCCCTCCGTTCATAGCCTCCCACCTATCCTACACATGCATTGACGAAACCCAATATCAAGCTACAGTAAAGGTTCACGGGGTCTTTCCGTCCTGTCGCGGGTATCCGGCATCTTCACCGGAGCTACAGTTTCGCCGAGCTCCTCGTTGAGACAGCGCCCAAGTCGTTACACCATTCGTGCAGGTCGGAACTTACCCGACAAGGAATTTCGCTACCTTAGGACCGTTATAGTTACGGCCGCCGTTTACCGGGGCTTCAGTTTGTAGCTTCGCCCGAAAGCTAACCACGCCCTTTAACCTTCCGGCACCGGGCAGGTGTCAGTCCCTATACATCGTCTTACGACTTAGCAGAGACCTGTGTTTTTAGTAAACAGTCGCTTGGGCCTGGTCACTGCGACCCCGTTGGGCTCACCCTGCAAGAGGGATCACCTACGTAGGGGCACTCCTTCTCCCAAAGTTACGGAGCTAGATTGCCTAGTTCCTTAACGAGGACTCACTCGCGCACCTTAGTATTCTCTACCTGCCTACCTGTGTCGGTTTGCGGTACGGTCACTAAATAGACTCGCTTAGAGGCTTTTCTTGGCAGCATGATTAGGGTCAGTTGGCTTGCCCGAAGGCTCGTTTCCCACTCGCCTCTCGGAGTAATGTCCTCGCGGATTTGCCTACGCGGACCTCCTACTGGCTTGGACCAGCATTTCCAGTCGCTGGCTGACCTTTCACTCCTGCGTCCCCCCATCGCGTCTTAGTCGCCTAAATAGCGGTACAGGAATTTTGACCTGTTTTCCATCGCCTACGCCCTTCGGCCTCGGCTTAGGGTCCGACTAACCCTGAGTGGACGATCCTTCCTCAGGAAACCTTAGGCTTTCGGTGAAGGGGATTCTCACCCCTTTTATCGCTACTCGTACCGGCATGATCTCTTCTACCTCGTCCAGCCGACCTCACGGTCGACCTTCGACCTACTATAGAATACTCCCCTACCGATCATCAAACCCCGTAGGGATTGACAATCCCGCAGCTTCGGTGGTAAGCTTGAGCCCCGATAAATTGTCGGCGCGAAATCACTAGACTGGTGAGCTATTACGCTTTCTTTAAATGATGGCTGCTTCTAAGCCAACATCCCAGTTGTCTGAGCAACCTCACCACCTTAATCACTTAGCTTACACTTGGGGACCTTAGCTGACGATCTGGTTTGTTATCCTCTTGGTTATGGAGCTTATCCCCCATAACCTGACTCCCGTAGAACGAGATAATGGCATTCGGAGTTTGGTTGGGTTTGCTAAGCTTGTAGGCCCGCTAGCCCATTCAGTGCTCTACCTCCACCACTCTACTACGAGGCTAGCCCTAAAGCTATTTCGGGGAGAACCAGCTATCTCCGAGCTTGATTGGCCTTTCACCCCTATCCACAGTTCATCCCCTAACTTTTCAACGTTAGTGGGTTCGGGCCTCCACGTGCGATTAGACACGCTTCACCCTGACCATGGCTAGATCGCTCGGCTTCGGGTCTACTGCATGCAACTCATTCGCCCTGTTCAGACTCGCTTTCGCTACGGCTCCGTTCCTTAAGAACTTAACCTTGCTGCATACAAGTAACTCACCGGTTCATTATGCAAAAGGCACGCAGTCAGTCCAATCAGGGCCCATATGCCTACTCCGAAGAGCTGACAATGCGGGTAATCCCGATCTTTCCTCCTACAGCTTGTAAGCATACGGTTTCAGGATCTATTTCACCCTCCGTCAGGAGTACTTTTCACCTTTCCCTCACGGTACTGGTTCACTATCGGTCGTCAGAGAGTATTTAGCCTTAGAAGGTGGTCCTCCTAGATTCCCACGGAATTTCCCGTGTTCCGCGGTACTTGGGATGTCATACCAGAGAGTGTCTATGGTTTTCGTCTACCGGACTATCACCGTCTATGGTTTGAGTTTCCACAACAATTCGACTAACCAAGACATTTGTAACTCTCCGACCAGTCTGCACGCTGGTCTGTTTGAATCCCACAACCCCGACTGTACAACGCATGCAGGCTATCACATACAATCGGTTTAGGCTGTTCCCTTTTCGCTCACCACTACTCGGGGAATCGCAATTGCTTTCTCTTCCTAGGGGTACTGAGATGGTTCAGTTCTCCCCGTTAGCTTCAAACGGCCTATGTGTTCAACCGTTGATGACGCAGTATGACCCACGCCGGGTTTCCCCATTCGGACATCCTCGGATCTATGCTTGCGTGCAACTCCCCGAGGCTTTTCGCAGCTTAACCACGTCCTTCATCGCCTTCTGACGCCAAGGCATCCGCCGTATGCTCTTAGTAACTTGACCAACAAAATACTAAGTGCAAATACTTCTATGATACAATGCCGTTCATCTTTCCTATGCAATTGTCAAAGAACAGGCACAGCTAATCAGCTGTGCCGAAATGGAGATAACCGGGATCGAACCGGTGACCTCCGGCTTGCAAAGCCGGCGCTCTCCCAGCTGAGCTATATCCCCGGCTTTTTATGGTGGGCCTACCTGGAATCGAACCAGGGACCTCACACTTATCAGGCGTGCGCTCTAACCATCTGAGCTATAGGCCCTTATTTAAAAACGAGATAGCGTGCATGTCTTAACTCTGATTGTGTCGACCTTAGAGTTTATAATATAGACTCTTTGAAAGGAGGTGATCCAGCCGCACCTTCCGGTACGGCTACCTTGTTACGACTTAGTGCCAGTTACCAGCTTTACCTTCGGCGCACTCCTCCACAAGGGTTAGAGTAACGACTTCGGGCACTTCCGGCTTCCATCACTTGACGGGCGGTGTGTACAAGGCCTGGGAACATATTCACCGCGGCGTGCTGATCCGCGATTACTAGCGATTCCAACTTCATGCAGTCGAGTTTCAGACTGCAATCCGAACTGAGACCGGCTTTTTGGGATTGACTCCACCTCGCGGCATTGTAACCCTTTATACCGGCCATTGTAGCACGTGTGTAGCCCTGGACGTAAGGGCCATGATGACTTGACCTCATCCCCGCCTTCCTCCGATTTATCACCGGCAGTATCCATAGAGTGCCCAGCATTACCTGCTGGCAACTAAGGACAGGGGTTGCGCTCGTTGCGGGACTTAACCCAACATCTCACGACACGAGCTGACGACAGCCATGCAGCACCTGTGAACCCACTCCGAAGAGGGACCCTATCTCTAGGGCTTTCAGGCACATGTCAAGTCCAGGTAAGGTTCTTCGCGTTGCATCGAATTAAACCACATGCTCCACCGCTTGTGCAGGCCCCCGTCAATTCCTTTGAGTTTCAACCTTGCGGTCGTACTCCCCAGGCGGGGCACTTAATGCGTTAGCTTCGGCACTGAAGGGGTCGATACCCCCAACACCTAGTGCCCAACGTTTACAGCTAGGACTACCAGGGTATCTAATCCTGTTTGCTCCCCTAGCTTTCGCGCGTCAGCGTCAGTATCAGGCCAGAGAGCCGCCTTCGCCACTGGTGTTCTTCCAGATATCTACACATTCCACCGCTACACCTAGAATTCCGCTCTCCTCTCCTGTACTCAAGTTGTGCAGTATCAAATGCAGGTCCTCGGTTGAGCCGAAGCATTTCACATCTGACTTACACTACCGCCTGTACGCCCTTTACGCCCAATAAATCCGAACAACGCTCGCTCCCCCCGTATTACCGCGGCTGCTGGCACGGAGTTAGCCGGAGCTTCCTCTGGTGGTACCGTCAACCCTGATCACTATTTGCAACCAGGGATTCGTCCCACCTAACAGGGGTTTACACTCCGAGAAGCTTCATCCCCCACGCGGTGTCGCTGGGTCAGGCTTTCGCCCATTGCCCAAATTTCTAGACTGCTGGCTCCCGTAGGAGACTGGGCCTTATCTCAATCCCAGTGTGGCCGATCACCCTCTCAGGCCGGCTATCGATCGTCGCCTTGGTAAGCCGTTACCTTACCAACTAGCTAATCGAGCGCGGGACCATCCTCAAGTGGTAGCTTCCAAGGAGAGGCCACCTTTAGTTCTCGCCACATGCGAGGCGTGAACCACATTCGGTATTAGCCCGCCGTTAGGCGGGTTGTCCCCAACTTGAGGGCAGGTTTCCCACGTGTTACTCACCCGTCCGCCACTGTACTCGCACTCCGAAGAGTACTTTCTCGTGCGACTTGCATGACTAAGACACACCGCCAGCGTTAGTTCTGAGCCAGGATCAAACTCTCCATGAAAAAAAAAGTTTAATCTTAGAATTTTTGCTGCCTTGTTCTCTCGTAAATACTACTGAGAGGCACAATCAGACTGACAGAGCATGCACGCTATCTCGTTTTCAAAGAACCTGCGTTTTCTTCGCAGCCGGAACAATATACCTCATAAAACTATAATGTCAACTATCAATTACTATTCTCTGCTCCGACGGCGGGATTAACTGAACACCTTGGTCAGATTTTTCCGAATGAAGTAGGATATATTGCGCTTCGTGAGGGCGGACTTTTACGTTCAAGGCGCTGCTATAACCGCGAACTGTGGATGTGCTTTACACGTGGCCGATTAGGTCGACGTTTAATGATTCGACCGACACAGACACAGGGTCAAACAAATATATATTGATCGGTGCGTTATAAATGGAAAGGCTGAAGATGACACGAATGGCCCCTCTGTAAAGCACTATGACGGTCCGATCGGACGAACGGTGTCAACGCCTATGCTATCGATCAGTCATCATGATGCGTCGAAAACCCAGGTGCGTCATCGGTGTACGACCACCGCCAAATCATCGGGAACCACGTCCAGCTTAGATATCCCTTGATAAATACTAAACATATGATTAGCTATGTGGTTATATTGGAATAGTTTTAGGATGCCCCGCTGCTCATTCTTGGCCGTCTTTCAGCAAGGCCCGGATGACGGCTTTACCCCCAGGTGAATTTATGTCTGAAGAACTTGCGGATATAAAAACCATTCATAACGGTAATCGCTTCTACAAGGTTGACCTCCACGTTCATACCCCGGAATCGAAGGACACGAACTGGGGTGATATCAACGCCTTTCAGTTTCTTGAGTTATTCGTTGACAAAGGCATTCAGCTTATTGCTGTTACCGACCATAGCAGCGGCCACTGGGTTGACAAGTTAAGAAAAGCCGCCCGGGTCCTTCGGAGAAACAATAAACGGGACATCCACGTAATACCCGGGGTGGAAATTATCCGTATCGGGGATTCATCTTGTTATTCTGTTTCCCGACGACACGCCTTCGGACAAAATCCAGCATTTTTTGTCCAAGATAAACATCGAACCGGCACAAGCCGGAGATCCGGCCGTCATCACCACACAGTCCATCGCGGATGTCTGCCACATGGCCCATGGCCCCGAATTTAATGGTATCGTCGTGGGTGTCCATTGTCAATCCGAAAGCGGCATTGTAAACGGTCTATCCGGCCAATCACGCATCGCGGCGCTCCATAGTATTGATATCCTGGATTTTAATCTCAGATCCAAGAATCCGCAGAAAACGATGGATTACGTAAGCCATGATCTGGGCTTCAAATCCATTCCCTTTATTTACTCGTCTGATGCCCACGAGGCGGGTCATATTTCTGAAAACGCCTGCTGGTTAAAGATGGATACGCCGGGTCAAATCGGGGTTCGGCAGGTTATTTTCGAGCCCGAACTTCGATTCAGAAGTTCGAAGGGAGCTGATATTGAGTATCCCGTTATTATCGGCATGGCCGTTCGCTGTGGTTTGTACGACGGCGAGCAAATATCGCTGAATACAAATCTCAACATCCTGATCGGCGGGCGCGGTGCAGGAAAGTCAGCCCTGATCGACTTGTTTAGATTTCCCTTTGAAATAGAGCCCAAAATAAGCGAAGACAATGACTTATATATCAACAGAATCACCCACTTCCTTTCTACGGGCGACAAAGTAACCGTATATGTCCGTTTCCGCAGGCGAGAGTACCTCATAGAGCGCATCTTGAGATATTCGGATACCGCCCGTGGCCAACGGACGCTGGAACCCAACGCCGTGATCTTCGAGATCAGACCGTCGGGACATTTGAGACTCGACAGCAAGCCTACGGATATATTTCCTCTCGAGGTCCTGGGCCAAGGCGAAGTTTTCGGGCTCACGAAAAAGGTTACGGACCAGCGAAATCTTATTGATAATTATATCGGAAAATCACCGTTTCAGTCGAGAGAGCGGAAAGCAAATCATTGCGACGGGAGACGAACTGGCCAACGAACGAGAAACAGCCGAAGGTAAATCAGGCATTGAAGCCCGGATCAAGGAATTGGAGCAGCATACAAAGGACGACATCTTCAGAAGGTATGATGATTGGGAGAAAGAAAAGCGTTTTTTCACCTTAGCCGCGTCTGAGGCGGAGGAGCTCCAGCAGTTATCGACGGCGAGATTCTTTGATATAAGGCATCTGCCAGCGGTTCCAGAACACACGCCGAATGAGGCCATAATAAGGCATTACGCAGAGGTCTATAATACGGTGAAAAACGATGCTGAGCAAACCGCACAAGCCATCGGAGAAGATATTCAGAGAGGGGTAAACACCCTATCCTCCATCTCTGACCATTGGCGGGAAAAGTATGCCGAAGAAGAATATGGCCTCATTGAATCCTTACGTATACTGGGTTTCTCCGACAGAGCCCAGATATATAAGGAGCTACAGGATAAAAAAACAGAACTGGCCCGTATTGTAGAACATGTCGAACCGAGGATTGAAACCCTTAAGGCGAGCGAGGCGGCTCTGAAGGCTCAGCGAAAGGACCTCTTGGATGTCTTGCACGGGAATCGCGAGGCATTAACGACGAGACGACAAGAGATTGCAGACCATTTTAATCGGGAGTTAGGCGATACCGTACGTATTTCAATAACCGAGAAAGCGGATCGGGCCAAATATGCCGAGATGTTCGATATGATATACGACGGATCGGGCATGAGAGGACGAGACGTTATTTTTGATACCTTGGTCGAGAAGGCCGTTTATCCGGATAGACTCGCCGCCGTCATTTTCGACAAAGATTCCGCAACTCTTGAAGCCTGGGGCATTCCCCGCAATGGGGCGTCGGTGCTATGCAGCCATCCTTCTGTGGAGCAGTTGTTCGAATTACAGACGTGCAGGATCGATGATATACCTCAAATATACCTCAAGAAGGAAGGCGAATACGATTTTACGCCTTTGAGCCACCTTTCCTTCAAGGCAACGATCGGCCCGGTGGTTATGCTGCGGGCGAATTCATTGATCTGCGCATCCGGCAGGAGCCTCAGGTTCCATCAGCTCCAGAATGCCCGCGCCTATATATCTCTATGATGCCCCTCGTGCTCGGAGAAGCATTGCGATCTCTTCATGACCCCTGCGTTCTGCCCAAGCCAGGGGCGTCGCCCAGGGGGCATCGCTACCGTTCGGATCCGCACCATTCTCCAAGAACCAACGGGCCATCTCCATCCGATTTTCTCGCACCGCGATCCCCAAGGGCGTCGATGCATCCACAGCATCAGCTGCCTCAATGTCAGCGCCGTATTCTACAAAGAGGGCCGCCGAGGCGAGCTCATTCCGCTCCGCCAGTTCATGGAGAGCGGTCCATCCCACCCAATCGGCAAGATTCGGGTTCATACCCGCGTCCAACAACCAGCGGACGGTCTCCACTGAGCCCCGGGAGACAACGACGCGATCGAACAGGTCGGGGACCGTATCTATGAAGGCCTGAAGTACCTCTCGATCATTTCGCTCCGCGGCGCAGCGGAATATATAACTCAGATAAGGGTGGTCGGCCAGCCCGGGCTGCTCGGTGATCACGCGCCGGACCTCTGCTGCATCCCCGTGATTGGCGGCGGATAGGGGATCCGCCGAAGCATCCTCGGCACCGTGTTTCTTCAGCAGATCCACCATCTCGGTATCCTCGTTGGCCTGGGCCACCTCGAGGAAACCGGGACACGAATCCACAGCGCCGTTGGGCCGGGCACCGTAATCCAGCAGCAATTTTACGATATCGGCATACGCATGGGACACGGCATCGTACATGGCAATCCCGTCAGGCGCTATCGGTCGCTCCGGCATGTTTGGATCGGCACCGTGTTCAAGGAGAACCCTCACGATATCGATATAGCCTTTGGCTGCCGCACACTTCAGCGGGCTGCCGGTATACCAATTGTGATACGGCGGCAGATAGCGTGCAAGGGACGAATCCCGGGCCAGCAGTTCCTTCACACGGCCCAGGTCCCCACAATCGGCGGCAACCACGATATCGTAATTCGCACCCCGGGCGATAAAATATCCTGTAATAAACCCTATATCTCCCGGGGCATCTGGAGAGGCATCCCTGGCCAAACGATAATCGTAATCACCCCGGGTGAGATCAACAGGGCGGGCCCCGTCGCAGCGCACGACGTTTATGTCCGCCCCCCGATTCAGCAGAAGGTCCACCAGCGCCAGCTGGCCGGTCAGGGCGGCCCAATGCATAGGAGTGTTGCCGTTATCATCCGCCCCGTGGACCAGATCCGGATGAGCGTCCAAACGCTCCGTGACGAGATCCAGGGTCCGGCCTCTTATCATTTCAGCTATTTCGTTTGCTTCTGGACGGTAGTGCCAGCGGGATCGGCGATTTCCATCGAGGAGCTCGGAAACGGTCATATGATCCCGCATGAACGCCGCATCTATCATATCATTGATCCGACACATTTCAACACATCCGATGTCGAAAGCGCCGAGCTCTATCATGGCCTGTACCGCTTCCACGTGACCAGCCCGTACGGCGAAAGGCATCGCATCTATATGGTGATAGGGAATCAGCTCAGGTGTCTTGGCCGCCAGCGCTCGGATCGCCGGGACATCACCGCTCGCCGCCGCCGCCGTCAGGGCCCAGATCAGACGAAAAGGCAGACCGGAATGCCACTCGACTGCGTCGCCGTAGGCATTTCCGGGTCGCCTGATCGCGCCCGCCTGTTCAGGAAGATCATCACGGTCTACAGATCGCTGAGGCATAAGAAATCCTTATAATAATGCGTTCACCCCATCTGGGGGATGTAATCCTTATCCATTCGATCATAAAAATCGCCCCATCGCCGTCAAGCCCATGGGGACGTTATGGAGAAACATACAACAATCGTAATTTAATTATATACATATATTTATGTCAAATTTAATTTGCCTAACATCAGACGGCGTCGATTATGTATTTCAGGGACGACATGCTATAACCCATGGTCGGCCCATCTTACAACTGCACATTGAAGGGAGAGTGACGTATAGCTGAGGATTACTCGGCTGTGTTGCGCCAAACTGCTTTTTCCGCAGGTCTGACTGATGAAGAGATCGGGATAATATCTCCCATTTGTCACGACCGCCGATACAGGGAAGGCGATGAACTTTTCAGCGAAACCAGCAACGGATCCGAACTGTACATTATACGGAAAGGGATAGTCGCTATCGAAGTCGCGCTGCCGAACAGGGCCGACAAACGTTCCGAGCGGCTCACAACGGCTACGAGCGGCATGATCGTAGGCGATCTTGCCTTAGTAGACGGATCGCCTCGAACCAAAACCTTTAAGGAAAATCAACTTGACTTATAACGCGTCGAACCTGTCGACGTTTGTCTCGACCTCCATGCTCGGTTCAGGGCAACACCTCTGAAGAAAGAGTTTATATAAACCTTGTAAGCCTTTGATGTTGAATAGTTTAATTCGGATGTTCGGTGAGCCGGTCATAAGATTATTGAAATGGCACGGCCCATTCGTGTAACCATCCGCAGAGGGACCTGGTATGACCATACCCCTTATCCGCCCGCCCGAGCTCGACCATCCCGATCTGAAACAGTTCAAGGACATGGCTCTGGAAGATGTATGGCTGGCCATCCATACCATACTGGATGACGACATGGCCAGTTTCCAGGCGATTCTTGAAATGTCTCCCGGTGTAGTTACGACGCCCTGTTGCGAGAGCATGATACGACCGTCTGACGGCGGCATCCTTAAACAACCTCACGGGCGGCACAAAGCAAGTACAAAGACGCAGGTGCCCGGTTTTCGTCGGGATGACAAACTTACACTACAAAACAGGTTTCTGAGCCGTGATCAGCGGAACGGACACAAAGAGCCGAAAGGAACACCTTTATATGAACCAGCCAAAGGCCTTACCGCCCATGTCCCAGCCCTATCCCATGCGATCCGAGATATTCGGCAACGGGACAGACATTGTCGACGGCAACGACGCCTGGGCATTGATGATGGCCTGTGCGTCGGGAGATGCTGAAAACGCCAACCGGCTACTTGCTGGACCATGGCGCTGATCCCCGTATCCCCAAGAATGCACCCTGGGCTCGGCCGACGGCGTGTGCGGAACGGTATGGGCATGATGTGATCATCAAGAGACTTCAGAAAAAATGATTTCAGGAAGGAAAAAACGCCCTAGGCCCTTCATAATGAATGTGTTGTGTAAAATCCTATGGCGTAATTTTATACCTTGTTATGTTAGATTCGACACTGGACTTATTTTACCTCTTTCGAATTCCGACCCATGCACCTTTAACAACGCCGTCCCATCCGTATGCCCTCTATGATCTGCCCAGAACAACGGCGTCTGCCAGGGTTCGTCGTCGGGCAGATTGGGTTTGAACTGAGACAACAGCCTTGAACTGAACTGCCGAAGGGCAGACACTTATTCCGTCTGTCAGGACTGCGTAATCAGAGCTGGCTGTGATCGAATCTACAGTCCATATACATAATTCACTAATCTCCAATCAGATATACAGCCATGCTCAAGCACTACATCGATACAGCGTTGCGTAATCTGGGCAAGGGCAGGGCGCTGACTCTCATCAACATGCCGGGGCTGTCCTTCGGGGTATGACCTGTAATGCTTTGGTGCTCCTGTATGGGCAGGATGAGTTCGATTACGAGCGCCGCCATAAGCACGCGGATCTATCGCATCGCGGTCCAAAACAGCGCTCGGTCAAATTCGGTCATGGGACCATGGATGAGGCGCGAGATACCCGAAGTGATTGAATACGTCCGGGGCAGCCACACTTCTCGTTGTTCTGCTCACCCTAAGCCGGCAAGCGATCAAAGCGGCTGTAGTCCATCCCCTCGGGCCCCTAAGATATGAATGAAGCAGCCAGGCGGGTATTACGACCAATAAATGACGCATCTAATATCCAGCAGAAAAGGGGCGGGCATGGTCCGACAATAATCATCAGGGCGTTGTTTCGAGATTCTGTTTTCATTGCGGATCAGAACGGCACCCAAAACGGCCTATGGATTTCTGTTTCCAAAATGAGTATATAAGGATATCGGCCAGCGTGCGCTGTAATTTGTAAATCGCCTGGTGTTATCAGCAACGATCGGGAACAACTCACACCCGGGGAGACCCTTTATGAGCAAAACCATTGATCCGCAATTGCAGACCATGATAGACCATATGCCGAAAAAAAAGGGCAAGTCCCTCACAGAGTGGTACGGCGTGATCTCTGCCGCCGCCCTGGCGGACCAGGCCTCATTATGAAACTACTGAAGGGCGAGTACAGGGTCACCCACGGCTTTGCCAACACCATTCCATTCTCTATCGCCAGCAGGCGGCATGTGTTCCCATCTGGTGAAAATCAACGTTGAAGCCGATTTGGATAACGAGATGGCTGGCTGCAGCAAGCCTATGACGTGGCCTAGTCCATGCCGGACCTTCCAACTGAACAGGTACTATGAACGACGATCAGATTATCGTTACACAGGACGGCGCTACCCGCTGGACGCTTACACTCGACCGCCGGGGAGACGAATTAGGCCATGTCCACGTGGTAAAAAAGCGTCTGCGCATTGACCGCGCCGAGATACCGACGGGCGGCGTTGTCGGCCTGAGCACGTCACCGCAACACCGCCTGAAAGGCTACGGACGGCGACTTATGGGTGCGGCCCATGAATTCCTGGCGCAACAAGGCTGTTTAATAAGTCTTCTCAATGGCATTCCTAATTTTTACGGGCGGTTCGGTTACGCGGTCGTCTTTCCGGTCTGCCGGCTCCTTCTTCATACGGACGGCCTGTCGCAGGCCCGCCCGATCCATCAGGTTCGACCGGTACGAAAAAAAGATGAGCCCGCGCTGGTCCGTTTGTATAATCGGTGCAACCAATATCGGACCGGTACGCTCATTCGCCCGCCGGACTGGCGCTTTAGCAATCTGACCCGCTATAGTCGCCCGCCGGGCAAACTTATCCTTGTCGAGGACCACCGGCAAGCCATCGCCGGTTATGCGCTATATCGGTACATAGAAGATCGTCTTTTCGTCCAGGAATTAAACGCCAAGTCGCCTCAAGCCTATGAGACACTGGCCCATGCTCTCGGACAACGCGCCCGCCGATCGGGTTTGGCCCTCGTTCATTGCAAGGTGCCCTTTGACCATCCCTTCGGGGCCCTGTGCAGCCGATACGGCACCCGATGGGAGATCGAACAGACCGTTGATGTTGAAGAGATGGGGCGCATCCTCACCCTGGCAGGATTCATAGACCGACTACGTTCGGCATTTGAACATCGGCTGCGGGCTGCGGTGTTCCTTGAGCGTCTTGTGTTGCGGTTCGATACAGACCTGGGGCCTGTCGGGTTGGAGATCGACCACGGCCGTGTTCAAACGGTGAACCCCTGTCCGTCAGAGGGCCACCGTATAAATCTGCCGCAGAACATACTGTTGCAACTGGCTATGGGCTATCTCAGCATAGACGCCGCCGTCTATAATGCATCGGTCCATATATCGCCGTCAACCAAGCTGATTTTAGAGATTCTATTTCCACGTACCAACGCGGTCATGCCTATGATCATGGAATAAAATCTAAACGCGGGCTTCACATTACACGGGGTATCAATAGACCTTGTCTATCTCTGGAGGATAGTATGACACCAACAACCAGGAATATCTTAGCCGTCCTGGCCGGGCTTATCGGGGGCAGTGTGGTAAATATGGGGTTGGTCATGATCGGCAGCGCAGTCATTCCGCCCCCTGGCGGCGATGGCACCGATATGGACGCCCTCAAAGCATCCATGCATCTGTTCGAGGCAAAACACTTCATATCTCCCTTCCTGGCTCATGGACTCGGAACGCTGGCCGGGGCCTACGCGGCGGCCATGATCGCCGCAAGCCACCATATGAAAATTGCGCTGGGGATCGGCGCTTTCTTTCTGTTGGGCGGTATCTCCATGGTAATCATGTTGCCGTCTCCTGCATGGTTTGTCGTGGTGGATCTGGCGGGCGCCTATCTGCCCATGGCGTGGCTCGGCGGTAAATTATCAGGAAAGGTCTGACGACACGGCGTATAATGACAGGCGGTGGTATTTCAACACACGGAATAAAGTGACTAGGGAGATAAGTTTCATGCAGTTTGATAAACATATGCAGTGGATCGGTGCCGTGTACGCGGCGAATCTGGACCTCATGAAGGACATGTTGAAGGAAGACAGGACCCTGGCGAATTTCACCCATGAGTCTTTTGACGATCCGTACCGGCCTGTACGCCTTCCGGTGGCTACGCTGCTGTTCGCCGTCGCCGGCGCTACCGATCGGCCGGCCTGTCAGGAAAGACGTATCAATTTCGAGATGGTCAAACTCCTCATGAAGGCGGGCGCAGATCCTAATATCTACAGTGTCCATGGCCGCCCACTCTGTGCAGTGCGCGACGAACATCTCGCCCACTATCTGATCGACCACGGCGCCGATATCGACCTCTGGCACGGCAACGGCGGCTCCCCACTCAACTTTGCAGTACGCCAAATGGATTCCGAACGACTCGGTATGCTGCTCCGATTGGGCGCAGATCCTTATCAGGTCAACCCCGAGGACGGATCTTCCATGCTCCATACTGCAGCGGCAACCCTGTCCAACGACATGAATCTTGCCGATCACCTGAATATCATTCGCATGCTCGGCGATGCCGGGGTAGATCCCAACGGGCGGACGGACGGGTACGTTCATTCGAGGAAAAAAACAATTGGTCAGGAAGACACGCCGTTGCATACGGCAGCGGTCGGCAATATGGCCGCAGCCGTGAAGACCCTGCTGGACATCGGATGCGACCCGACCGTCACCAATGCCAAGGGGGAAACGCCTTTGGCCGTCGCCCGCCGGGTACATCGCGACGACGAAATCACCTCGCTGCTGACTTTTTGATCCCGGGATGTGGAAGGTCTTCAGGGCAACAACCCACACGCTTTACAGACGGGAGATCGACATGCCGGACAGCATTAACAGACCGTGCCTACCGAACATTAAGTCTGTAGAGAGAGGGCTATCCTATGAAAAACACGCCGGAAGAGACCTATGCCGTCCGTTTGGCCCTTTATGAAAGAATATGCGGAGGTTCCAGATGCCCTTCTGGAGCATACGTCGGATTTATCGAAGTATGTTGAGATGAGTTACGCTTATGTGGGCTCGCTGAAGCCCAAGCCGACGAAGAAGGGAAAGAAAGCATGACATCATCAGACGGAGAACAACATCAAGGGATATGCATGACATCCATTTCAAACCCTGAGGTGGCTGCGGTTTTCGCAGACTATCCGCCGCATATCCGGCAAAAGATCCTGAAGCTGCGCATGCTCATCCTCGGGACGGCAGCAGCTACCGAAGGCGTCGGCGCGCTCGAGGAGGCGCTGAAGTGGGGCGAGCCAGCCTATCTGACCTCACAGACCAGGAGCGGGAGTACGATACGGATTGATTGGAAGCGGTCCACGCCGACAGAATACGCGATTTACTTCCATTGCCGGCCGAACCTTGTGACAACATTTCGTACGTTGTTTCCCGACGACTTTACCTTCGACGGCAACCGAAGCCTCGTGTTCAACGAAGACGAGCCGGTCCCGGTAAAACAACTGTCCGTCTGTATTGCCATGGCCCTCACATACCACCTGAGCAAACCCCGCTGAATCATTGCGCGACGAATGGATCATGCCTGAGGTGCCTAAGGAGGTTATCGATCTGTGGACTTACACCGCTACGAGGGACGGTACTTGATCGCCGAATACTGGATGGATGGCAAACAGCTTGACTTCGCGATCTTGCTTTTCCATCATTCACACCGTAACGAATCGATCGGATCAGCCGATACCGTTTGAGTCGCAGGGTGACTTATTCGGCACCAAAATGATGCCGAAGACCATATTTTTCAACGCCTCACAGGGAATGCCGTGCCGTTATTCAGTATCGAATCGCTGCCCATGTTCGTTAGCCGTATTTGCCAACGGACTACACTTATGGATCCCGGCGACATAGAAAGCGACGAGCCAGTTGCGTGGGCGACCGTCAGCGGTGCTCAGTTAGGCGAACGGCACCATCACAACTTTGACTGGACCGACACCCTCGTCAGCGCAAGCCGATTCACGGCGGCGACTATCGAAAGCGCCAGGTTTGAGCGGGTCATTTTTCAAGGCTGCGAACTCTCGGGCGTTACATTTACCGATTGTATCTTTCGGCACTGCTTGATAGCAGACGTGAAGGCCAGCTCGTTCCTTGCTTTTGTTGATTCAGACCTTGACGGGCTTGTCATGACAAAAACCTCATTGGATCGATTGGAAATACAGCAGTCGAAAATCGGCATGGTGACGATTGCCGAATCAATCGTCCGCGAGTTGTCCTTCTACCAGTGTGAACCTTTCAAGCGCAGCGGACGCGTATCGCTCGCCCAGTTGGAACTCGATGCGATCGCCGGATTATCCGACCTTCGTAAATCCGGAGTGGCGGTCCAGGTAGACGGGGATCTTTGGCGCCTATTGGGCGATCTTTACCTGAAGGAGCAAGGGTTAAAAGAGATCGCTCAGGAAGACCTGCTTGGCGTATCCGAGTCTGTGATCCAAGCCCTCGAAAACATACGACCGCGATAGCACTTACCGTTCCATTACCGCTTTTTGTAATCCACCATGCCGACAGAGGAGATGGAAATGGCGAATCAGAATGACCTGGACAACGCGTTGATTAAAGCGGTGCAGAACTGGGATATGGCGGCCGTGCGCAAAGCGGTCGAAGACGGAGCGGATGCGGCCTGCGTTACGCCTGCGGAAATCCCACCGGAAGTGGAAACGGACACCACGCTGGAGATCATGTGCTTTCTATTTTCCGTAGGTACGGATGTGAATTACAGAACCTTTGAAGAAGGCATACTGTGGACGTTTTCCGCTTATCGCAGGCAATTGAAGACGCTACAACTTTATCTTGACGCCGGCGGTGACGTGAACCTGGCGCAGGAGGGCAATGAGGTGACCGGATTGCATGTGGCTGTAAGTGCCAACTTTCCTGATGTCGTACAGTTCTTTCTCGATGCCGGGGCCCATGTCAATCAGGCCTGTCATGATGATGCGCCCACGTCAGACCCCGGGCACGTTTACGGCGAGACGGCTCTGCATTTTGCGGCGGCGCGGGCAGATCAGGAGATTATAGAGATGCTACTTGCAGCGGGGGCGGATAAGTCAGCACGTTCTTCAAAAGGCCAAACACCTCTGGATTACGCACAACAAAACGACCGTTCTGAAGATATCTTCCAGCTGCTTCGATAGGTCCACGGGTGAATGAGGCCCGCGACGCTAAACACCAAATACCGGCGAAAACGAACCAATACGACAGGGTCTTTAGGATCAATCCGAAGAGCAAGAGCCTGCTATCGTTGTAGTTTTTTATGAGGTCGACCACCTTATCCTGACCATGTTCAACAGCTTCCTCCAGCGGCGTACGATTTCTTTTTATCGACCTTCTTTCCAAAAGCGGTTTATAGGCCCGTATTTCACGTTCGACGACATCACACTCGCCGCAGATACTCGCCGTGAAGATGTCATGCCTGGCGCCGAAGGCGAGCAACAGGGCCACTTTCTCCCAGGCCTGATGTTCGGCGGCCGCATACAGCGGACTCTCGGCCGATGCCCAGGTGTTTGGATTAGCCCCATGCTCCAACAACAATCGGCATGACGCTACAGATCCTTCCCATGCCACGATCACCAATGGGGTCGTTATACCTTTGTTTTCGTCAAATGTCACGACCTCCAGATCGGGCTTATACCCCAATAATACCTTTAAAGCTTTCTCTCGACCCGCAAAGCTACAGACGTGGATACCCCGGGTTTCATGGTTGTATTCCGGGTCAGGTTCTACGTCCCATGGAAAGGCGTTAATAGAAGCATGGACCAACGTCGGCTCAGCAGACAATAGGCTAGTTAAACACGCCCCATCATTATCTCATGCCGGTATGTGTCAAGTAAGATGAGACACTTTTTTTAAGAATTTAGTGTAGCGGTTTTGTGTCCTCCTTTTCGTTTTTGGGTGGATTGATCCAAACGGCCTCTGGCAGGGGTTCAGGGGAGGATATCCCTCTCACAAAACGCTCCGGATGTGCGTTGTAAGCGGCTGCGAGCACCTGTTTTCGTTGTTCTCGAATGTGTTCTACCTGGCCATAATGGACCATAAAAGGCGTCATGAGACCCAGTGATGAATGGCGATGGTGGTTGTTATACCAGTCAAAGAAGTCTTGTGCCCAGGCCCTTACATCCTGAAGAGAACCAAATCGATCCGGGAATGTGGGATGGTATTTGACGGTTTTGAACTGGGCTTCTGAGAATGGATTGTCATTAGATACATGGGGCCTTTTATGCTGTTTTTTCACTCCCAGATCGGATAAGAGCAGGGCCACCGATTTGGCTTTCATGGCAGGCCCTCTATCTGAATGAAAGGTAGGTTGTAGTGGAACAATACTTTGCCTGTGGCAACTGATCTCGATGAGTTCACGCGCCAGTTCGGCGCACTCGCACTCAGCGACCATAAACCCTGGTACATAACAACTGAATACATCAATAATGACGTATAGATAGTAGTAATGAAAAGGGGCTGACCCTTTGAGCTTTGTGATGTCCCAGGACCATAATTCATTTTCTGAGGTGGCCAAAAGTTCCGGTTTTTCATACCGGACATCGATTTCGCTCGGGTTGGTCGATTACACATGACTGCAATACGACCGGGTAAGTGACATGACAAAAGACCCGTTAAATGCGATACCGATATGTTTACCTACCATTAAGAAATACCGGCCAGTGGCCACAGTCGCCACCTTTCTATCCGGTCTGCCGAGATGCTGTGTCTCCCGAAGTGTTGATATAGAATATACGCTCTGCCGCCGCCCGCACCATCGGGCTATACCTTAAAACATGTAGAAGTGTGGCCGAGCAATGACAAATAATTACCTGAGGTATATGGCGGGGAGAAGGCTTAGTCGGCTTTATTGATCTTTAAATAATGATGGTTACTTGTGTTAAGGCTGGTCATTTCCTCAACAGCCGACGTTACTCGATCGCCTGACCTCCAACCTCGGCTTGACGCTGCGCCAGATCTCGATCCATCAGAAAAAGACCGTCTCTGCTTTCCATTACCATTTCGAGATTCTGTACAATATCACGGACCATCGCTTCTTCTTCCACCTGTTCGTTGACAAACCATTGAAGAAAGGCATGGGTGCCATGGTCATGGGCAGCCAACGAAAGGTCTACTATATGATATATCTTCTCGCTCAGGTTACGTTCGCACTGTAGAGCAAATTCGAAGGCGGCCACGGGCGAATCCAGTTCGGGGACCGGTTCGCCGATAGCCTGTAGGATGACTCGCCCGTCGCGATTATTGATATAATCGAATATCTTGCTCGCATGGATCAGCTCTTCCTCGTACTGCATCCGCATCCAATGAGCGAATCCCTTTAACCCCTTGTCTTCGAAATAAGCGCTGATCGCCAGATATTGATACGCCGAAAAGAACTCGGCATTCAATTGGTCGTTCAACGCAGATAGTATTTTTCCTTCCAGCATGTGCGTTTCCTTTTCTGAAATTTTGTTTGGTGACCGTCTGCAATAACAACAACCGAAAAAAGTTGCACCCGCAGCATCCATAGTATTGTATAAATCAGCTGAAGAGACGACGAGATCCAAATTGAAAGTAGGGATGTCCTCGGCAGTATCCCTGGATGCCGGTTTCGTCTTTATCCGACGTCCACTTCGATACCTATGGGACAGTGGTCCGAACCCATGACATTCGTGTTGATCCACGCATTCTTGACCGCCGGCGCGAGCTCTTCGCTGACGAAAAAATAATCGATGCGCCATCCTACATTTCTATCTCGTGCCCTGGTTTTCATATCCCAGTAGCTGTACATGTCCGGTTCCTGATTGAATGTACGGAATACATCCACATACCCCTTATCGATGATCTTGTCGATCCACGCCCGTTCCTCCGGCAGAAAGCCGGATATCTTTGCATTATTGGCCGGACGGGCCAAGTCGATCTCTTTGTGAGCTGTATTGACGTCGCCGCAGATGATCAGCTTCCTGCCCGCCTTTCGCAGTTCTTCCCAATGATCCAGGATGGCGTCGTAGAAATCCATCTTGTATTTCAGTCGATTCTTGTCTTTTTTCCCGTTGGGAAAATATACGTTGAACAGCGTGAACGCGGGATATTCAACGATCATCGTTCGCCCTTCCGATGTAAAACGGTCGCCGCCGAAGGTCTTGGTCAGGCTGGTCGGCTCATGGCGCGAGTAGAGGCCTACGCCGCTGTAGCCTTTCTTCTCGGCCGACACCCAGTGACTCTCATAGCCCGGCAGGCTGGTGATGTCGGCCCCCAGCTGGTCCTCCTGCGCCTTCGTCTCCTGTAGGCACAGAACGTCCGGCTGTTCTTCGGCCACCCACTCTGCGAGCCCCTTTTTCGCCATGGCCCGAACGCCGTTGACATTCCAGCTCACGAGTTTCCACGTGGCCATATGACTCTCCTTATATTTGATGCGTTTTATCGGTATGCGTTTCCGGATGACAATATACGAATGGCAAGAATGGGAGGCAACCCTTACGTATGGCGCTTAAAAATAAAGATCAGCCCCTGGCATGACAGATCGGCCCACCATAAATAACCATCAGGAGAGCATCTATTGACATCATGGTCCATTGCCGATTGAAAACGCTTGATTTACATGTTCAGTTCATACCTTGCCAAAAACACGAAAACTAAGGGATTCGATCCGCCGGAACGGTGCATTTGATGATAGTGGAGCGTGTGGAAAACGGCTCAAAGAGGAGGCCGTGAGCGCGGTGTGAACGTTGAAGATGGAACGGAGGCCGATTCGATGAGCGCCTTCTCACAGGAACGCGCCCCCAATTAATGTAAATGGAGGGCGCGCACACCGGAAGCGTGTAGAACCTCCGACGATCAATCCGGCCTGTTGCCTTTTAAACTCACCGTGCTTCGCACGAAGGGCATATATGGATTCGGTCGTGGCATCGGTCAGAGGCAAATATTGCCCACCTGGCCGGTGGATTGTTCCGCTCCGAAGGTTTTGTCAGGGTATGTGGTTGCCGCTGTTAAGTTTCTCTGCGGCGCTATTGACAGGTTTACCGGT